>Ga0113563_10000904_pt1 | contig 15757 bp, 12 predicted proteins | sample Mud3Dept3metaG_FD_80117 | JGI IMG/M metagenome (GOLD analysis project Ga0113563, IMG submission 80117) | Freshwater wetland microbial communities from Ohio, USA, analyzing the effect of biotic and abiotic controls - Mud 3 Core 4 Depth 3... | ecosystem: Environmental > Aquatic > Freshwater >...
AAGTGCGGGCGCCGATTTTACTGTGACAAGGAGCTTCGGCATAACACGGTCCGCCTGTTGTGCCCCTTCTGTCAGAACAGGTTTCTGGACAGCGAGAGCCCGGAGATATTTGAATAGGGGCCTTAACGCCTTCGCACGTGACCCGTCCGGCCGTTCGTACGCCGTCTCAAAAGGAGGGTTCATCGTAAAATACCTTGGAGGGGAGACCCATGTCGCTTTCGGAGAAAGAGAGAGACCGGCGTCATACCGAAATAAAAAGGAGAATGGGAGAGAAAGGGGTGGATACCCTGCTGGTGTTTGGAGACGCGGGGGATTGGGGGCTCCGCTACGGTAATTTGCGCTACCTGACAAACAGCAAGGTGATCTTCGGAAATTCCGCCCTCATTTTTCCGATGGATCAGGAGCCGCTCATGTTCATGTTCAGCGGCCAGCAGGCGACTTGGGCAAAGAAGCTTTCCTGGATCAGGGACGCGCGGTTCAGCGCCAATCTGATATCGGATATCGTGCAAGGCCTGAAAGCACTCCATCAAAAAACCCGGAAGCTGGGGGTGGTCAGCCTGTCATCACTCCCTCTCGCATGGCATGAAAGGCTCCGTGACGAATTTCCAGCAATGGGCCTCGTGGAGATGGGCCCTGATATCGAAGAGATGCGCTATCTCAAGGGAGAAGAGGAGATCGAACTGGCCGAGCGTTCCGCACACGCTGCGGATCAGGGATTCGAAGAAGTCGTCAGGTTTCTCAAGCCGGGAATGAGTGAGTTTGAAGTCCTCTCGGTGTTGGAAGGTGCGATGAAGGCCGCAGGGGGAGACGATTTCTTTGACCTGATCGCCTCAGGACCGTTTGGGCCCGGGGTCAAATTGGTTCCGTTCGCGATCACGGGGAGGAAGGAACCCTCGCGGATGATCCAGACCGGCGACAGCGTCCTGCTCGAAATCACTCCGCGCTACGGAGGCTATTGGAGCCAGTTGGTGCGGGTGGTCAACGTGGGGAAAGAGAACCCGCTCTTGGCCAGGTGTCATCGTGCCGCGCGGGACGGAATAGAAGCCGCAACCCGTTGTTTCAAACCGGGAGTCCGTCTGGGACAGGCGGCTCAGGAGGCAAAAAAAGTGATCGAGTCGGCAGGCCTTGAGCTTCGATCGCCCATGGGCCACATCTGCGGATTAAACCTGGTGGAATCCAGGGTTGAACTGGAGAGCCAGGACATCCTGCAGGCCGGCATGATCATTATTTTTCATCCCATCGTGGGTTCCGGCGAGATGCAGATGTTTTCTGGAGAAACCTACGTGATCACCCCTGAAGGCTGTCGCTGTCTCAACGAGGCTCCAGATCCACTTCCCACCCTGTAGATGGAGAGACGAGGGGAAGAGAAGGTTCCTTGACAATTCAGGCGGGGTATTATACAAGACGGAAGAAAGAAAAGGGAGGAAGAGTTATGGCGGAGCCGATCCGAGAGATACTTACGGAAGCAATATCGAATTCAGAACTCGAGAGGAGATGGACGTACGCACGGAAGGTGATGAAAGAGCAGGGGATAGACTTCCTGGTGATGCAGAACGACAACGAGTGGCTGGGGGGCTACGTGAAGTGGTTTACGGATATTCCTGCCCGAAACGGTTATCCGTTGACCGTGGTGTTTCCCGTCGACGACGAGATGACCACGATTACCTGCGGCGGAACGCCCCCCGGAGACCTTGGCCCGCCGGCATGGACGATGAGGGGGGTAAAACACAGGTTGACGGCCCCGTACTTCCGGAGTCTGTCGTACAGTAACACCTACGATGCGGAGCTGGTCGTCCAGACGGTGAAGGTTAAGAAGAAGGCGAAGATCGGTCTCGTTGGAAAGGGAACGATGTCTGTGCTCTTCTACGAACACCTTCGAAAGGGTCTTCCTGAGGCGACGTTCGTGGATGCGACCGATGCGATCGATGAATTCAAAGCGGTCAAGAGCGACGAGGAGATTGCGCTCATCAAGAAGACCGTTGCGCTTCAGGATGAAGCCATGGAGTATGCGAAGAAGGTGATTAAGCCGGGGCGAAAGGATTTTGAGATCATCGCTGATGTCGTCCACAAGGTGACCGTTCTGGGGAGCGAAGAGCAACTGGTCATCGGCGGCTCGGGTCCCCTGGGAAAACCGGTTCCCATGCAGAAGCGACATTTCCAGAACAGGACGGTGAGAGAGGGAGACCAGTTCACGCTGATGATTGAAGTCAATGGCCCGGGGGGGATGTACGCAGAAATGGGCAGGATCTTCTTCGTCGGGAAGGCCCCGGCCGAGTTGAAGGAGGCCTACGAGCTCTGCAAGGAGACCCAAAGGGTCACCTTGAAACTTCTCAAACCGGGGGCTGACCCGGGGGAGATATGGCGCGCCAACAATGAGTTTCTGGTGAAGAAGGGGCAGCTTCCCGAAACGCGGCTCTACGCCCACGGCCAGGGATACGACCTGGTTGAGCGTCCCGCCATTCGTGACGACGAACCGATGAGGCTGAAACCGCGCATGAACATCACGGTCCACCCGATCATCGGATCCGACAGAGTCTGGGTCTGGGTCTGCGACAACTATCTGATCACGGAGTCCGGGGTGAGCCCCTGTCTGCACAAGATGCCCCAGGAGATCTTTGAGGTTTGAAGAGTAATACCTGCTGAAAAGGAGGGAGGAACTCATGAAATCAAAACAGCACATGATGTATGTTGTTCTGAGCATGGTGGTTCTTGTCACAGGTGTCCCTTCACTGTCCCTGGCACAGCGTTATCCGGATCGTCCCATCCAGTTCGTCATTGCCAACGTTGCAGGAGCCAGCATGGATATCACGGGTCGAATGCTGGCCTCGGAGCTGGAGAAAAATCTCGGGCAGAAGGTTATCCCGAGCAACAAAGCCGGAGCCTCGGCTGTGTTGGGCACGGACGCCGTGGTCAAGGCAAAGAAGGACGGATACACGCTTCTCTATACGAGCGTTTCGGGGTTGACCTTCGCGCCTATTACCAATCCGGAGATTGTTCACTACGATCCGGCCAAGGACCTGGAATTCGTCGGACTGCATTATGCATTCCCGAGCGGGATCAACGTCAGGACCGATTCTCCCTGGAAGACCTTTGCTGAACTGATCGATTATGCAAAGAAGAATCCTGACAAAGTGCGCGTCAGCACCACGGGCGTCGGCTCGGTGCCTCACTTTATGCTTGAGATGATCCAGGTGATGACAGGTGCCCAGTTTACGCATGTTCCCTTTGAAGGAGGGGAATCAGTGGTGACCGCAGTACTGGGAGGACACGTGGAAGCCAGTTGTGACGCGTATGCCAAGGTGAGTCCCCACGTGGATGCAGGAAAGATCAGGGTTCTCCTGACCAACCGGAAGGTACCCCTGCACCCGCAGATTCCGATGATCACAGAATTGGGATATAAACAGAGCCTCCCCAATTCCTGGTTCGGCCTTCTTGCGCCCGCCGGAATTCCGGAAGACGTGAAGAAGATCCTGGTTCCCGCCGCCGAAAAGGCGATCAAGAATACGAAGGCCAAGATCGAAGAGATGTGGGGTGTCTGTGAATACAAGTCTCCCTCCGAATTCAAGGCGATGTGGGAGGAGGAATACAAGCGGGTCTACGAGACTGCGGTCAAGATAGGCCTGCGCAAACCGTAGCGCGAGGGGGAGTCTCTGATGGGCAAGGCGGACCGGATCAGCGGGCTGTTCTGGTTGATCTTTTCTCTGTTTTTTTCCTACAGCGCCTACAAGCTGGGCATGGGGAGCCTGCGCCAGCCGGGCCCGGGGTTCTTCTTTTTCTGGGCCGGTATTGTTGTGGCCCTATTGGCACTCAGTGTGATCATAAAGTCCTTCAGAAAGAAGGCTGCAGAGGAAGAGAAGGGGTCCGTCTTTGGCAAATCGAAGGTGAGCAAGGTTTTTCTTGTTTTGCTCTCTCTCTTTCTGTACGCGTTGCTCATGGAGTGGCTGGGTTTCGCTATTGTCACGCTCCTTCTTTTTCTCTTTCTGCTGGGGGTGATCGAGAGGAAGGGATGGCTCTTTACCTTCGTGGTCAGCCTTGCTGTCACCGGCATCGCCTATCTGGTCTTCGAGGTGGGGCTGCAGTCTCAGCTTCCGAAAGGACTGCTGGAGTTCCTGAGAATTTGAGCCCGGAGTTTATGGAATAAGATGGTCAACATCTTTCAAAGCGTGGCTTATGGTTTTGAGGTGGCACTGCAGCCCCTGAACCTGTTGCACTGCTTCTTCGGGGTGCTGGTGGGAACACTGGTCGGCGTTCTGCCTGGTTTGGGACCGGCTGCGGCCATTGCCTTGCTTCTCCCTGTGACCTTTCATGTCAACCCCGTTTCAGCGAGCATCATGCTTGCGGGAATTTACTACGGGGCCATGTACGGTGGATCCACCACCTCCATTCTGGTGAATATCCCCGGCGAGTCCGCCTCGGTCGTCACATGCCTCGATGGGCACCAGATGGCGTTGAAAGGAAGGGCGGGCCCTGCATTGGGGATCGCGGCATTCGGGTCTTTCATCGCGGGGACATTTGCGGTTATTGCGCTTACGTTCGTGGGTCCTCTCCTGGCGGGAATTGCCCTCGAATTCGGTCCCCCCGAGTACTTCGGGTTGATGATCGTCGGGATCACGGTGCTGACTTATCTGAGCAGCGGATCAATGGTGAAGGCCCTGATCATGGCGGGCATTGGGCTGATGCTCAGCGGCGTTGGCATGGATACCATCAGTGGAAAATACCGGTTCACCTTCGGGATCCCGAGCCTTCTGGACGGGGTGACGATTGTTCCCGTCGCCATGGGCCTCTTCGGCATCTCGGAGGTTCTCTCGAACCTGGAAACGGAGATCAAGCGGAGCATTCTCACAACGCCGTTGCAGAATCTTTTTCCGAACCGCAAGGATTGGGGTGACTCGATCGGGGCCATTCTCCGAGGATCCGTCCTCGGGTTCTTTCTCGGGATCGTTCCCGGGGGAGGGGCCATTGTCGCCTCCTTCGCTTCGTACGCCGTTGAGAAGAAACTCGCGAAACATCCGGAGGAGTTTGGAAAGGGTGCCATTGCGGGTGTGGCCGGACCCGAGGCCGCCAACAACGCGGGGGCCGGTTCTTCCTTTATCCCCCTTCTGACCCTCGGAATTCCGTCGAACGGCGTCATGGCCATCTTCCTGGGGGCATTGATGATCCATGGACTTCAGCCGGGCCCCCTGCTGATGACCAAGGCGCCGGATCTCTTCTGGGGAACGATCGTGAGCATGTATATCGGCAACGGGATGCTCCTTGTCCTGAACCTGCCCCTGATTCCCATGTGGGTGAAGGTTCTGAAGGTTCCGTACTATTTGCTCTATCCTCTGATTCTGCTCTTCTGTCTGATCGGATCCTACAGCATCGAAAACGACGTGGCGGATGTCGTGACCATGCTCATTTTCGGACTGCTCGGGTTTCTGATGAAAAAGTTTCGTTATGAGGGGGCCCCTCTGATCCTTGCCCTTGTGCTAGGCCAGAGGCTCGAAACGTCGCTTCGCCGATCGCTGATCATGTCGCGGGGAGACTTTTCGATCTTCGTCACGCGGCCGATTTCGCTGGCCTTCCTGATCGTTGCCGTGCTCCTGCTGATCGTTCCCATCATCACCCAGAGGAAGAAGCTGGCCACACTGAAAGAGGAGTAGAGGTAGGTTTCTTCTGCCCAACAAGGGGTGCGCCGCTTTCCGAACTTTGCAATTGCGAGCTCTTGGGGACGTTGAGCGGTATCAGTCTTGGCCGTCGTTCAAGCCGTACTTCTCCAAGCGGTAGCGCATCGAGCGGAAATTGATATGAAGTAGTTCCGCCGCCTTTTTCTTGATCCCCATCGTCTTGTCCAGGGCCTTGACCAGAAGAGTCCGTTCGAGGTCTTCCACCACCTTTTCGAGATCGATGCCCTCGATGGGGATGTCGAGATCGATCATCCCTTTCTTGGTGTGGATCTGTTCGTCAAGATACGACCTCAAGTTGTGAGCCGTCAGTTCCTGATCCGTCCCCAGGGCCACGGCCCGTTCGATGATATTCTGGAGTTCTCTCACATTTCCCGGATATTCATAATTGAGAAGCAGATGAAGCGCCTCTGGAGAAATCCGGGTGATGCTCTTGTTCAACTCTTCTGAATACCTCTTGAGGAAGTGAGCCGCAAGGACAGGGATATCCTCTCGTCTCTCCCTTAAGCTCGGGAGCTTGATCTGGATGACGTTCAGTCGGTAGAAGAGGTCCTCCCGAAATCGTTTTTCTTTGACAGCCCTTTCCAGATCCTTGTTCGTGGCGGCGATGATGCGGACATCGACATGGATGTCGTCCGTCCCCCCGACCCGTTTGAACTCTCGGTCCTGCAATACGCGGAGCAATTTCACCTGCATCATCAGTGGGAGTTCGCTGATTTCATCCAGGAAGATGGTTCCCTCGTCGGCCATCTCAAAGAGTCCCTTCTTGGTGGCGATGGCATCGGTGAAGGCTCCCTTCATGTGCCCGAAAAGCTCGCTTTCGATCAGGGCCTCCGGGATGGCTCCGCAATTCAGTGTGACGAAAGGTTTTTCCTTTCTGGGACTGTTAAAGTGGATGGCCTTGGCGACGAGCTCCTTTCCCGTCCCGCTCTCCCCTGTAATCAGCACATTGGTCTTGGTCGGGGCGACCTTCTCCAGAAGGTCGTAGAGGGCCAGCATCTTCGGGCTCTGACCGATGATGTTATCGAACACGTAGCGGTCTCGAACGACCCGTTTCAAGAGGATGTTTTCCTTTTGGAGATGCTTTTTCTCGAGGGCATTCTTGATGATGAGCTTGATCTCGTCGACCTTGAAGGGTTTCGTGATATAATCGTACGCTCCTTCCTTCATGGCTTTGATGGCGGTATCTGCAGAGGCGTAGGCGGTGATCATGATGACGACAGTCTCCGGCGAAGTGGACTTGATCTTTTTCAATACGGCGATTCCGTCCATCTTCGGCATGCGGATGTCGAGAAGCACGAGGTCGAAGATGTCTTTATCGATGTACTTCAAGACCTCCTCCCCGTTGGATGCCAGGGAGACTTTGTACCCTTCCTTCTTGAGCATGATCTCCAGGAACTCCCTCATGCTCTGCTCGTCATCGACAACGAGAATCTTATCTTCTAACATGTCTTCCTCTCTTCTTCGGGTGTGAGTGGCAGGAATAGGGTGAACGTGGAGCCTTTTCCCACCTCGCTGTCCACCTTGATCGCGCCGTCGTGGCTTTCAATGATCTTGTGGACAATCGAGAGACCCAAGCCGGTTCCTCCGTCTTTGGTGGTGTAGAAAGGCTCAAAAATCTTTTCTTTTTCAGGTTCGACAATGCCGCAGCCTGAATCGGCAATCGAGATGCGGACCCATTCCCTCGTCTTGCGGGACGTCGCCGGGGGGAGGTTTGCGGCCAGAAGGCCTTCACCCCCCTTTTCCAGGAGGAGGCGAAGCTCTCCTCCTTGGGGCATGGACTGGGCCGCATTGATCAGAAGGTTCCAGAAGACCTGTTTCATTTGATCAGGGTCGATCATGGCCTGGACGCCGTTGTGGAGCTGCGGACGGGTGATGCGAATCCCCTCGTGATACTCCTGGGAATTGACAAAAAGGTCGAGGGTTTCCTCCAGGATGCTTCCTATCTTCGAGATTCTTTTGTTCGTTCTGGGAGGCTGCGCAAAAAGCAGGAAGTCCCTGATCAGGGCATTGAGGCGTTCGGATTCGCGAAGGACGATGTCCATGAGGCGCTGGCCGGGATGGTCGAGGACGAGTTCTGATTTCAGGACCTGGATCGATCCGCTCAGAGAGGTCAGTGGATTCCTGATCTCGTGGGCCATTCCCGCGGCCAGTTGACCGATGGCGGCCATCTTGTCCACCCGTTTCATCTGTTCTTCCATTTCCTTGAAGCGGGTGATGTCCTGAAAGATCAAGGTGTATCCCATCAAGGCCCCATCGGGAGCGGTCAGCGGAGAGATGGAGAACCCGAGGTAGATCTTCCTGTTGTCCTGAGTGACAAAGAGTGTTTCGTACCGCTGATAGTCCGTGGGAGCCTCCGGACCCTTCTTCCTGATTTCATCGATGACCACGCTGATTTGGGGGAAGAGGCCGTACACGGAAATGTGTTTCAGGCGGTCTCCGTTCACGGCGAGTATCTTCTCGGCAGTGCGGTTCAAGAAGTTGATGTTTCCGTCACGGTCAACGGTGAGCAGGCCGCTGTCCAGGCTCTGGATAATGTTACGGTTGAACGTTTCAAGCTGGTTGTAGTCGTCCTGCTTCTGGATCAACTCCTTCTTTTTCTTCCTGAGTTCTTCCGCGATCAATCCGCTCAGGAAAGCCACAATGTAAAACGTGGCCATGTAGAGGATCAGCGCGTAGAAGATCTGACTGGCTTCGTAGGTGATTGCCCCTTGCCCCGGAGGCCGGATCCAGCGATGGAACTGAAGGAGCAGGAGGAGTCCGTAGAGAAAGGAGGCGAGGGAAGCAGAGAAGAAGGCCCCGCGCTGGTAAAAGAAGATGCTCGTTCCGATAATGGAAATGATGTAAGCGATCGGGAACGAGCTTTCGATCCCTCCGGTGAAATAGATGAGCCCGCCGATGAAGAAGTGATCAATGACGAGTTGGACAAAGGCAAAGGAACGGGGCTCACTTGCCTTTTTCAGCAGCAGGGCATAGACGATCGTAATCCCGTAGAACAATCCGATGAAGTAATAGAACTCATTGGTCAGCGGGACAAAGAAATACTTCCTCTCGGAGAGCTGAAACAGGATGGTGATGGTTAGGAAGAGGGTCAGGAAGATGACGCGGCACAGCATGAGCCCCTTGACCACGTTGAGGGATTTCGGACGTGAGTCAAGGGGAAGCGCAGCAGGTGAGCCGGTCAGTTCTACCATCATTGAGTGCAATCCTGACGGGAGTCAATGTTATCCCACCGCATTCGCCATCTGGAATATGGGCAGATACATGGCAATGACCACTCCTCCGATGACCACTCCGAGGAAACACATCAGGAGGGGTTCGAGGAGGGACGTGAGGTTTCCCACGGCCACATCGACTTCGTCCTCGTAAAAGTCTGCAATCTTGGACAACATGGAATCGAGCGCCCCGGTAGACTCTCCCACCGAAATCATCTGGATCACCATCGGTGGAAAGATTCCGGCTCGGTTCAGAGGTTCGGCGATCGTTTCCCCTTCGCGGATGCTCGCCCTCGCATTCAGGATGGCGGTTTCAATCGTCTTGTTTCCAGCGGTCTTGGAGACGATGTTCAACCCGTCCAGAATGGGCACACCGCTGCTGACGAGCGTTCCCAGGGTTCGTGAGAACCGGGCCACGGCGATCTTCTTGAACAGGGAGCCGAAAACAGGCATCTGCAGCAAGAGCTTGTCCACCACCGTCTTCCCGTTCTCCGTTTGATGATATTTTTTCAGGAGGTAGAAGGCGGCGATGGCGGCGGGGATGAAAACCACAATATACTTCCGTATCGTTTTGCTGATTATGACCACGATCATTGTGGGAAGGGGCAAGCTCTGGCCGGCGGACTTGAACATCGATTCGAAGACAGGGATAACGAAGATCATCAGGACGAGGACCACGATCACAGCCACGCTCACGATAACGGTAGGATACACCATGGCTGATTTGACCTTCTTTTTCAGGGCCTCTGCCTTTTCGATATAGTTCGCGAGCCGGGTCAGGATGTTGTCGAGAATACCACCCTCTTCACCTGCGACAACCAGGTTGGTATAGAGGTCATTAAAGGTGGCGGGATGTTTTTTGAGCGCTCCGGCGAAGGTCGATCCGCCTTCCACATCCTCGCGGATTCCGCGAAGGATCGTTTTGAAGGCTTTATTTTCCTGTTGCGACGAGAGGATTTCGAGGGATTGCACCAGGGGCAGGCCGGCATCGATCATGGTGGCCAGCTGCCGCGTAAAAATGGCAATCGAGCGCTGTTTCACTTTGGCCCCAAAGGAAAACGATAGGTTGATCTGTTTTCCCTTGGATACGATTTTGGTCGGGACGATGTTCTGCTGTCGGAGCTGGGCCCGGATAGCCCCTTCGGTAGGCCCCTCCAGTTCGCCTTTTCTCACCACTCCCTTGAGTGTCTTCCCTTCCCATTTGTAGACTGGCATAATGCAATCCTTTCACACGGGTTGAGCCACGTGAGGAGGGAGGTTCTTTCCCACCCCCGGGCTTTGATGAAACAATCCCATTCGACCTTCACAGGTTCTTGACGCATCCGATATCCCTACTTTGAAGATCTCTTGCTGCGATCATAGCCGGAGGTGGACAGCATCTGCCTCAGTTCATCGGCGTTGAGGCTTCGCTCCAGCGCGTCCTCCATCGTGATCAGGTGACGCTCGTAAAGGGAGAGAAGGGCCTGGTTCATGGTCTGCATGCCGAACCGCGCCTGTCCCACCTGCATGAGTGAGTAGATCTGTTGAATTTTATCCTCTCGAATCAGGTTCCGAATCGCCGGATTGGGAATCATCACCTCCATGGCCAGAACACGGCCTGAGCCGCCGGCCTTGGGAATCAGCTGCTGGGCAAGGACCCCTTCCAGAACGAAAGAAAGCTGCGTCCGTATCTGCTGTTGCTGATGAGGAGGAAAGACGTCGATAATCCGGTTGATGGTTTCCACGCACGAGTTGGTGTGCAGGGTGGCAAACGTCAAGTGCCCTGTTTCAGCCGTGACCAGGGCCGCTTCAATCGTTTCCAAATCTCTCATTTCACCGATGAGGATGACGTCGGGGTCCTGTCGAAGGACATGCCGCAGGGCGGAGGAGAACGACTTGGTGTCGGAGTTGACCTCGCGCTGGTTGATGACGCATTTCTTGTGACGGTGAAGGTATTCAATGGGATCTTCGATCGTCAGGATATGGGCGCTTTTGTCCTGGTTGATCTTGTCGATCATCGACGCTAACGTGGTGGATTTTCCCGTACCGGTGGGCCCCGTCACCAGCACAAGGCCTTTGGGTTTTCGGATGAGTTCATTGGCGATCGGGAGAACCCCGAGCTCCGTAAAGCTCAGGATGTCAAAGGGAATGGCCCGAAATGCGCCCGCGACCGCCCCCCGCTGCATATAAATATTGCCCCTGAATCGACTGAGCCCCTTGATTCCGAACGAAAAGTCCAGCTCCCATTCTTCTTCAAATTTGTGCCGCTGGGCATCCGCCAGCAAACTGTAGCAGAGCCGTTTCGTGTCAGCCGCCGTGAGAGTCGTTGAATCGAAGGTCACCAATTTTCCGTCAATCCGGAACTGTGGAGGAGATCCCGTGGTGAGATGCAGATCGGAGGCCTTTTTCTCAATCACGGTTTCCAGCAGCTTCTGTAATTCAACCATTCTTTCCTCCTAACGGTCTGTTCGGTTGTTTAGCGGTCCTCGATGGTGGATCGGAGCACCTCTTCAATCGTTGTGATCCCGGTCCTGATCTTGTGAATTCCACTTTGTCTCAGGGTCTTCATGCCCAGCCGGATGGCTTCCTTCTTGATTTCCGTGGCCGACGCGCGGGCCAGGATCAGTTCTTTGACTTCCTCTTTGATCAACATGACTTCATAGAGTCCCAACCGGCCCTTGTATCCCGTGCCGCTGCAGATGGCGCACCCTTTCCCCTGATAGGTGGGAAAAGATTTGACCTCGTCGGGAGGCACTCCCAGATCGATCAGCAGCTGGGCATGGACCTTGACCGGTTGCCGGCACTCGGTACAGATCTTGCGGATCAATCGCTGGGCCACGATCAGGATGACCGCGGAAGAGATGAGGAAAGGTTCAATGCCCATGTCGATCAGACGGGTGACCGTTCCGGGGGCGTCGTTCGTGTGGACGGTACTCAGGACAAGGTGGCCGGTCAGCGCGGCCTGGATCGCGATCTGGGCCGTCTCAAAGTCCCGGATCTCACCGACCATGATGATGTCCGGGTCCTGACGGAGAAAGGATCGCAGCGTCGAAGCAAAGGTGAGGCCGATTTCCTCGTGCATCTGGACCTGGTTGATCCCCATGAAGTTATATTCGATCGGGTCTTCCGCCGTGATGATATTCTCCGTCTCCTTGTTCAATTCCGAGAGGACCGAATAAAGGGTCGTGGTTTTTCCACTTCCCGTCGGCCCGGTGACCAGGATCATCCCCACAGGTTTATGAACCGCTTTGTTTACGTCCTCAAAAGATGATTCTTCAAATCCCAGTTTGGAGAGGTCGAGCTGGAGGGATGACTTGTCGAGCAGACGGAGGACGACCTTTTCGCCGGCGAGGGTTGGGATGGTGGAAACACGGAAATCCATCTCCCTGGATTTTCCCAAACGGAGTTTGATCCTTCCGTCCTGGGGCAATCGCCTCTCGGCGATATCCAGACTCGCCATGATCTTGAGACGGGAGACCACGGCATTCTTGATCTGGATGGGCAGGGACATGGCCCGCATCATCCTGCCGTCGATCCGGTACCGGACCCGGAAGGTCCTCTCGTAGGGTTCAAAGTGGATATCGCTCGCCCCCAGTTTAATGGCCTTGATGAGGATACCATTGACGATCTTGATGATCGGGCCTTCAATTTCCTCCATGGCCTCATTGATCGCCTGGGACTCAACCACCTCGACGTTATCCACAGCCCCATGGACCAGGGCATCGAAGTCGTCAACGTTGACGGCATCGTCATCGACGGTCAGCCCGCCGCCGGCGCTGGCCGGTTTCCCATCATCGAGCGAATAATCGTCCGCCTGAAACGACACACTTCCCATCCCCGCCAGAGCACCGCCCCCGCCGTAATATTTCTTGATGGCATCGATGATGTCGGTCTCGGAGGCGACCACGGGTTCTACGTGAAAGCCGGTCATGAACTTCACTTCGTCGATGACGAAGATATTGCTCGGGTCAACCATGGCCAGCGTCAGTTTCGAGCCCACCCGATTCGTCGGGATGATGAAATCCTTCTTAGCCGTGCTGGCCGGGATGAGCTTGATGACGGTCGGGGTGATTTCGATCTTTGAAAGTTTGATCGACGGGACCCGATACTGTGCGCTGAGAAACGACAGCAACTCCTCTTCTTTGATGAACCCGAGTCTGACAAGGTTTGTCTCTATGCGCCCCCCGTTTTGTTTCTGGGTTTCCGTAGCCTTGTAGAGCTGCTCCTGGGTGATCAGGTTCTTTTTGAAGAGTAGTTCAGCAATGCGCTCGGACAATTTTTGTACCTCTCTGTGTCTGCAGCTTTTGGAAATAAGACTTAGTCAAAAATACTGCAAAATAAGTGCCAATTTTTGTCTTTTCTGCCCGATAGTATTTCCTTAATTTTTAAGACCTTTTTGCCCCCTGCATCACAAAATTGTCAGAAAAAGGACAACACTGGTAAGAAATTGTCCTATTCGTGCAAAAAATTCAATCAACGTTTTGTCGGCCGAATTGGAGCAAACCTTTAGGAGGTGCTTACGGGGAGTTTGACAATGAAGGAACTTCCTTTTCCAAGTTCGCTTTCAACGGAGATCTCGCCATGATGCGCTTCGACGATCCACTTAGAGATGCTCAAACCAAGGCCGCTTCCCCCTTGCTCCCTGGAGCGCGCTTTATCCACCCTGTAGAATCGGTCGAAAATTCTTTGGTGATCCTTTTTGTCGATCCCAATGCCTGTGTCAGAGACGATGATGTTGACGAATCCGCGGGATTCACCCGGAGACCCGTTTCGGTTGTTTTCCCTCTGGAGAGTGATCGAAACAGAGCCTTTCTCGGGCGTGTACTTAATTCCGTTTTCGATCAAATTCAAGAGCAATTGGCGGAGGCGCAGGGCATCTCCGAAGATCGTGACGTCTCCATCGGAGTTTGAGGTCTGGAGGCGGATCTGTTTCGCCTGAGCCAGGATATGGACCTGGCCGACCACGTCATCGACGATCTCCGTCAAAAGCACAGGGCCCCGATGCAAGGGGACCTCTCCACTGTCGGTTTTTGAGAGCAGGAGGAGGTCTTCCACGATTGTCGACATTCGATTGATCTCTTCCAGGTTGCTTCTTAGAATCTGCTCATATTCGTTGGCCCCTCTTTCCTTGCGGAGAGCGACTTCCACTTCTCCCCTGAGAATGGTCAGTGGGGTTTTCAATTCATGCGAAGCATCGCTGCTGAACTGTTTGATCTGCTGGAACGACTTGTCAAGGCGGGAGATCATTTCGTTGAACGTTCCAATCAGACGAGAAATCTCATCCTTCACCTTGGGCGGCGTAATTCTCTGGCTCAGGTTCTGGGAGGTGATCAGACGGGCGGTCTGGGTGATGTTGTCCACGGGCTTGAGGGCCTTGTTCGCAAGGAATTGCCCGCCCAGGCTTGCCAGCACCAGCGCCGAGGGCACAGTGATGATCAGAATGATGAAGAGCGTGTTCAAGGCATTCTCAACGTCCTCCAGGGAGGACGCGACCTGGACGATTCGTGAGATGTGATCGCCTTCGGTCACCGGGAGGGTTACGATGCGCAGGGGGGTATTTCCGAACGAGCGACTGGTTTCAAAGGTGATGACTCCTTTTGAGGCATTTCGAAGTGCATTGAGACTGACAGGAAGCTGAACATTTTTGAGGTTGTCCGATTTCTGGCCGATTCTCCCGGATTCGTCCAGCACTTGTATGAACTTGCCGATGGGTTTCAAATCCATCGATGCCTGCAGTGCCTGGTCCATGTCGCCGAACCCGAGGCTGGACAGGGGAGATGTCGATTCCGACGCGATCAATCCTGCCAACGTTCGGAGTTTATTATCCACGCTGTTGTAAAGGATGTTCGAAAGGGTGAAGTACAGGAAACTGCTGAAGGAGACAAGAAGGACGGCGAGGATGAGCACGTACCAGGCAGTCAGTTTGAAGCGGAGACTCTGGAAGATCATTCATGCCCTTTTCATCATGTAACCGATCCCCCGGAGGGTATGGATCAGTTTCGGCTCAAAATCTTTGTCGATCTTCTTTCGGAGGTAATTGACGTAGACGTCAACCACATTTGTCGCGGAGTCAAAATGGTAGTCCCACACATGCTCGGAAATCATCGTCCGTGTGAGCACCTTGTCAGGGTTTCTCATGAAGTATTCCAGGAGAGCATACTCTTTGCTGGTCAGTTCAATCTCGTTGTCTTTCCTCGTGACCTTGTGGGTGACCAGAGACAGGGTCAGATCAGCTATTCTGAGCAGGGGCTCTTTCTCTTTTTTCTCGCGGCGCAGCAGGGCTCGGACTCTCGCCAGAAATTCCACAAAGGCAAACGGTTTGGTCAGGTAGTCATCGCACCCCGCGTCCAACCCCTTGACGATATCTTCGACGGTGTTCCTCGCGGTGAGCACAAGCACGGGGGTGTTGTTCTTTTTAGCCCGAATTCTTCTCAGGACCTCCAGTCCTTCGACCTTGGGGATCATCAGGTCCAGCACGATCAGGTCGTATTCATTCACGTCGGCCAGGTAAAGGCCTTCTTCACCGTCGTAGGCCGTGTCGACGGCATAGTGCTCTTCTTCCAGGCCCTTCTTGATAAAGGTGGCGACCTTCTTTTCGTCTTCGATGACAAGGATTCTCATACCTTCGGCCTTCCGCGGGGGATCCCGGTCTGTTCAAAGACATTATAAATTGAATGATGGAAAATGCAATAGCCGGGAGATGCCGGACCCGGGGAGCTCTTTGACCTTTCGAAGCGTGCAGTTTGCCTGATGCCTCATTAATAAATGTTACCCGAAAGAAATCAAGAGAGAGGTATGGTGACCATAGGTTTTTTTGAACGTAAGACTCTGAAAATGGTATTAAGCTTATCTTCGATAGCTTTCCTCAGCTTAAAAGGGTTAAGGGTCTCAAACTGTTCT
>Ga0113563_10000905_pt1 | contig 15752 bp, 12 predicted proteins | sample Mud3Dept3metaG_FD_80117 | JGI IMG/M metagenome (GOLD analysis project Ga0113563, IMG submission 80117) | Freshwater wetland microbial communities from Ohio, USA, analyzing the effect of biotic and abiotic controls - Mud 3 Core 4 Depth 3... | ecosystem: Environmental > Aquatic > Freshwater >...
CCCACGTCGAGATACACGACGCGCGGAGGCAGTGGTTCGATGCTCGGCGGGGGCGCGAGCGCAAGCGCGGCGAGAATCGCGAGAGTCCACGCGACACGCCGCGACACGCGCGTCGCGCGCACCGCGAACACGAGCGCCACGAGCGAGGCCAGCACGAATGGCAGCGCCGGTCGCGCCGTCCACGACGGCGGCGTAGCGCGCGCCGCGATCGCGAGCGCGTCGAGCGAGAACGAGCCGGCGGCGCTCATCGCGCGCAGCACGAGCCGGATCACCGCGGTCTCGGGTGCCATTCCAGCGAGCAACCCCGCACCGAGCGAGATCGGCATCAGCACGAAACCCGTCCACGGCACCGCGACGAGGTTCGCGACGAGTCCCCACGGCGAGACGCTGCCGATGACCGCCGCCGCGACCGGCGCGGTGGCAGCCGTCGCGAGCGCGCTGGTGTCGAGCAGGTCGAGCAGCCCCGCGCGGAGACCGCTGCGCGCCGCGCCGTCACCCGCCGGCGCCCGTCGCATCCCGAAGATCAGCGCGCCGCTCGCGAGGAACGACATCTGCGCGCCGGCGTCGAAGAGCGCCTCGGGTTCGAGCGCCAGGATCCACAGCGCGGCGAGCGCGAGCGGCGCGCCGCGACGAACCGGACGCCGCAGCCAGACGGACGCCGCCAGCGCGACGAGCAACACGAGCGAGCGACGCACCGGGACTTCGAAGCCTGCGAGCAGCGCGTAGCCCGTTGCCGCGAGCACCGCAATCGCGAGCGCCGTGCGCCGGCGGTCGGCGACGAGCGGAGCGAAGCGCAGCGCATGCCGCGCAATGCCGTAGAGCAACGCGCCGACCAGCACGAGATGCAGGCCCGACACGGACAGCAGATGCGTCAGACCGAGCAGGCGAAACTGCTCGCGGCGCGCAGGGCCGAGCCCGCCGCGGTCGCCGAGCGCGAGCGCCGCGAGCAGCGCGCCGCCCTCGCCATGCCCGAGCAGGCGTTGCGACGCGGCGGCGCGGAACGCGTGCAGCTCCGCCAGCGGGCGGGCGCCTTCCTGATCGGGCAGGCGCACGACCAGATCGGGATGCGACGGCGCCCCGCGCGCGCCGATGCCGCGCCGCGCGAGATCGCGGGCGCGGTCGCGCACCCCCGGGTTGGCGCGCCCTTCCGGTGCGCGCAGCCGCGCGCGAACGCGGACGCGATCGCCCGCGAGGACGCTCCCGAGCGGTGTCGCGCCGGTTCCGGTGTCGCGTTCGCGCAACTGGATCCGCGCCGGAACGCGAGCCGTCTCGCCGGGCGCGGCGACCGCGTCCGCGACTTCGACTTCGACCCCGCCGTGCCCGTGTGCCGAGGACACGACGGTCGCGTCGAAGCTCGCTTCGAGCGGTGCGGCGGGCCGGGCGTGCGCGGCCAGCTCGAGCCGCGCCGCGAGCGCGAGCGCACCGGCGCAGCCGCTCAGCGCCAGCGCGAGCAGCGCGACGATCGCGTGCCGGCGACGCGCCGCGAGCGCGAGCGCCACGGCGCCAAGACCCGCGAGCAACGCAGCGCGCGCGCCGATCCAACCGGCGTCGGCCGCGAGGATGCCGAGCGCCTGCGCGACGACCAGAGCGATCAGGAAGGCGATGGCGCGAACCCCGCGCGGGACCGGGGTGTCGCGAAACGTATCGTGCGTCGCGCGCGCTCGAAAGGCGAGGCGCGCTCAGTGCCTCTTCAGTGGACCGTGCGAGGACGCGCGGGCGCGCTCGTCTTGGTGCGCATGCGCTGGACGTAGGTCGAGAGCACACGCAGTGCTTCGTCGAGTTTGCGCATCTCGTCCGAGAACGCGCCGAGTAGCCGCTGGATCTCGCGGAGGTCGCCCATGCTGCGCTCGAGCGCGGCTTCGCCGACGCAGTGCACTTCGTTCGCCGCGGCAATCCCGGCCAGCGCGGCCTGGTAGCCGTCGTCGGAGAGCGTGGCCGCAATCGCTTCGAGGCGCCGGCACAGCGCGTCGCGCAGTTCGGCACCGACGCCGAGGCGTTCGAGATCGCGCCGGATCTGCTGGCGGTCGCGCGCCCGAGGCGCAGTGCTGGGAGGAAACGGCATGGAACGACGACGGAGCAAGATCGATGCCTGCGCGCTGCGATGCGCAACGGCGCGCCAGAAACGAGTCGCAGCCGCGACAAGCGCCGCGAGCTGCGCGTTGCCGTTCGGCACGCGACGCGACGCGCGGTGGACGTGCGCTCGCCATTCTGGGAACGGCTGCACCCCACCGCGAACGAAGATCCGGTCAGCGCCGCCAGGAATCGGGGACGTTGGCCTGATCGGCCTCGGCGTCGAGCGCTTCGAGCTGCCGCTCGGTTTCGAGCTGCTGTTGGTCGAGTTCGGCATGCAGCCGCGAGCGGCTCGGCGGCGTGGCGTCGCGCCTGTTCTCGATCTCTTCCATGCGCCGTTGCAGACCGCCGAACTCCATGCGCCACTGATTTTCGGAGCGGCCCCCGCGCAGGTCGCCGCCCTCGGCGAGGTCGTTCTCGACCAGCGTGAGCATGCCGGCCGCGGCATCGACCTGATAGGTGAAGCGGTTCAGGAACGAGAGACCGAGCAGGCCGATCCCCATGCTCGGCGAGATCGAGGCGGGAACGTCGGCAGCCTGCGCACTGCCGAGTTCGACCGAGTCGAGCGTGACGATCGCCTGCTCGACGACGCCGTTCGCGGTGGTGAAGCGCATCGTGCGCGCATCGGGGCCGGCCTCGACGCCGGCCTCTTCCGCAACCGCCTGGGGGATCAACACATAGCTGGCGCCCGTGTCCACCATGAACGGCGCGACGGCGCGGCCGTTGATGCGCACCAGCACGATCATGCCCGTCCCGGCGCGCTCCACCGGAATCCGGTGTACGCGTCCGCCGCCTGCGACGCTTCGACGAACCGCCGCGCGGCGGCCGGAACCCGGCGCCGGCGCTGCGGGAGCGTTCGAGAAGGTCTGCACCTTGCTCGGTGTCGCTTGCTCGTTGGCGCGCCGGCGCGCTTCGCCGCGCTGTTCCGCCGGGACGCCCTGCAAGTCTTGCGTGTAGTGCGAGTGTCCTGCCGCGTCCGTCCAGGTGTAGATCTCCCCGCGACTCGCGTTCGGCGCGACGGCGGCCGCCAGCAGCATCGAGAGCGCGATCGCGACGCACAGCCGGGGTCGAGGCATGGACACTCCTCCGCGAACCTTCAATCGGCCGGTCGCGGAGCGCGCTTGACGCCAGCGTCAGCCGTCGGGGCGCCGCTGCGTCGCGGGGGAGTCCACCTCCTCGAGCGCCGCGAAGAAGGAACGAATCCGCTGCGCATCGGCTGCCGAGATGCCATCGACGCGCGCGAGTTGCTCGACGCTTGCCTCGCGCACTGCACGCAGCGACCCCAACTCGCGCAACAGCGCGCGCCGTTTGCTCGGTCCCACGCCGCCGACCTCCTCGAGGATCGACGTCAGATGCACGCGCTGGCGCAGTTTGCGCTGGAATTCGATGGCAAAGCGATGCGCTTCGTCGCGGACGCGCTGGAGCAGCAACAGGCCGGCGCTGCTCGGCGGCAGCGACACGGCGTCCTTGCGCGCCGGCAGATGCAGCTGCTCCGCCTTCAGCCCACCGTGGCGCTTCACGCGCCGGGTATCGCCCCCGGTATCGCGCTCCTTCGAGATTCCGATCGCGTCGAGCGAGACGCCCGCGTCGCGCAGCGCCGCGACCGCGACCCCGAGCTGGCCCCTGCCCCCGTCGACCATCAGCAGATCGGGCAGCGGATCGCCGTCGCGCTTGGCGAGTCGGCGCGCCAGCACTTCGCGCAGACACGCGAAGTCGTCACCCGCCGCGGCCTCGCGGATGCGGTAGCGCCGGTAGCCGTTCTTGTCGGGCCGCCCGTCTTCGAAAGCGACGCGGCTCGCGACCGCCAGCGTGCCGCCGAGTGTCGAGACGTCGTAGCACTCGATGCGGCGCGGGAGCCGCGCCAGCGCCAGTCGCTCCTGCAACTCGGCGAGCGTCGCGAGCACGCTCGCGTGCGCGTCGAGGCGCTGCGCGAGTTGCAGCTCGGCGTTGGCGTTCGCCATTCCGACCTGTTCGCGCAGCGAGCCGCGGCTGGGCACGCGCAGCGTCACCCGGCGGCCGGCGCGCTCGCTGAGCAGGTCGCGCAACGCATCGGCATCGGCGGGCTCGAGCGCGAGCAGCACTTCGCCCGGCACGACCCGGTCGGGCACCGCGTAGTACTGGCCGAGCAGCGAGCCGAACGCCTCGGCATCGTCGAGCAGGACTTCGGAAAAGCGGTGCGAGACGTGCCCCACGACGCGGCCCCCGCGCACGTGCAGCACGGCCACTTCGACTTCGCCGCCGCGCCGCGCCCAGCCGAAGACGTCGCGATCGATCGCGTGTTCGCCGACGATCTGCTGGCGCTGCACGGTCTGCTCGACCGCGTCGATGCGGTCGCGCAGGCGCGCGGCGTCTTCGTAGCGTTCGTCGGCGGCGGCGCGTTCCATCGTCGCGGTGAGTTCGCGCACGAGTTCATCCGAGCGACCGCGCAGGAAGAGCACCGTTCCCGCGACGAGCTGCGCATAGCTCGCGGCGTCGATCAGACCGCAGCAGGGGCCCAGGCAGCGCTTCATCTCGAACTCGATGCAGGGGCGGCCGCGGCGGGCGTAGTCGCGAAACACCGGGTCCGAGCACGAGCGCAGCGGGAAGATGCGCCGCAGGTTCGAGATCGCGTCGCGCAGCGACTGGCTCGACGTGTACGGACCGAAGTACGCCGCGCCGTCTTCCTTGAAACGCCGTACCGGTGTCGGTCGCGGCCAGGGATCGCGCGCGTCGAGGCGCAGGCCGAGATACTGCTTGTCGTCGCGGAGACGCACGTTGAAGGGCGGCTTGTGGCGTTTGATCAGCTCGTTCTCGAGCAGCAACGCGTCCTTCACCGACGGCGTCACCACGACGTCGAGGTCGGCCGTGCGTTCGACCATCTGGGAAATCTGCACGCGCCCGTCGCCGCCAGCGCGGAAATACGATCGCACGCGGCTCTTCAGGTTCTGCGCCTTGCCGACGTAGATCACCCGGCCCCGCGCATTGCGGAACAGGTACACCCCCGGCCCACTCGGCAGCGCCTCGACCCGCTCCTCGATCCCCATGCCTTGGGGACGTTCCTGCTGTGTTGACTTTGTCGACTTCAAGAACGTCCCCAAGGCAACGCTCAGCCGGCGCGGAGGTGTTCGGATTGTAGGAGGCGGAGGCGGTCGCGAAGGGCGGCGGCGCGTTCGAAGTCGAGCGACTTGGCGGCGGCTTGCATCTCCTGGCGCAGGCCGGCGATCAGCGCGGGGAGTTCGTGGAGCGGGATCTCGGCTTCGGGGCGCTCGCGCACGGTCGCGACCGTCACGTAGTCGCGCTCCCAGATCGAGTCGCGCAGGCTGCCGATCTTCTTGACGATGCTGCGCGGCGTGATGCCGTGTTCGGCGTTGTAGCCGCGCTGCCGCTCGCGGCGCCGGTCGGTCTCGCCGAGCGTCGCGCGGATCGACTCGGTCTGCTTGTCGGCGTACAGGATCACGGTGCCGTTCACGTTGCGCGCGGCGCGTCCGATCGTCTGGATCAGCGAGCGCGTGGAGCGCAGGAATCCCTCCTTGTCGGCGTCGAGGATCGCGACCAGCGACACCTCCGGAATGTCGAGCCCCTCGCGCAGCAGGTTGATTCCCACCAGCACGTCGAAGCCGCCCTCGCGCAGCTCCCGGATGATCTCGGTGCGCTCGATCGTCTGGATGTCGCTGTGCAGGTAGCGCACGCGCACGCCATGCTCGCCGTAGTATTCGGTCAGCTCTTCCGCCATGCGCTTGGTGAGCGTCGTGACGAGCACGCGCTCTCCCTTCTCGACACGCAAGCGGATCTCGCCGAGCAGGTGATCCACCTGGCCCGTGGCGGGGTGCACCTCCACCTCGGGATCCGTGAGACCCGTGGGGCGGATGATCTGCTCGACCACCACGCCCTTCGACTGCGTGAGTTCCCAGTCGCCCGGCGTCGCCGACGCGAAGATCATCTGGCCGGCGCGCTCGTACCACTCGTCGAAACGCAGCGGGCGGTTGTCGAGCGCCGAGGGCAGCCGGAATCCGTACTCCACCAGCGTTTCCTTGCGCGCGCGATCGCCGCGATACATCGCGCCGATCTGCGGGACGGTGATGTGGCTCTCGTCGAGCACCAGCAGGAAGTCGTCCGGAAAATAGTCGTAGAGCGTGTAGGGCGACTGGCCGGCCTCGCGACCGTCGAGCCAGCGCGAGTAGTTCTCGACGCCGTGGCAGAAGCCCATCTGCTCGAGCATCTCGAGGTCGTAGAGCGTGCGCTGTTCGAGGCGCTGGGCCTCGAGCAGCTTGGCGTCGCGCTGGAAGCTCGCGAGGCGTTCCTGCAGCTCGCCGCGGATGCCCTGGATCGCGCGGTGCAGCACCTCGGCGTTCGCGACGTAGTGGCTCGCGGGGTAGATCAGCGCGCGGCTCGGTCGCGACAGCACCTTGCCCCGCAGCGGGTCGATCTCGGCGATCCCGTCGACTTCGTCGCCGAAGAACTCGATGCGGATGGCGCGCTCGTTCTCGTACTGCGGGAACACCTCGACGACGTCGCCGCGCACGCGGAACGTGCCGCGGTGGAAGTCGACGTCGTTGCGCTCGTAGAGCATGTCCACGAGACGGCGCAGCAGGTCGTCGCGCGAGAGTCGCGCGCCGCGCTCGACGTAGGCGTGCATCGAGCCGTAGGTGACCGGCGCGCCGAGGCCGTAGATGCACGACACGCTCGCGACGACCAGCACGTCGCGGCGCGTCAGCAGCGAGTGGGTGGCGGAGTGGCGCAGCTTGTCGATCTCGTCGTTGATCGACGAATCCTTCTCGATGTAGGTGTCGGTGGTCGGAATGTAGGCTTCGGGCTGGTAGTAGTCGTAGTACGAGACGAAGTACTCGACGGCGTTCTCCGGGAACAGCGACTTGAACTCCGCGTAGAGCTGGGCGGCCAGCGTCTTGTTCGGCGCCATCACCAGCGTCGGCCGGTTCACCGCTTCGACCACGCACGCGATCGTGAACGATTTGCCGCTGCCTGTGACACCGAGAAGAGTCTGGTGGCGGTCGCCGCGGGTGAGGCCCTCGACCAGTTCGCCGATTGCGCGCGGCTGATCGCCCTGCGGCGTGAACTCCGAGACGAGGCGGAAGCGGTCGTCCGACGCACGGACTTCGCGCGACGGCGACTCGTCGCGTTTCACCGCACCCGCCTCCACTTCGAGCCGTCCTTGCCGTCCTGGATCTCGATGCCCTCGGCGTCGAGCTGGGCGCGGATGCGATCGGCCGTCGCGAAATCGTGCGCCTGGCGCGCGGCGAAGCGCTCCGCGACCAGCGCATCGATGCGCGGGTCGCTCTGCTGCGCGTCGTCCTGCGGCACCTCGGTCGCGAGACCGAGACCGAGCCAGGCGTCGAACTCGAGCAGCAGCGCGCGCTGTGCGGGCGGCGAAAGCGCGCTGCGCGCTACCTCCCACGCGACGGCGAGCGCGCGCGGCGCGTTCAGGTCGTCGCGCACGGCGTCCCAGAAGCGCGTGCGCAACGCGTCGATCGCCGCGTCCTCGCCGCCACGCGCCTCGCCCGCCGCGTCGCGAACGGCGACCGCCGCGCGCAACAGTCTCCGGTAGCCCGTCGCGGCCGCGCCCATCTCCTCCCACGAAAACGCCTGCCGCTGGCGGTAGTGGGCCTGCAGGAAGAAGTAGCGGTACGCGAGCGGCTCGAAACCTCGCTCGATCAGGTCGTCGAGCACCAGCGCGTGGCCCTTCGATTTCGAGAGCTTTTCGCCGCCGAGGTCGAGGAATTCGTTGTGCATCCACACGTTCACCCATGGGTGTACGTCGAAGGCACACTCGCTCTGCGCGATCTCGTTGGTGTGGTGCACGGGGATGTGGTCGACGCCGCCGGTGTGGATGTCGAAGTGCGTGCCGAGATAACGAGTGCTCATCGCCGAACACTCGAGGTGCCAGCCCGGAAAGCCGCGCCCCCACGGCGAGTCCCATTCCTGTTGCCGCGTGACGCCTGGCGCCGCGAACTTCCAGAGCGCGAAATCCTGTGGACTGCGCTTGCCCGCGACGTCGCCGATCCGCGCGCCGGCTTCCTGACCGGAGAGATCGAGGCGTGCGAACGCCGCGTAGCCGGGAAACCTGGAGGTGTCGAAGTAGAGCCCATCTTCGATGCGATAGGTGTAGCCCTTCGCTTCGAGGCGCTGCGCCAGCTCGATCTGCTCGGCGATGTGCTCGGTGGCCTTGCAGAGGTGCTCGGCCTCGAGGCAATGGAGACGCCGGCGGTCGCGCAGCCATTGCTCGGTGTAGGAGGCCGCAATCGCCGCCGCCGTCTTGCCGGCGCGCGCTGCGGCGCGCTCCATCTTGTCCTCGCCGCTGTCGGCATCCGAGGCGAGGTGACCGACGTCGGTGACGTTGATGACGTGTGTGACGCGCAGACCTTCGGCGAGCAGCGCGCGTTTCAGCAGATCCGCGAACAGGTACGGCCGCAGGTTCCCGATGTGCTGCGGCGCGTAGACGGTGGGACCGCACGAATAGACGCGCGCGTGCCCGGGCTCGATCGGCTCGAAGCCTTCCTTCTGGCGCGTGCGCGTATTGAACAGGCGCAGCGTCATGCCGGTTCCACCCGCTCCAGCAGCACGATCGCCTGCGCGGTGATGCCGTCACCGCGACCGATCGCGCCGAGCCCGTCGCTGCTGGTCAGCTTCACCGAGACGCGTGCCGGATCGACGTCGAGGGCGCGCCCGACGCCGCGCACCATCGCCTCGCGGAACGGCGCCAGGCGCGGCACCTGTGCGATCACGGTGGCGTCGAGGTTGCCCACCGCGAAGCCGCGCTCGCGCACCAGCTCCATGACGGCCTCGACCAGCTCGCGGCTCGCGACACCGTGCCAGCGCGGATCCGACGACGGGAAATGCGTGCCGAGATCGCCCGCGCCGAGCGCGCCGAGCAGCGCGCTCGCCACGGCGTGCAGCAACACGTCTCCGTCGGAATGACCCTCGAGACCCCGGTCGAACGGAACGTCCACGCCGCCGAGTCGCAGCGGCCGGCCGGCGACCAGGCGATGCGCGTCGATGCCCTGCCCCACCCGCACGCTGCTCATCTCGCGTCCTCTTCGCGGCGTTGCTCGACGCACGCTTCGGCCCAGGCGAGGTCCGCGGGCCAGGTGATCTTCAGGTTGCTCGGATCGCCCTCGACGATCTCGACCGCATGGCCGAGTCGCTCGACGAGCTGGGCGTCGTCGGTGCCGCGGAAGCCGTCGGTCTCGGCCTTGGCGAGCGCCTCGCGCAGCAGCGCCGCGCGGAACACCTGCGGCGTCTGTGCGGTCCAGAGTCCTTCGCGGGGCGGAGTCTCGATCACGCGACCCTCGCGCACCCGTTTCAGCGTGTCGCGCAGCGGAACTGCGAGGAGTGCGGCGCCACTGCGCGCCGCGGCCGCGACCACGCGGGCGACGTCGCCGGGCCGTACCAGCGGTCGCGCGGCGTCGTGGATCGCGACCAGTTCCACGCCGGCGGGCAGCGCGTTCAACCCCGCCCGCATCGAGTCCTGACGCTCGGCGCCGCCTGCGACGGGAGCGACGACCTTGCGCGCCGCAACGGCGCTCCACTGCCACGCACGGAGGCAAGCGATCTCCGCTGCGGGAAGCACCGGCACGATCTCCTCGATTGCCGCGCACGCGGCCAACGCCTCGACGGCGTGGACCACGAGCGGCCTTCCCGCGAGCGGCAGGAACGCCTTCGCTCGTCCGGCGCCGAACCGCTCGCCGCGGCCAGCCGCGAGCACGAGAGCGGCGACGCGCATCGCCCGACGATAGCCGTTCGGATCTTGGGTTGCGGCACTTGGCGGGCTAGTGTGCGCACGCTCGCCCGGTTGCGGAAGACGATGAGGGGGTCTCGTATGCGAGGCAGCGTCGCCTGGCTTGTCGTGCTGTGCCTGGCCACGACGGCGGTTCCGATGCGCGTGGGCGCGGAGCCCGCCGGATCCGCGCTGCCCGGGCGAAACGAGCCGCTGCCGCTGCAAGCCGGCGTGCTGAAGCTCTCGTTGAGCGAAGCGGTACAGCTCTCGATCCAGCGCAGCCTCGACGTCCAGTTGTTGCGCTTCGATCCGTATGTCGCCGAGGAGAATCTCGGTGCCGCGTGGGGCGCCTACGACCCCGCATTCTACGGTGAGGGCGGCTATGACCGCGACGAGCAACCAACCGCGAACATCTTTTTCGGCGACAGCCTGCTCGAAACGACATGGGGGGGCGAAGCGGGATTCCGGGGCCTGATCCCGTGGGTCGGAGGGTCCTACCAGGCTGGCTACAGCGGCAGAGAGCTAATCACCAATTCGAAGATCGCCACGCTCTCGCCTGAGTTCCGAACCGGCTTCACCGCGACCCTGCAGGTGCCACTGCTGCGCGGACTCTTCTGGAGCGACGAATGGACGCTCGTGCGCGTCTCCCGGATCGGCGTGGACGCGTCGCGCGACAAGTTCGACAGCGAGCTGATGGATCAGGTGCAGAACACCGAGGACGCCTACTGGGGATTGATCGCCGCCCAGGACAGCACCCGCGTCGCCGAGAAGAGCTTGGAAACGGCGAAGGCGCTGCTGTCGCAGACGCAGGCGCAGTACGAGGTAGGCGTCGTGTCGCGCGTCGAGGTCGTACAAGCCGAAGCCGGCGTGGCGGACCGCGAGTTCAAGTTGATCCTCACGCAGGCTGTCGAACGAAACGCGCAGGATGCGCTGGTCGACACGGTACTGGGTCCGTATCTGGAGCCCGAGTCCGAGATCACCGTCGAGCCGACGGACCGGCCGGACGAGATGAGCGTGCGCGCAGTGAGCGCCGCCGCGGCGACCGAGCACGCGATGGCGCGGCGCCCCGAGATCCAGCTCGCGCGCAAGGATATCGAGCGCCGCCAAGTCGAGGCCAGGGCCACCGGCAACAAGCGACTGCCGCAGCTCGACGCGATCGCCAGCTACGGCCAGGCGGCGCTGGCCGGACGCTTCAATCCGGACTGCACGTTCGCGGGAGCCTGCTCCCCTCCCACCGGGATCGGCGACGTGTTCCCGGACGCCAATGATTCCCTACTGCGCGAGGGCGTCAGCCAGCAGTACTCGATCCAGGGCATCCTCTCGATCCCGCTCGGCAACAACACGGCGCGGCATCAGCACGCCAAGGCGGAGTTCGAACTGCGCCGCGCCGAGACCTCGCTGCTGCGCCTCGAACAATCGATCGTGAGCGAGATCCGGCGTGCGGCGCGCAACCTGGTGTCGTCGGTGCAGGGCATCGAAGCGGCCGAGCGCGCCGAGGCGGCCGCGGCCGAGCAGCTGCGCGCCGAGCGCGTGCGGCTCGAGCACGGCGAGTCCACGCCCTTCGACGTGCTGCTGCGCGAGCAGGATCTGGTGCAGGCGCAATCCCAGAAGATCTTCGCCCAGAAGACCTATCACAACTCGATCACCGGCCTCGACCGCGCACAGGGAACGATCCTCGAGCGGAATCAGATCGTCGTCGAAGACGCTGCGACGCTGCGGTAGACTGCGCGCCCTGGGAGCCGGGCGCGGAGTGCCTGGCGCTCTGAGTCATCGAGTTCGAGCCATCGAGACGGAGACCTCGTGAGCCTGTTCGATCGCAGACGAAGAGACGGAGAGACGGGCGAAACCCAGATGCCCGAGCCGCCCGCGGCACGGGAGTCCGTGACCGTTCAAGGTGGTCCGGAGAGGAGTGCAACGGTGTCCAGTCATCTGGTGCAACCGAAGCCGACGCAAGCAACCGCGATCGTGGGGGGGAGCATGGCGAACATCGGCAAGTCGATCACGTTGAAGGGCGATCTCTCGGGCAATGAGGACCTCGTCATCGAGGGCCACATCGAGGGCCGGGTCGACCTTCCCAGCAATCAGCTCACCATCGGCGCGAACGGCTCGTGCTCCGCAGAGGTGCACGCGAAGACGGTCGTGGTGATCGGGAAGGTGAACGGCAACGTCATCGCCACCGAGCGGATCGAGATCCAGGCCACCGGACTCGTGAACGGCGATGTCAGCGCGCCGAAGCTGGTGGTGCAGGAAGGCGCCGTGGTGAACGGCTCGATCGAGATGGGCGCCAAGGCGAAGGCATCGCAGGCTGCCGCCGCCGGAATCGGCGCCGGGCAGCAGCCCGTGGGCAGCTTCGGCGGCGAGAAGAAGGCCCTGCCCTGAGGCCACGCTGCGGCCCCATCGAGGGCCGCGAGCGAATCCTCCTCGCTCCGTTTCGACGGAAGCGCGCGCGACCCCGGTGAGAACCGGCGCTGCGCGCTTTTCGTTGCGACCTAGGCGCGCGCTTTCGCCTGCTTGCCGCTCTTCTTCGCCTTCGGCGCAGGCTTCGACTCGCCGGCGTTCTTGCGACCGGTGAGCAGCAACATGATCGGCGACGCGATGTACACGGTCGAGTAGCTGCCGACCACGATCCCGATCGCCATCGTCGCGGCGAACGGGTAGATCACCTCGCCACCCAGCACGACCAGCGCGATCACCGCGAGCAGCGTCGCACCCGACGTCAGGATCGTCCGCGAGAGCGTCTGATTGATGGCCTGGTTGATCACCGCGGGAAGGTCCTGCTTGGTGTGGACGCCCATCACCTCGCGGATCCGGTCGAAGATCACGATCGTGTCGTTGATGCTGTAGCCGATCAGGGCGAGCAGCGAGGCCAGCACCTGGAGATCGAACTGCTGGCCGCAGAGCAGCCAGATCGACGACGTCACCAGTACGTCGTGGACAAGGGCGATCACGCCGCCGGGCGCGAACTCGATCGAGAACCGGAATCCCACGTAGACCAGGATCAGCGCAAATGCGATCAACAGGGCCTTGGCGCCGTTGCTGCGCAGCTCGGCGCCTACCTTCGGCCCCACGTACTCGACGCGATCGACGCTCAGCGCGCCGACCTGCTCGGTAAGCGCTTTCTGGATGTGGTCGACGATCAGGTTCTGTTCGACGCCTTGTTCCTCACTCCCGCTCTGGAAGCGGATCAGGAACTCGGGATTCGTCGCCTCGCCGTAGCGCACGACACTCGGCTCGCCAACGCCCACGCTCTGCACGACGTCGCGGATCTTGCCTTCGTCGGCCTTCACTCCGTCCGCGAAACGAACCTGAACCTCCGTGCCACCAATGAAGTCGATGCCCCAGCGAATTCCCTTGATGGGAATCGCGGCCAGGCCGAGCAGGATGATCGCGATCGATCCTGCGACGCAGTACTTCCACTTCCCGATGAAGTCGAAATGGGTATCGGGCCGAATCAGCTCGAACACGCCGGTCTCCTCAAATCGACAGGGTCTGGACCGGCCGGTTGCCGGGATACAGCTCGAAGAGCAGGCGCGGGATCACGAGCGACGAATACACGCTCGTGATGATGCCGATACAAAGCGTCACCGCGAAGCCCTTGATCGGTCCCGTCCCGTACTGGAACAGCACGAGACCTGCGAGAAGGGTCGTGATGTTGGCGTCCATGACGGTCCAGAATGCCTTGCTGAAACCGGTGCGGATCGCGCCACGCGGCAGCTTGCCAGCGCGCAGCTCGTCGCGAATGCGCTCGTAGATGATCACGTTGGCGTCGATCGCCATGCCGACGGTGAGCACGAGGCCGGCGATCCCCGGCATCGTCAGCGTGGCGCCCGCCATCCCCATGACGCCGAGCAGGAAGACGACGTTCGCGAGTAGACCGGCGGTCGCGTAGACGCCGGCGAGCCGGTAGTAGACCATCGCGAACGCCGCGACGAGGCCGAAGCCGAGCAGCGAAGCCCAGATGCCGCCGCGGATCGAATCGGCACCGAGCGCCGGCCCGATCGTGCGCTCTTCCTCGATCTTCATCGGAACCGGCAGCGAGCCCGCGCGCAGGATCACCGAGAGATCAGCCGCACTCTGCGAGTCGAAGCGACCGTGAATGAAACCGCGACCGCCGCCGATGCGCGTCTGGAGGTTCGGCGCCGAGTAGACCTGACCGTCGAGCAGGATCGCGAGTCGCTTGCCGACGTTGTCCCCGGTGAGCTTGCCGAACTTGGTCGCACCCTCGGAATTGAAGGTGAAGTTGACGACCCAGCCGTAGCGCGGGTCCATCCCGGAACGCGCGTCGGTCAGCGACTCGCCCGTCAGATTCGGCGCCTTCGCGACCAGATACGCCCCGAGCACGCGATCGCTGCCCTTTTCCTTCTCGAAGACGATCACGGTCTCCGGCGGCAGTCCCTCTTCGTGCCGCTTGCGCAGCACTTCTTCGCTGGGCGCCTCGTCGAGCACGATCTTGAACTCGAGGAAGCCGGTCTTCTGGAGCAGATTGCGCGCCTGCTCGCGATCGAGCTGACCGCCCGGGATCTGCACCAGCACGCGATCGTCGCCCTGACGCGTCACCACGGATTCCGGGATGCCCTGGATCGGGTCGTCGACGCGGCGGCGCACGACTTCCAGCATCTGCTCGATGCTGCGGTGGCGAACCTCCCGTTCCCATGCGGGCGTGAGCTTGAAGACGAGCTCGCTGCCATCTGGGGTCGCGGCTTCGAGGACCTTGGATTCGAGCGCCACTTCGCGGATCGTCGCCGTGTCTTCGGGGCGCGCGGCTTCTATGCGGAGCTGACCGTTCTCGACCGCGATGCGCGCCGGCGTGACCTTCTTCTCGGTGAGCGATTCCTGGAGCGAGGCGCGCAGCACGTCGAGTTCGTGCTCGATGGCGACCGCCAGATCCGGCCCGAGCACCCAGTGGATGCCACCCTGCAGGTCGAGCCCCAGGCGGATCCCCTGGTCCGGGAACCAGAGGCTTTCCTTGCGGACCGAGGCGGGGATGAAATTCGCCAGCGTGTACCAGCCGAAGAGGAGGAGGCTCGCGACGACGCCGGCCACCCTCCATCGGGATCCACTCACTCGCCCTCTCCTTTGCCCTTGCCCACCACCCGGTCGATGCGCGCGCGATCGACCTTGACGCGCAGCGGCTGTCCCGCGCCGGCGCCGATCTCGACGGTGAGGACGTCGTCGGTGCTGCCGGTCACGACGCCGTGCAGTCCCCCACTGGTCACCACCCGGTCGCCCTTCTCCACGCGCTTGAGCATCTCTTCGTGCTCCTTCTGGCGCTTGGTCTGGGGACGGATCAACAGGAAGTAGAAGATGACGAAGATCAGCGCCATCGGGAGCAGGAAACCGATCGGCGATTGCGGCGCAGCGCCGCCTTCCGCCTGCAACAGGATCGCCGCGAAGAGCGTCGTCATTGGGAAGCTCCGACGTCGGCGGTCGCGCGCGCCGCGAGAGCGGACGCCGCTCGGGGGGCGAACACGGTCCGCGACGAAATGCGTTCGACGCGCGCACCCGGGTAGAAGCGCGCGAGGATCTGTTGCGGATTCGCTCCGCTGCGTGAAAGCGCGCGAGCGCCCCACTGACTCATCCCGACGCCGTGTCCGTTCCCGGAACCGACGAACACGAAGCCGTCCGCCGTGCGCCGCACCTCGAAGAGCGTGCTGCGCAGGCGCGCGGGCCCGAGCACGCGCCGCAGCGTCGCGCCCGATACCTCCACGTCGCCATCAGTCCCCTGCACGCGCAGTTCGGCGGAGCGGCCACTCGGCGTGCGCCGGGCGACGCGGACGTCGCGCACGCGACCGACGTCTCTGCCGGCCGCTGCGAGCGCGGAGGCGAGTTCCTCGGCGGAAACCGGAGCGCGCCAGTACGTGTCGGGCGAGTCCTCTTCGCCGGGAACGCCGACGCTCACCAGGTAGGGCACGTCGCGTCCCCACACCTCGGCGGCCGTTGCGGTGCGGCCCCCCGCTGCCGAGTGGAAGAC
>Ga0113563_10000908_pt1 | contig 15732 bp, 11 predicted proteins | sample Mud3Dept3metaG_FD_80117 | JGI IMG/M metagenome (GOLD analysis project Ga0113563, IMG submission 80117) | Freshwater wetland microbial communities from Ohio, USA, analyzing the effect of biotic and abiotic controls - Mud 3 Core 4 Depth 3... | ecosystem: Environmental > Aquatic > Freshwater >...
CGCCACCAAACCCATATGTGATACTGAAGAGAAGCCGATAACATATTTGAAATCAGATTGGACCATGGCGATGAATGCGCCATAAACGACGTTTACCAAAGTCAGTAGGATGATCCAAGGCATATGAAATTTCGCACCTTCAGGCAACAACATAATCCCCACGCGTAATGCTGCGAATGCACCTAATTTCATTAGCACACCCGCATGGAACATTGAAACCGCTGTCGGTGCAGCCACATGACCATCTGGACTCCAGTTATGAAAGGGGAAGATACCGCCTAACACAGCAAAACCGAAGAATACAAATGGAAACCAGAACCGCTGGAAATCAACTGAGAAATTAGCACCCTCAAGTGCAATCATATCGAATGTGCCCAATCCAGATGTGAAGTACATAGCCAGGGCACCCACCAGGGCAATCACAGATCCGATGAACAAATAGAGAGTGAGCTTCATCGCGGCATATTCGCGAGTGACCTTCCATCCCCATATCGAAATCAGCAAGTACATCGGAAATACGGCGATCTCGTAGAAAAAGAATAACATGAATAAATCCAAGGCGACAAAAACGCCGAAAACGCCGGTCGCCAGGATAAATAGAAAGGCAAAAAACTCGCGTGGTCGGTCGTCTATTCCCCAAGATATCAAAACACCTGTGAACATGACTACGCCGGTTAACAAGACCAGTGGAGCATTCATCCCATCAACACCTACCTGATAGGAGATGCCTAATGATGGAAGCCAGGAATAATTCTCGATAAATTGATAGCCTCCAGCAGCGATATCATAAGAGAAGTATACCCATAGGGATAGTAACAATGCGAATGTACCGGCTGCTAAAGCCGTGACCCGGATTTCATTCTTCCGTTCAGCGGGTATCAGCAGCAGGAGAATTCCGGCTATCATTGGTGTAAAAATAATTACGCTAAGAACGGGAAATTGCATAGATCACCTCAAAAAATCTATTCAATCAATCTCAGAAAAGCATCATCACCGCATTGTTGATCACACTAAGTATCCAGGCTGGCCAGACGCCAATCCATAACATCAAAACCATTAAAGGCACTATAACGAACAGTTCTCTTGCATTGATTTCGCTGACATGCCCAATCCAATTTTCGTTTAATGGTCCGTGCAGCACTTGTTTAATACCCTTTAAGATATAGGCGCCTGTGAAGAATAAACCGATCATGGACAGTGCTGTAAATATTGCAAAGATCGGCCAGGAACCTCGCACAACCAGAAATTCTGAGATAAATCCATTCAGTCCTGGTAAACCTAGTGACGCCATAGAAGTGAATATCAATATTCCGCCATATACCGGAATAAGGGGGAATAATCCACCATATTCATTTAAATTCCGAGTGTGAGTACGTTCATAAATTACTCCTACCAGGAAGAACATTCCTGCTGCAGATAAGCCATGATTGAACATCTGTAAAACCGCACCGTTTAGCGCAATTACGGCATTTTGGGTACCTGCAGCAAATGCTGCTGCAGCGATACCCAGAACTACAAAACCCATATGATTTACAGAAGAATACGCTACCAACCGCTTGAAATCAGTTTGTCCATAGGAAGCTAAAGCGCCAAAAATAATGGATAACATCGCCAAAAATGCCAATGCGCCAGCATAGTATGCTGCCTCAGAAGGATACAAGGGAATAATTAACCTTAGAAATCCGAAAGCTCCCAGCTTGAGCAAAACTCCCGCCAGGATCATCGAGCCGGCTGTTGGTGCTTCGGTATGTGCATCTGGCAACCAGGTGTGGAAAGGCCAGACTGGAATCTTTATTAAAAAGGCGATAGCAAACGCCCAAAATGCGATCGATTTAACCGTGCTTGCGGGTAAGCCAAATAGCGAACCTTGTAAATCAGGCCATATTGATAACAATTGAGGCAGATCAAATGTTCCTGAAACAACGCCGATCATCTGGATTGCAAGCAACAAGCCTAACGAACCAGCCATGGTATAAATCATAAACTTGAACGAAGCATAGGTGCGCGCTCGCACTTTTTTTCCTCCAAATATTTCCCTTTCTCCCTTCTCGCTGCCCCATTGATTGATCAAGAAATACATTGGAACCAGGCCAAATTCCCAGAAAACGAAGAATATTAGTAAGTCCAAAGAAAGGAAAACACCCATCATACCCAATTGGAGAAGGAAGAATAAAACCATGTATGATTTCACTCGATCTTCAATTGTGAATGAGGTCAGGATGGCTAGCGGTGTTAAAAGTGTAGTTAACAGCACCATAGTCAGCGAGATTCCATCTACACCCACATGGAAAGATGAATTAATTGCGCTGTACCAAACATACTGTTCTTCAAATTGGAAGCCGGGTTGAGAAGGATCGAAATTGAACCATAGCACAATGGTAAGAATGAGCGGTATGAAGCTGAGAACGAAGGCTACCCATCGGATTAACCTGGTGCCTTCGCGTGGTAGAAATAAAATCACTACCGCCGCCAAAACAGGAGAAAATAAGATGAGCGTCAAAAGGTGATCAAAGATAAATGGCATCGTTTGCTCCTATTCATTCTCGCAGATGGGTGAGCATCGTAATTTATCGCACATAGACCAATAAGTAATAGAACAAGGCAGTAAATGCGGCAATACTGACTAATGCCAAGATCATGTATTGCTGAATCCGGCCAGATTGGATAGGACGTAAAGCACTTCCCAATTTCTTCGTTGTTTCGGCAACCCAATCTCCAAATCCATTGACAATAGGTTTATCAATATAATTGCGGAATGCATTACCGATAATTCCAGCAACGTATGCAATCCAATGCAAGAAACCATCAATTACCTTGCGATCGATCCAGAGATAAGTAAAGGTTTCTGCAAACCATTGCGCAGGTTGTACAAATACCTTGTTATAGAATTCATCCACATAATACTTATTCTTTAGAACTTTATAAACTGGTCCAAGTAACTGTTGCATCGGATCAGGAACACCAGCTCCTATCTGTTTATACACAATCCATCCAAGTCCCAGACCGCCAATGGAGACAATCAAAGATGTTAGCAATGGTATGAAATTGAATTGTATCGTTTCGGGTGCTTCGATAAGGGAATGACCTACGTATTCGTGAAACCAATTCGGTATTACTCCACCAATAAGCGGAAAATCCCTGGGGATACCTGCCCAACCAGCTCCAATAGCAAAAACTGCCAATATAATTAGAGGAACGGTCATCGTCCAGGGTGTTTCTTTGGCGTGAGCCGCTGATTTACTGCGTGGTTCGCCCAGGAAGGTGAGGCTAATTTGACGCATTGTGTAAAAGGCCGTAATCAGAGCTCCAAATGCTAATGAAAAGAAGGTTACCCATTGTTGATGTGCAAATGCATCCGCAAGGATTTCATCCTTTGACCAGAAGCCGGCAGTAATTATGGGAAAACCGGATAAGGCTAAACCGCCAATCAAAAACGTCCAAAAGGTAATTGGCATTTTCTTCCGCAGACCACCCATATTGAACATATCCTGCGGATCGACATGTTCGCCGGTATGTAGTACCCCATGCTCCATCCCATGTATCACTGAGCCAGAACCCAGGAATAGAAGCGCTTTAAAAAAAGCATGGGTAATTAAGTGGAATGTAGCCGCCACGTAGGCACCAATTCCTAAAGCTGCGATCATGTAACCTAATTGCGAGATTGTCGAATATGCGAGCACTCGTTTGATATCATTTTGGGCCAATGCAATTGTGGCGGCAAATAAAGCACTAAAGCCACCGATAATCGCCATCATGATCATTGGTGGCGTGAGTTGACCATGTTCCATGCCAGCCGCTAGCAATGGATAAATTCTTATCACCAGATAGATACCAGCTGAGACCATCGTTGCGGCGTGGATCATTGCGGAGACCGGGGTTGGCCCCTCCATCGCATCGGGTAACCATACGTGCAATGGGAACTGGGCAGATTTTCCGACTGTACCGATAAAAAGTAAAATACCTATGAGAGCTGCGGCGGATAAACCTAAAAATCCTGTCGGTGTTTGCACAAGCTGGTGCAAAACTTCAGGATTATAGATCGTCTCACGATAATTCAAACTCCCGGTTGAGGCATAAAGATAGGCAATGCCTAAGAGCATGAATACATCGCCGACACGCGTCGTAATAAAGGCTTTGATCATTGCCGCTCGCGCCGATGGTTTAGCGTACCAGAAACCAATCAACAAATAGGAGCATAATCCCATAATCTCCCAACCGATGAACAAAGTAAGCAGGTTGTCAGAAACAACAAGGGTATACATTCCAAAAGCAAATAATCCAAGAAATGCGAAAAACCTCGAGTACATCGGTTCGATGGAAGGAATAATATGCGAGTGACCGTGTGCATCGCTAATTGTCGCCCCATGTGGAGGTAGACCTGCTTTATCGTGATCTCCCTTCGGTTGGCCAAAATTATGATAGCCAACACTATAAATGAAGATCATAAAGATGGTCCAGGCTACAAAAAACAAAGTCACAGCAGTCAATGGATCAACTAAAACACCAATTCGCAACCACGTTATCCCTGTTGGAAGCCATGGGATGGATGATGCGAACGGAGTCGCTCTTAGATGTTCCATCTGAAATGCACGGTATATCACAACCATGCTACCGATCCAGGACAGTGCAGCCGCGCCAACAGCCAATGTGTGGCTGATACCCTTGTTCCTGTTTGTAAGTAAAATAATCAGGAAGAATGACAGTAAAGGCGGAAGTGGAATTAACCAGATCAATAATTCAGTCGACATGAATCTTCTCCTACCACTTCAATAGATCTATTTCATCAGCAGCAACAGTGTGACGGCGGCGGTATATCGAAATGAAAATTGCCAGACCAACAGCTACTTCAGCCGCAGCAGTCGCAAAAACAATTACTGCAAAAGCCTGACCATCGATCTTTTCCGGTGACAAGTACCGCCAGAACGCTATTAAGTTTACGTTTACTGCGTTAAGCATGAGCTCAATACCCATCAATATCGCAATAGCGTTTTTCCGAGCAAGAACACCGTATAAGCCAATAGAGAACAATGCTGCAGAAAAAAGTAGATACCACGAGATTGGGATCATCGCAACACTATGTCCTTTCCCAAGCCACAATAATTGCGCCAATTAGCGCTGCAACTAATAGTACAGAAGCCAGCTCAAATGGCAAAACATATGCGTTCGGTGAAACCAAGGCAATTCCTAATTGGCGAATGGGATCAAAATCAGCAGGCAACGGAGGTAACTGGGTGTTAATTCCTGGCCAGCTGTTAAATATCCAAATCAAACCACCAAACATCAAAAAAGAAATAATTAATGCCCAGATCCAATTGGTATTAAATCGCGGGCCAGTGCTTTGTGTGATAAAGCGAGTCAACATGATTGTAAAAATCATTAAGATCGCTATCGCACCGATATATATCACAACTTGGACAACAGCAAGAAAACCAGCATTGAGTAATGCAAAAACGATTGCCACACCAAAGAGGGCAACAACTAACCAAAGCGCTGAATGAATTAAGTTCTTTGATGTAACTACCAAAAATGCCGCTCCGAGTGTTAAGGCAGCAACCAGAATGAAGATTAATTCAAATATTGGCATAAGAATATTCCATTCATCACAAACTAATCGCCTGAGCGGCTGGTGCTCGCTGAAGTTGGGGTAGTGCTCGCCAGTTCAGGTCTGGCAACTGGACGATCCACCCCTACTCGTTTCCTTTTTGTTTGGGCATGAGTGCGTAAGATTGCCAGTGTGGTCCAAGCGACAATTACGTTAGCAATTAGCATTCCAGTGACATAAACGAAAGTTGATTGATCCACCAGGATCTTATCCAGTAAAGCGGTTACAATTAATACAACCAAAGCAATGGGGGTTAGGAATTTCCAATTGAAATTTAGCATATGGTCGATGCGGATACGTGGTACTGTATACCTAATCCACATGATTATGAAATAGACGATAAACGCTTTTACGAACAAATAGAAGACACCCAGGATTGGTATTTGGTCAGAAAAGGGACCACGCCATCCGCCCAAAAACAGCGTCGAAAAAAGTGCTCCAACAGTTAAAGCGTGTAATAACTCACCAGCATAAAAAAGGCCAAATTTCATCCCTGTATATTCGATGTGAAATCCTGCCACAATTTCTGACTCAGCCTCGAGGAGATCAAAAGGAGCGCGTCCAAGTTCCGCAATGGATGTTATCAAAAAGATAATAGCTGCAATTGGTGCCAGTAATAAATACCACAAAGATTGTTCCTGGACAATCTGCTGCACACTCATCGAACGTGCAAGAAGCACAGGAATAAGCAACACGATAACCATCGGTACTTCATAAGAAACCATCTGAGCGACGGTTCGTAATGCACCTAATAAAGCATATTTATTTTTCGATGCCCAGCCGGCCATGATAATCCCCAAGGTGCTGATAGCCCCTATTGCCACTAAATAAAGAATCCCAACATTAAGGTCAGAACCTAGTAAAGTTGAAGTAAAGGGAATCACTGCCCAGAGCAGCATGACTGTGGCTAAAGCGATGATGGGGGCAAGATTATATATAAACCGATCTGCACCTCTTGGGGTGATATCTTCTTTGATAACAAGCTTGAGGATATCAGCAACCGGCTGGATGAGTCCAAATGGACCGAGTCGATTAGGTCCTAAACGATCTTGAAAACGGGCAACAATTTTTCTTTCAACCCAGACTAGTCCGATATCTATAAGCAGAAGAATTATTCCAATCAACAAAATAGCTAGAATAATTAGAATAATCGCTACCAGTCCCGACGGTAGCCCTAGCCCGATTAAAAAATTTTGTAGCCATTGCCCAATTAGAGATACCGGATCACTCATATGAAATCTCCCAAAATGTTCCAGGTCATCGACTCTATTATTTGAATAGCAGGATCTTATTCACCCCGCAATAAGTTTACAACACATAAAAGGCTGAGGGATACTTCCTTCAGCCTTTACGCAATCCAAAATAAAACTATGACCATTCCAGTGCGCCACGTTTCCATGCAAAAATGAGGCCAGCAACCAGAATGAGTATAAACAGGATGCCTTCTACAACGGCAAATAATGGTAATTGGCCAAACGCCACAGCCCATGGAAACAGAAATACTGTTTCTACATCAAAGATCAGGAAAACGAGTGCAAAAATGTAATACTGAACTTTAAATTGCACCCAAGTATCACCTACGGTTTCAATTCCGCACTCATAGGTCTGTAGTTTTATCGGATTGGGTTTCCTGGGTGCAATCAAACGGGGAATTAATAGTGCAAGGGCTGGGAAAACTGGAGCGATAACCAAGAATACTCCAATGAAAAGCCAGTTTTCATCAATCATAATTACTCCCAATCAATAATTGCAAGATTTTGGAATGCTTACCCATGCCACGATAACCAGGGCGTCAACCCCCAAATTTTACCATAAGTAATATAATCTTTAAATCAAGGTGTTTCAGATACTGTGAACTATATTGCATTTAGTTTTGTATTCAATTAGGCTGAGCAGACACAAAAATTAATATGAAAAATTCTCATACAACGCTCCGCTGGTGGGATCTATTTTCTGTAATTTTCTTATTGTTGGCGGCATTAACAGCTGCCACACGTTTAGTATCCACACGGTGGACGCAACATTTAGACACAATTCAGACAATAGCTGTACTCGCCATTATTTTAGGACTTGCTCTTGGTCAAAGCCGATTTGCTCCGTTTACTTCAGCGATATTCGCTTTAGCTTACGGGTTATTCATAATCCCCTGGCAATTGGGGAGCACATTATTACCTGAACTATCATGGCCTGAACGTTTCACCATTCTGATTAACCGATTATTGACTATTCTGGATCAAATTATCAACCAACAAACGGTATATGATTCATTACTATTTTTATTGTTGATGGCGATTGTATATTGGATTCTCTCTGTACATGCTGGGTACACTTTGACTCGTTACGGTAATGCATGGAATGCGATCATTCCACTGGGACTGACATTAATAATCATTCAATCCTTTGACCCGTTGATCAGTCGTCGAGTTTGGTACCTGGCTTTTTACTTATTCTTTGGATTGGCGCTCATCGCGCGCTTGAATTTCTTAAGCCAGCGCAAGGCTTGGCTGAAATCCCAGACTGCACTTCCGCCTCATGTTGGCTTCGAATTTATTCGGTTTTCTTTAATCCTGCTGGCAATAATTATTTTGTTCTCCTGGACTTTCCCTGCAATGGCCAATTCATTACCCGCCGCTGAAAAAGTATGGCGGCCTGTAGTCCGAACATGGAGCCTGGCTCGCGATCGCTTCGAAAACACTTTTGCCTCCCTGAGACCCTCTCAGGGATCAACTATAGGATATTACGGTAAAAGCGCGACTTTGGGATCAGGGAACCTACTTTCAGATACTCAATTATTCTCTGTAAGGACTCCTTTGGACGCGCCACCCAGCGTTCGTTACTATTGGCGCGCCAGAGCATATGACACTTATGAAAATGGGCAATGGCTTAGCACTAAAACTCGAGCCCATGCATATGATCCCTCAGAAACCAAACTAGATATGCCTGGATACGAAGGACGATTTGCAGGCGTCTTCGATATCACCGGTTCAACTTATATCTCAACTTTATTTACACCTCCTCAACCCATTTGGATTGGGAGAAAAGCCCTGATAGAATACTCATCCAATCCAGACGGAACTGTAGATATAACAACTTTCCGCTCCACACCTAACCTTGAACCGGGTCAGGTTTATCGTGTTCAAGCCTCTATTAGCCACCCGACTATCCAGCAACTCCGTCAATCTGGAACCGATTATCCCGAATGGATTGTTCAGCGTTACTTACAACTCCCTTCAACAATCACTCAACGCACGCGAGATCTGGCTGAAGAAATTACTGCTGGCTTACCCACGCCATATGACAAAGTAGTAGCCATTACGAATTATCTTCGGTCAAATATTGAATATATCGATCAAATCCCACAGCCACCAGATGATAAAGAGCCTGTTGATTGGTTCTTATTCAATTTGAAACGGGGATTTTGTAATTATTATTCGACTGCTGAAATAGTTCTGTTACGCTCAATAGGCATTCCAGCCAGGTGGGCGATCGGTTTCGCCCAAGGTGAGAGGTTTGAAGATGGCACATATATCGTACGCCAAAAAGATTCGCATGCTTGGCCTGAAGTATATTTTCCAGGGGTGGGATGGGTTGAATTTGAGCCTACTGCTTCACAACCTGAAATTTATCGATTAGCTGGAGGGGAAAACGGCACTAATCTCAATCGCCTATCTCCAGAAGAACTCACTGAAAGGGACATCAGGAAATCCGAGGCAGACCGTGAAGCAATTCCTGAAGATGCCAATCCAGGTCAATTACCAGTTTTTATTCAACGGATGATTATGTGGCTGATCGTACTAACCACAATAATTATTCTGGGTTTTATTGCTTGGCGAGTCCGCATGAAGATCAATTTGTCGAGATTTCCAATTCTTCTAGAAACCAGCTTAATTAAAATAGGCGTACGCCCTCCGGAACCGGTTAAGAAATGGTCTCAACGTGCTGCTTTACCACCATTAACCAAATCGTACATGGAAATAAATCATGCATTATCGAGACTTGGAAAATCTCCAAAAGTTGCGGATACTCCTAATGAGCGTGCCTCCCGTTTGGTCCATTTTCTACCATCACTAACTTCCCCAATAGAGCTGTTAATTCGGGAATATATTAAGGGCACATATAGTCAGGAACCAGTAGATACGTCTATTGCACAAAAAGCAGGGGATCAAATCCGTAATCACTCGATAAAGAACTATTTTGGACGACTACTTGACCGTTTACAATCCTCTCGCAATCCGGAACATCATCCACTCTTCGAAGAGAGTTCTGATGAAAGTTAAAAAAGATCCCTATAACGCTGAGCAAACAAGGCCGGTGTCCCACCTGTATGCCAGAACAGTACATTAGGATGAGCTATAGACTTATCACTGAAAAAACCTTTTTTAATTAAATCTATTAATCCCGCAGCTGCACGACCGGTATAAACGGGATCCAATAACAACCCTTCCAATTGGGCAAATAACTTAATTGCTTCCTTTTCAGCCTCTCCTACTACTCCATATCCCCCACCCAGATAATCATCATTAACAAGAATCTCATCACTTCGAAAAGCAACGTTTTCTTCTAAGAATTGTGCTGTTTCGTTCCCGAGGTCAGCCACGTAAGTTTTCATATTCTCAGCAGTTTCATCTACACTGATTCCTAAAATCCTTCCAGAGTACCCCGACAGCTTTGCACCAAGCACCATACCCGCTTGTGTGCCACCCGATGAAGTTGGGAAAATAATCCAATCCGGTAATATATCCTGCGTGGTAAGACTATACTGGCTAACAAACTCCTGCATTGCAAATACATAAGCAGATGCACCAACTGGATTAGAACCACCATACGGAATTAAGTATGGTTTCTTTCCCTCCTCAATCGATTGTTGAACTACTTGCTGTAGAACTTCATTGCGACTTTTTTGCTCCGCCCAAATTACTCTTGCACCGAAGATACGATCCAATAATAAATTACCCGATGGCATTTGTTGGGGTGAATAATAATCCGCCGGATCCAGGGGTGCAGTCAAAACGAGAATACAGTTGAAGCCAAACCTTGTAGCCGCAGCAGCGGTTTGCCGGCAGTGGTTAGACTGAATCGCGCCAGCAGTAACTAAGGTATCAGCACCATTCAATTTGGCTTGAGCAACCAGAAACTCTAATTTTCGTGTTTTATTTCCTCCCAAAGCCAATCCGGTTAAATCATCTCTCTTTACCCAAAGACGGATATTGCCAAAATTCTCAGACATCCTAGGCAGTTCTTCAATTGGGGTAGGGAGATTTGCAACTCGTAATCTTGGTATATCTCTCATTATTTTTCTCCAAATAAACTAAACAATAGTTCCTTTAGTCAGTAATTTCCCTTTCCAACGCATAATACTGAGTAACCTGGGCAAGGTTTCTGTATAAAGACGATAAAGACGCGGTTGGATTGGACAGTCCCATGCTCCTATATGTCGGATTACTTCCCCCCCGAATCCTTCCTTAAACCGATAAACACCCCATAATGGATCTTCTGGTGTTAATTCATCTGGAGCTCCCCAAAGATCATAGATTTTACACCCAATAGTCTTCGCAAACTGTATAGCTTCCCATTGAAGCAGATAATTCGGCATCCTTTCCCGATGAAGATCACTTGACATTCCATATAAAAACCATGCTTTCCCTGAGAAAGAAAATAATATCAGCCCGGCGACTATTTGTTCTTCGATCTCTGCAATTAGAGGTGTTGCCATACCTGCATTCATAAATGCTTTCCACAAGGATATGTAATATTCCTTTTCCCGGATAACAAATCCATCCCTAACTGATGTCTTTGCATACAAATGATAAAGCTCTACAAGATCATTCTCGTCACCTTGCCGGATTCTCACGCCTTTACGCTGTGCAAGCCGAATATTGTAACGTGTCTTCTGCTTCATCCGGGCTAATAATTCATCCAGATCTCGAGTTAAATCTATCACGATGGTGTTGCGAAACTGTATTTGTTCTGCAGAGAATTTCCAAGATAATTCTTTTAGATCTGCAATTACTTCCATGCCTGTCTCATTTAATCCTTCATGCGTTGTAGAAGGATATCCTAATCCAAAATTGACATCCGGATCAATTTTGAGAAAGATCGCTTGGTGTTTATAAGCAAATTGTGATAATCCCGCAAGAATTTGTTTTCTAATTCTTGGATCGTTCCACTCTACAAGTGGTCCTTTTGGAACATACATAACACTATATTTATTCCTAAAACCCGGAATAGAGGCTTTGCGTTGCAAAACTAAGGCAACCGCGCATAAACCCAATTCCTTTTCTTGCCAGAAAATATGGTGAGGAATCCAACCAAATTGTTTTTTAAACTGACCCCATCCCCAAGTTTGGAAAACATGGGAATTCGAGAATGATGCTACAGTGGAATCCCAGAAATCCTTAGCTATCTCATCAGACGAGAAAATTATTTGCTCGACTGCACTATTTGATTTCCCAACCTTTTCTGGAGATATCCGGAATTCCATTCTAAAAAGCTCGAGTGTTCTTTGTTAATCTCCAACAAAATATCTTATAGAAAAGTGATTGATAGACTCGATCCCAAGGTTCTGCCGCACGTCTTAACTGACCTCCAAATCCGCGTTTGAATCGATAAACTCCCCACAAACCATCCGAACGATTTTGAAAATTGGATTCTAAGATCAATTCATCTTCATCAGGTACACCCCACAAGTCATACTCAATACAACCACGATCACAAGCCCAACGCATAGCTTCCCATTGCAATAGGTAAGTTGGCATCAATTCCCGATGTTCATCCGAGGAAGCACCATAGAAATACCAAGCGCGCTGACCATGGGCAAAAACCATTAATCCAGCAATTACTTCGCCCTGATACTCTGCTACCAATAATTCGCACTCCCCAATTGAATTAAATAACTTATATGCCAATCGATAATATTCTCGATTGTGGATACCAAATGCATCCCTTTCACTTGTAAACTTCATTAATTCATAGAATACATCAATATCGGAACTCGATCGAACTACGATACCCTTTTTCTGTGCGAGTCGTATGTTATATCGGGTTTTTTGTTTCATCCTGCCTAACAAAGATTCTTCATTGGCTTTTAAGTCCACAACGATTGTCCGCATAGGTTGTATGCTAAGATCACTTTGCAGAAAACCTATTGGAGGAATTATCTGAAGATTATGATTAGTTAAACCACTTAACCCGTACCATGAATCGAGTTCGACTTTAAGAAAAACTGACCGCTGCTGCTTACACAGCGTATCTGCCTCTTTCCAAAACCTGGTATTCTCTGCAACGCTCTCTGCTGGGTTTATCCAATATACAGGTCCCTTCGGGATATATGCCATTGAAAAGCCCAAAAAGGTGGGACGAAATAGAATTTGCGCACCGATTCCTGGAATGCCCTCCTCGTTCCTTTTCCATGTTACCAGGTGTCTTATACTCCAACCAAAAGCAGATTTTAGCTCCCCCCATTCACCAGTTTGAAGAATATGAGCGTCTTTGAGCGATTCAAGGTATTTTTTCCAGTCGGATCTCGGTACCTCGGGCATAGATATTTATAAATTGAATAGGTTTCAAACCACGGAAGTCAGGTCAGGGGGTGGGGTGCTGCCAACCGCAGCACCAGGTATACACTCGTCTAAAATATTAACAATCACGGAAGAGTCACCTTCACGCGCAAGTTGGATCAATTCATCAACCATTTGGTTCAATTCAGAGCTCGATAATAGATCTTCATCAGCTAGCAGCCAAATATCCGGATGAGAAGTGGGTTCGTAATGTGCCCACTGATCCCACAATTCTTCACTCAATTTTTCACCAGGGCGGATTCCGGTGAAAACAATATCTACATCTTTTCCGGGTTCCAATCCTGATAGACGAATCAAATCCTCAGCCAAATCAAGAATCCTGATCTGTTCCCCCATATTGAGAACAAAAACCTCCCCCCCGGCACCAATAGATGAAGCCTGTAAAACCAGGTGAACAGCTTCAGGAATCGTCATGAAGTAGCGTTTCATATCAGGATGGGTAATGGTGATTGGACCACCTCTAGCGATTTGACGTTTGAAGAGTGGTACAACGGAGCCTCTGCTTCCTAAAACATTACCAAAGCGAACAACAGAGAACGCTCTTCCAGAGCGTTGTGCTGCATCCAGCACAATTAATTCTGATAAACGCTTAGCTGCACCGTATATACTTGAAGGTCGGATTGCCTTATCAGTGGAAATTAATACTAACTCATCGATTCCATAAGACAATGAGGCTTCAACAACATTTCGTGTGCCCAAAACATTATTGGTGACAGCTTCTTCTATGTTGGATTCCATCAAAGGTACATGTTTATGCGCTGCAGTATGGAATACAACTTGTGGTCTAAGGCGGTCAAATACCGTATTAATACGATCGATATCTCTCACATCGGCAATTACCGGATGTAAAGGCACAGAAGGAAAGTTTTCCTCCAAATCCAAAAGGGTTTCGAAAATACTATTCTCACCATGACCTAAAAGAATTAATGCTGATGGCCCCCATCGCGCAATTTGACGGCATAATTCGCTACCTATAGATCCACCTGCACCAGTTACTATTACCCGCTTACCGCTCAAGCTTGTGCCGATTTTGCCCTCATCAATATGAGTCGGGGCGCGTCTGAGCAAGTCTTCGATTTCAACCTCGCGCAGACGATTGACATTTACTTTTCCACCTATAAGCTCAAAGATTCCAGGCATAGTACGAAATGGAATTCCTTTCATACGACAGGCATCCGTTACACGGCGGATAACCTCACCCGGAGCACTGGGAATGGCGATAATAACTTCATGGATATGCCGGATTTGAACAATACGTGCTAATTCGCTCAGAGTGCCTACGACAGGCACACCATGTATTTGTTTCTTTTGTTTGTTTGGATCATCATCCAAAAAACAGACTGGAGTAAGGCGCAATTGTGAGTTCTTCTGCATCTCACGAACTACAAGCGCGCCAGCATCTCCAGCTCCAACGATCAGGACTCTACGATTACCTTTATACGAGATAGAGGAAACATTCTGTGTTTCCGAAATGATTCGAAGCGAAAAGCGAAATCCCCCCACAAGAACAAGCGTTAATAACCAATCAATTAGTAAGGCGCTGCGCGGAAATCCGGGTAAAGTCTGAAATGCCAGGAGAAGTACAATGATCAATGATACAACAACAGAAGCAGTGGTTACTGCTACAACGATCAATCGTAATTCCTTAATGCTTGCGTAAATCCACATCCGTCTGTACAAACCAAAAAAATAGAAAACGATAGGTTTAACTAAAAGTGATATACCCACCAACCAATATGCCTGGGGTAAATAGTATATGAATAGTGGACCGATTTCCAGGCGTAAGGCAAAACTACCCAACGCAGAAACCACGATGATAAATAAATCCCCCAATAAGACAAAACGATTATTGAGGATAAACCGCGCTTTCAATTCTACCTACCTCGAAATCCTAACATCCTTGCCGGGGTACGCAACAAAATCACCAAATCGATCATTAACCGTCGATGTTTAACATAGTATAAATCATATTCAAGCTTAACCATGGTCTCTTCGACACTCGATGCATAACCATAATTTACTTGTGCCCAACCAGTAATTCCTGGCTTAACCAATAAACGAGCACGATAAAATGGGATATGGGATTGGAACATGCTGACCAGTTCCGGTCTTTCAGCCCTTGGGCCAACCAAGCTCATCTCTCCACGCAGGACGTTTAAGAATTGGGGTAATTCATCAAAATGCGTCCGACGAAGTATCTTTCCAACCCGGGTTGTACGTTTATCGTCTTCGCTCGCCCATTTTGGCAGACCATCCGCTTCAGCATCTCGACGCATGGTTCGAAACTTCAGAATTCGATAGGGGTGTCCCCCTCGTCCTGAGCGCATTTGACCATAAAAGATTGGCCGTCCGTCATCTAGCATGATACCAATAGCCACAAAAGGGAAGACAATGAGCATACCAATTGTTCCTATCAAACCTCCGATAACGTCGATAATTCGTTTTCCTAATTCATAAAAACCGCTAACACGTGATTCATCAACAAACGAGCGTAATATCCAATTTGCCTCCAAAGATTGAATAGGAACCCTGCCTAATAACTCCTCATATACA
>Ga0113563_10000909_pt1 | contig 15727 bp, 10 predicted proteins | sample Mud3Dept3metaG_FD_80117 | JGI IMG/M metagenome (GOLD analysis project Ga0113563, IMG submission 80117) | Freshwater wetland microbial communities from Ohio, USA, analyzing the effect of biotic and abiotic controls - Mud 3 Core 4 Depth 3... | ecosystem: Environmental > Aquatic > Freshwater >...
CGCCTGGCCGCCGCGGGCACCACATTGAACGCGGCCGTTCCATATTACGGCAGGCAGCTCCCCGCCGCCGACGTTCCGAAGATCTCCGCGCCGCTGCTGCTTCAGTACGCGTCACTCGATCAGGGCATCAACGCGGGAATCGCGGACTACGAAGCGGCCCTCAAAGCCAATAACAAGCCGTACGAGATTTACATGTACGAGGGCGCCAATCACGCATTCAACAACGATACCAATGCCGCCCGGTACCACAAGGAAGCCGCGGCTCAGGCCTGGAGCCGGACCGTCGCCTTCTTCAAAAAACACCTTTCTTGAGCCCTGATGGGACGTCGCTCAATGCAACCCCGGATGTTACAGTGACAAGGACTACAGCAGCCGCAAGCCACGAAATACACGAAGGTCTTTCGTGTATTTCGTGTATTTCGTGGTTTCAACCATGGTGAGTCAATACGCGTTTTTCATCAACTCCGATGCCTGCTCCGGCTGTAAGACCTGCCAGGTGGCCTGCAAGGACCGGAACAACCTCCCCGCAGGCGTTCACTGGCGCCGGGTTCTGGAAGTCACGGCTGGCGCCTGGGAGCGGAAAGGGGCCGCCTGGGATACATCCGTGCTCGCCTATAACCTCTCCGTGGCCTGCCATCACTGCATCGATCCGCCGTGCGCGTCCGTCTGCTCCCCCGCCGCCATCTGGAAGAGAGAGGACGGGATTGTGTTCATCGACGATACCCGCTGCACTCGCTGCTTCGCGTGCAAGGCTGAGTGCCCGTACGGCGCGATCCGTTCGGATCCGGTGTGGGCCGTTTCCAAATGCCACTTTTGCCCGGACGACCTGGCTGCCGGCAAAGCCCCGGTGTGCGTTTCCGCCTGCCCGAACCGCGCCCTCGACTTCGGGGATTATGATGATCTGAAGAGAAAATACGGCTCGATAGACCAAGTCTTCCCGCTGCCGGATCCCGCGATCGCCCGGCCGGCCCTGGTGATCAAAGCACACCGGAACGCAGCCCGCGCCCAGACCGGTGCCCCGGAAGTCTCCAACTGGGAGGAACTGTAGACCGGCCATCTATCGCAGGCGTTCAAAAGCCAAAAGACGCCACAGATTTCACAGATTGCACAGATACAAGAATCTGTGCTACTCACCTGGAAATCCTTGCCAAAAAAGGAAAGGGTTTTTCAGCACCATGGATAAACGGGGTCGGCATCGGGATCGCAGTCGCAATCGCTTTCGAAAACAGTGCATGATCGGAATCCTCCGTGTTGATGTCGGCAGCGCGGTCATCCCGAAGCCGATTCCGATACCGATTGTGCCATTTCCAGGAGTGGTCGCTTTGCCTGGTTGCGGCCATAGGCTGCTCTATGCTATCTGTGAAATCTGCGGCGGCCTTTCGCGGTCGCCATTTCCTGCACCTGGACCCCAGGACCGTCCAGACAAATGATTGCGGCAAGCGGAATTTCTTTTATCATGCAGTCGTCCGCGGGCCCGGCGGACGAAGCGGCAAACAACCATGATTGACCTGACTGTCAGCGGGGAAGCGCTTGGGCGCGCCGTCCGGTGCGCACGCGAACGCAATATCGTAATTCCGACGCTGGCACAGATGCGCGATCCGGGCCTGGTCCCGGAACCGATCCGGCGGGAATTGAGAGGGACAGGGCTTTGGGAGCTGTCCCCGTGCAACCTGTTCCGCATCAACTGGAAGAACGAGCCGGTAGCAGCCGGAGGAGGATTCGGCGCGGTCAACACGCTCGAATTCCCTTCCCGTCTGACGGGCGTGGACGCCCGCATTGTAGCGCTGATCGGTAAGTGGTTCCCGACCGGGACCCACAAAGTGGGCGCGGCCTTCGGCTGCATGGTTCCAAGCCTGGTGACCGGGCATTTCGACCCGACGTCCCACCGGGCAGTCTGGCCGTCCACGGGGAATTTCTGCCGCGGCGGCGCCTATGACTCGGCGCTGCTCGGCTGCGAGTCTGTTGCCGTGCTGCCGGAGCACATGAGCCGGGAACGATTCGAATGGCTGGCAGGAATATCCGGAGAAGTGATCCGGACGCCGGGATGCGAGTCCAACGTGAAGGAGGTTTTCGATCGATGCCGGGAACTGCGGCGGACGAATCCCGAGGTCATCGTCTTCAACCAGTTTGAGAATCCCGGCAACTACCTGTGGCACTTTTCAGTTACCGGGCCGGCCATGGCCGAAGTGTTGGAGCGGAAAGCCGGGGCGCACGGGTCCTATTGCGGGCTGGTACTTTCGAGCGGCTCCGCCGGAACGCTGGCCGCAGGTGATTACCTCAAACAGGCGTTTCCCGGCAGCCGGGTCGCAGTCAGCGAAGCCTGGCAGTGCCCCACCCTTCTGGAGAACGGATTCGGCGGGCATCGCATCGAAGGGATCGGAGACAAGCATGTCCCCTGGATCCACAACGTAAAGAACACCGACATGGTGATCGGAGTGGACGACGAGTCCGTGGTCCAGGTCGCCAGGTTATTCAATGAGCCGGCAGGTCAGGCATTCCTGGCCGGATCGGGGATCGGCAACGACACGGTCTCCCGCCTCGGCCTGCTGGGGTTTTCAGGCATCTGCAACCTCATTGCAGCCGTCAAATTCTCCCGATATTTTGAACTCGGAAGCCGGGACATAGTCCTGACGGTGCTGACCGACTCGATGGAGTTGTATCAAAGCCGCCTGGCGGAAATGCGCGCCGTCTGCGGAGACTTCACGGAGGGGGACGCCATTGCCGTGGCGGCACAGCATCTGCGGGGAATCACCACAGACCACATGCAGGAACTCACCTACCCCGACAGGCGCCGCATCCACAATCTCAAATACTTCACCTGGGTCGAACAGCAGGGACGCACGGCGGAAGCACTCACGGCCCAGTGGTGCGACCCGGAGTACTGGACCCGCATCCAGAAGCAGGCGACGGAAGTCGATGCGCTGATCGAGGAATTCAACCTCAGAGTCCGGAGCGGGCAATGAGTTTGCGCGGGAAAAACAACAGCTGTCTCGAATTATGAAATCTTGGATATTATGGTCACGCAGGCACCAAAACCAACGAACCGCGAAATACACGAAACACACGAAAGTTTTCGTGTGTTTCGCGTATCTCGTGGTTCGCATCTTGGCCTGCGCCAGACGGAGGATCCAATGAACAACGCAATCGCAATTCACCGGAAAGTTGCAGACCTTATCCTGCTGGCATTGATTGTTGCGTGCCTGCCGGCCATGCAGGCGCAGGCACAGGGCCAGATCACCTCGCCCGGCGCCTTCTTCGGTTTTGAGCTCGGCAGCGACAGAAAGATGGCCCGTTGGGACAGGATGGTGGAGTATTACAGACTTCTCGAAAAGGAAAGCGGAGGAAGACTGAAGGTCACGGATATGGGACCGTCCACGATGGGCAACCCGTTCCTCCTGGTCACCATCTCCTCAGCAGGCAACATGAACAAGCTCGACCGGCTCCGCGAAGTGAATGCAAAGCTCAGCGACCCGCGCGGGCTGGCCGAACAGGAAATGAAAACCCTGGTAAACGAAGGCAGGGCGGTAGTCTGCCAGTCCATGAGCCTCCATGCCACGGAGATCGGCGGCACGCAGATGGCGCCCGAGCTTGCCTATGATCTGCTTGTCCGCAAGGACGAGGAGGCGCAGCGCATCCTGGACAATGTCGTCTTGCTCCTGGTCCCGTCGTTCAATCCCGATGGCGCGATCATGGTCTACGACTGGTACCAGAAGACGCTCGGCACTGAATACGAGGGGTCGAATCTCCCCTACCTGTATCACAAATACGCGGGCCACGACAACAACCGGGATGCCTTTCAGACCAATCTGATCGAATCGCAGTATCTCGCGAAGGTCATGTTCCGGGACTGGAGCGTCCCGCAGGCGTACGTGGACCACCATCACATGGGGAGCAACGGCGCGCGCATCTACGTTCCGCCCTACGCCGAGCCGATCCGGCCGCTCTCGGACCCGCTTGTCTGGAGGGAAATGAGCTGGTACGGCGCGCACATCGCCTACAAGGAGGAGGAAGCGGGCCTGTCCGGAGTCATCAACATGGCGCAGTATTCGGGATGGGGCCACTTCGGCTTCCACTGGATCACCCCCTTTCACAACATCGCCGGCATGCTGACCGAGTCCGCCAGTGCGCGGCTGGCCACTCCGATCTACATTCACCCGGATCAGCTCCGGGGCGGAAGCCGCAACCTGCCGGCCTACGAGGCACAGACCATCTTCCCGAATCCCTGGCCCGGCGGCTGGTGGAGGCTGCGGGACATCATGGACCGGCAGAAGGTCTCCGCCTGGGCGACGCTCGACCTGGCGGCGCGAAACAGGGAGACGGTTCTGTGGAACGCGGCCCAGAAGGCCAGGCGGCAGACAGAGCGCGGGCAGCAGGGCAAACCGTCCGTCTACGTGATTCCTTCCAACCAGCATGATCTCCTGACCGCCGTGAAAATGATCAACAAGCTGCTGGTCCAGGGAGTCGAAATCCATCAGCACCCGAAAGGCTTCACGACCTCGGCAGGGGAGATCTACCCGGCCGGATCCTACGTAGTCTCGATGGCGCAGCCCAAGATGGGCCTGATCCGGTACCTGCTCGGCCGCACTTTTTATCCCGACAACGAGTGGACACGCAATCGCGACGGCTCCCCGATGCGGCCTTACGACATGGGAACCGACACCATGTTTGAATTCATGGGCGTGCGCGTCGATCCCCTGAACGAACCCGTATCAGGCGGGCTGCAGAAACTCACCGGCCCGGTGCAGACAGCCGGAAGAGTGGGCCGGGGCGGCGCCGCCTACCGCTTCGACGGCAGGCTGAACGACAGTTTCCGGGCGATGAACCTGCTGTCCGACAAGGGCGTCTCGATGCGGCGCGTCGACAAGGCGGAGTCCGGAATGCTGCCCGGAGACTTCATCGCGGCCGCGGGATCCGAAGCCGTGCTCGCGGAGGTCGCAAAACAGACCGGCGTGGATTTCACGGCGTTGAGCGCCTCCCCGCCGCAGGCAAGCCATGAGCTCAAGCGCCTGCGCGTCGGCATGCTGCAGCGCTACGGCGGCGGCAACATGGACGAGGGGTGGACTCGCCTGGTCCTGGAGCAGTTCGGTTTCCCCTACACCACGGTCATGGACGCCGAAATCCGGAAGGGCAACCTCAACGCGAGGTTCGACGCCATCATCCTGCCAGATGACAGCACGGCATCCATCACGGGCGAGCGCGGCGCCGAGCCGGGCGCCGGCCGGGACGCCGGTGCGGGAAGGGGCCGGGGATCGGGGGAAGCAGGCCCGTCGGTTCCTGCGGAGTATCGCAGCGGCATCGGCACAGACGGGGTGAACGCCCTGCGGGCTTTCGTCGAGCAGGGCGGCACGATGGTTGCGCTCGGCGGCGCAAGCAATTTCGCAATCGAGCGCCTGGGAATGTCCGTGCGCAATGTCGTGGCCGGCAAAACCTCGATGGAATACTGGTGCCCGGGATCCACGCTCAACGTGAAGTTCGACAACACCCACGCGCTGGCCTACGGCATGCCGGCTGAGGGTCTGGCCGTCACTATGGCGAACAGCCCGGCCTTCGAGATCGGCGCCACGGACCGGGGCGACCGTTACGAAACCATCGTGCGCTATGCCGACCGCAACCTGCTTCAGAGCGGATGGCTCATCGGCGAAAAAACCCTTGCCGGGAAAGCGGCGATGATTTCGGCCGCTGTCGGTGAGGGCCGGGTGATCCTCATCGGGTTCCGGACGCAGCACCGGGCGCAGACCCACGGCACTTACAAGTTGTTGTTTAATGCGCTGGTGCGCTGAACTTCCGTGAAATTGGTGTCGGTCTTGGCGAGGACAAGCAGCCACGAATCGGCACGAAGCGCTGCATACATGCGAGGATGCAATCGGAAGTGGGACTCGATCTTCGCTGGAATTCGGACAAAAGGACGCGTCGCGCAACGATGAACGACAAAAGAATGCATCTATTGTCAATGGTCATTTGTCATTTGGCCGCTGCAAGCCTTTGGCTTGTGCTGTCCTTGCCGGGGCGCTGAGAATAGGCGCAAGCTCGCGATTCTCCGTGACGAGGCGTCAAACTGATCCAAACGGCAATTACACATGACAAATGACATTTGATAAATTCTATCTGTTGAGCCCCACTTCCGATTGCACCTTACATGAGATGATCCGTGGTTTCCGAGGCAAGAAACTCTGTAAAAGACATGGTTTCCGTGGCAATTCTTTCCGGGATGGATCATGCAATACAACTTTGACCGCATCATCGAACGAAGGGGAACCGACAGCATCAAATGGGCCCGGTATCCGGAGGGTGTGATCCCGCTCTGGGTTGCCGACATGGACTTTCCCTCACCGGAACCGGTGATCCGGGCACTGCAGCGTCGCCTGGATCACGGCATTTTCGGCTACAGCCAGCCCGCTCCTGAATTGAAGGCGGCTTTGCGGGAGAGGCTTCGCGCTCTCTATGGATGGGAGGTAAATGAGGAGGAGATCCTCTTTGTCCCCGGGATCGTCACGGGCCTGAACATCGCGATCCAAAGTTACGCCGCTGCAGGAGACGGTGTTTTGATCCAGCCTCCGGTGTATTTCCATTTCTTCAGGGACCCCATCCACCACGGACGAGTAGTCCAGGATCCTCCCCTTGTAAGGCGAGAAGACAGCTACGAGATTGACTTTGAGGCGTTCGATAAGGCGATCATGGGCCGGACGCGGCTCTTTATCCTCTGCAACCCCCACAACCCGGTGGGACGGGCATTCACGCGCGGCGAACTGGAGCAGCTTGCGGAGATATGCCTGCGCCGTCGCGTGGTTATCTGTTCGGACGAGATCCACTGCGACCTCCTTTACGAGGGGATCCGCCATGTGCCCATCGCCGGCCTCAGCACCGAGGTCGCCGCCGCCACGGTCACGCTGATGGCGCCCAGCAAGACCTATAACATCGCTGGCCTGGAATGCGGCTTTGCAGTCATCCGGAACGAGGAATTGCGCAAGCAGTGGATGAGGACAAGCTACGGCATCGTGCCAGGCATCAATATCATGGGGCATGTGGCCGGGCTCGCAGCTCTCAAAGAGGGCCAGGAATGGCTGGAGCAGATTCTGGTCTACCTGCAGCGCAATCGCGATTTCCTCGCCGGGTACGTTCGCGCCAACATGCCTGCGCTTCGGATGTGCAGGATGGAGGCAACCTATCTCGCCTGGCTCGACTGCCGGGAAGCCGGCCTGCCCGGCGGTCCCGCCTCATTCTTCCTGAAGCAGGCGCGCGTGGGGCTCAGCAACGGCCCGGAATTCGGGAGGGGCGGCGAAGGGTTCGTGCGGATGAACATCGGCTGTCCGCGCGCTACGCTGGCTGAGGCGCTGGACCGCATGAAGCTGGCTCTCGAAGGGATGTAGTCGCGCCCGGACAAACCTCAAAAACGCAAATGGCTCAAAGCATTTCGAGGGGTTTTTGCGATGCTCTGAGCCCTTCGCGTCTTTGGAGTTGCGCTTTCCCACACCCGGCACATTGCCGTCGCCTCAGGGAGCGAGTATTTATGCTTGATCTCGAAGCCGCAATGAGGTGAGATAGGGAGGCGGACTCCGTTTTTGGAGATTTTGGAAAGGACTTTTGGAGGGCTTTTTATGCCTGAAGATCCCGAGGAAAAATGTTGCCAGACCCAACCGGGAATCAGCCGGAGGGGCTTCCTGTCATCCGTGGGCGTGGGCGCGGTCGCAGCGGTCTCTGTCGGCGCCGTTCCCGAGACCCCGGCTCAGGAGATCGCGGCAGGCGGAAACAGTGTCACCATCAACCTGCGCATCAACGGATCCACCAGGAAGGTACTGGTGGAGCCCCGGTGGTCGCTGCTCTACGTCGTGCGCGACCTTCTGGGGCTCACCGGGACCAAGGTCGGTTGTGAACGCGGCGAGTGCGGCGCCTGCACCGTGCTGATCGACGGCAGGACGCGCTATGCCTGCATGACCCTGGCGGTAGAAGCACAGGGCCAGGAAATCACAACTCTTGAAGGGCTCATGGACGGCGAAAAGCTCGGATCCGTGCAGCAGGCGTTTGCGGAGGAAGACGCGTTCCAGTGCGGCTTTTGCACTCCCGGCCAGATCATGGCGGTGGAGGGCCTGCTGCGCCAGACCCCCAATCCGACGCTGGACCAGGTCCGCCACGGCATGAGCGGGAATCTCTGCCGGTGCGCCGCATACCAGCACATTTTCCGGGCCGCCGCCAAAGCGTCTGAGTTGCGTGGGAAAGGAGGTGCGGCATGAAAGACTTTTACGAGGAACTGGAAGACAGCCTAAGCTCGGGGGCCGGCGCCCAGGTCCCACACCCGCAGGAGAAGCTTGCGCCCTGGGGAGAAACACGAATCGTGGGCAAGGCGCTGCCGCGTGTCGATGCCTACGAGAGGGTTTCGGGGGCGGCGGAATACACCTACGACGTCATCCTGCCCGGCATGCTCTACGCGGCGACCCTGCGTTGCCCGCACGCGCACGCCATGGTGAAGAGCGTCGACACCAGCGCCGCCGAGAAGATGCCGGGCGTCGTGTCGGTCCTCACCGGCAAATCACCCGGGGCCGACATCCCCTGGTACGGCGGGAGGCCCGCGCAGAGCAAGCTCTTCGATCCGCATTGCCGATATGAAGGGGATGAAGTCGCCGCCGTGGCTGCGCAGAACCCTTACCAGGCATGGGACGCCATCAAGGCGATCAAGGTCGAGTACGAGAAGCTGCCCTTTGTAATCGACGAGGAGGCGGCGCTCAAGTCCGACGCGCCGAAACTCCACGAGGGCGGAAACACGACGGGAGCTCCCCGGACGTCTCAAAGGGGCGACGTGGCCAAAGGGTTTGCCGAAGCGGATGTGGTGCTCGAAGAGACCTTTGTCACCGACATCCAGATCCACGTGCCGATGGAGACCCACGGCTCGGTCGTGAAGTGGGACGGTGACAAGGTGACCATATGGGACTCCACCCAGGGCGTGTACGACGGCGTGCTGATCCCCTTCGCCCGCACCATGGGAATGCCCATAAACAACGTCCGCGCCATCTGCCGCTACTTCGGAGGCGGCTTCGGCAGCAAGCTGGAGCTCAGCAAGAACACGGTCATCGCCGCGCTGATGGCGCGCCGCACCGGCCGCCCGGTCAAACTGATGCTGTCGCGCGAGGAGTCGCTCCTGGCCGTCGGCAACCGGCCCAGCGCCAAAATGACGCTCAAGGCCGGCGTAAAAAAGGACGGCACCCTCACCGCCCTCCAGCTGACCAGCATCGCCACCTGCGGCGCCTATTCCGGCGGGGCCAGCGTCGGCTTCCAGGTGGGCGAACTCTACAAGTGCCCGAACGTTCAGATCAGCGAAACCACGTTTTACATCAACGCCGGGCGCGCACGCGCGTTCCGGGCCCCGGGCTTTCCCACGGGCAACTGGTGCCTGGAACAGATGATGGACATGCTGGCGGAGGAGATCGGCATGGACCCCGTCGACTTCCGCCTGAAAAATTTCACCGAGGTGAGCCAGAGCAGGAAGAACCTCCCTTACTCGAGCGCGGGCTTGAAGCAGTGCCTGATCGAGGGTTCCCAGGCATTCGGCTGGAAGGAAGCCCGGTCCGCAAAGAAGCCCGGCGGCCACATCCGGCGCGGCTTCGGCATGGCGGCAGGCATGTGGCAGGGAGGCGCCGGGGGACCGCCGTACACGGCGGAAATCCGCATGTTCAACGACGGCGGCGTCATCATCAAGACCGGCGCCATGGACATCGGCACCGGAACCAAAACTGCCGCCTGCATGGTCGCGGCGGAAGAGCTGGGCATGCCGCTCGAGAACATCCGGATCGAAAATGCCGACACCGCCGTAACCCCCTATGCACAGAACAGCGGCGGCAGCATGACCCTGCCGGGCCTGGTCCCCGCCGTGCGCCGCGGCGCGTGGCTGGTGAAGCGGCAGCTCTTCGAATGGGCCGCGGAATCACTTAAAGTGCCTGCGGACGCACTGGAGTTCCAGAACAACGCTGTAGTCGTGCGCGGCAGCCCCGACAAACGGGCGGTCATCCAGGAACTGATGCGGGCGCACGGAGTCAATGACGTCATCGGCATCGGCAACCGGGACCCCAATCCTTCCGACAAGGTGACGATGCCCTTCGCCGCGCACTTCGCCGAGGTCGAAGTCAACACCAGGACCGGCGAGGTCAAGGTCGTGCGGCTCCTGGCCGCCAACGAGAGCGGCCGCGTCATCAACCGGAAGACTTTCGACAATCAGGTGTTCGGCGGCATGACCATGGGCCTCGGCTACGCCCTGACCGAGAAAAGGGTGCTGGACCGGCAAACGGGCAAGATGTGCAACGTCAACCTGCACGACTACAAGGTGCCGACCTCGCTCGATGTTCCCGCGGATCACCGCGTGATCGCGATCGACCCGAAGGACACCGAGTGCAACATCGTCGGATGCAAAGGCCTGGGAGAGCCGGCACACGTTCCCACGGCATCATCGATCGCCAACGCCGTCTACGACGCTGTCGGCGTGCGGCCGACCCGGGGCCCCATTGAGCCAAAAACGATCCTGGAACTGCTCAGCAAGAAGACGAGGGGATGAGCCATGATGAACAATTTTGCGTACACAAAAGCCGGCTCCATGGCCGAGGCAATCAAGGCACTGAACACGAAAGGCGCCTGCCTGCACGCGGGCGGGACCGACCTGCTGGGCTGCATTCGCGACGGGATCCTCGCGCCCTCGAGAGTCGTCAGCATCGCCGGCCTCAAGGAACTCAAAGGCATCTCCGCCCGGCCGGACGGCGGATTGAGGATCGGCGCGCTCACAACGATCGCGGAGGTCGCCTCCAGCGCGCCGATCCGCGATAAATATGCAGTGCTCACACAAGCCGCAGCCGATGTCGCAAGCCCTCAGCTCCGCAATCAGGGGACAATCGGGGGTAACATCTGCCAGCGGCCGCGCTGCTGGTATTACAGGGGAGACTTCCCTTGCGCCCGCAAGGGGGGAGATCTCTGCTATGCCGTTGAAGGCGAAAACCAGTACCACGCGATATTCGGAGGCGGGCCGTGCTTCTTCGTTCACCCGTCCGACACTGCGGTCGCCCTGGTGGCACTCCAGGCGCAGCTGGCCATCGCCGGTCCGGCTGCAACCGGACCGGCGGCAGGCAAGATCGTAAAGATCGAGGAGTTTTTCGTCGGGCCGGACAAGAACATCCTGAAAGAGAACATCCTGGCAACCAACGAAATTGTTACCGAAATCCGCCTGCCGCCGCCCGCCGCCGGAGTTCGCAGCTCGTATCGCAAGGTCCGCGCGCGCCAAGCCTGGGATTTTGCCTTGGCCAGCGTCGCTCTGGTCCTGCAATTCGAAAACCAGACTGTCAGCAGGGCCCGCATCGTGCTCGGCGGCACAGGGCCCTTTCCATGGCGAGCCGTGGCGGCGGAAAAAGCGCTGATCGGGAAACGGATCGATGCGACGGTCGCGGCTGCTGCCGGAACGGCGGCCATTGAAGACGCCAGCCCGATGCGCGACAACGGCTACAAGTTGCAGATGGTCCAGGGGGCTGTGGAGGAATCCCTGCTCGCCCTTGCTTGATCCACACAGGCCTTGAGGCAGCCACAGATTTCACAGGAGCATCAATCTGTGGAATCTGTGGCTGCATTCAAATGCGCCTCAGAGAATGGTCCCCAAAATCGCGCTGGCCCTACTTCTTTCCGATAAAGATCTTTTTCTCGACAAAGCCGCCGCGCGTGGATGAGTACTGGACTGTGGCTTCGGTGCCGGCGATGCCGTTGAGGCGGACCTTGAAAGTCACCGGCCTGATCTCATTCCCGTCGAGCCGGTCGACGGTGACGACGGGCCGGCCCTGAGGCTCGACGATCTGGACCTTGTCCTGGCTCGCCTGTGCCGGCTGCTCGGGCTGCCCGGCTTCCCCGCGGCCGCCGCGACCGCCGCCTCTTGCGCCGCCGCCCCCCATGCCGGGGAATCCGCCGCGGCCCCCCCGGCCCTGCATCGAAGTCATCCCCGGAGGAAAGACAAGAGAAACGGTGTCGGGCTGCACCATTTTCACCAGCTGCGCCTGGCGTAAGGCCGTCGGGATGAATCCCTGGTTCTGAACGCTGACTTCGATCGTGCACTCGTCTCCCTGACTGGAAATCTTCGGCTCCGCGATCACGACATGCGGCAGGTTCGACGCCAGCATGAGGTTGAAGCGCGCTTCTTTTTCGGCCCAGACTTCCAGGATGTCCGGCGGCGGGTTCTGGCTCAGGAATTTGGGATCCCAGCCGCCCACCTCGGCCTCTCCGTACTGCGGATGAATGATCTTGGTCCAGGGCTGGCATCGCGTCGTCTTCAGTTCTTTGTCGTTGTACTGCAGGCGGTCCAGTTCGTCGGTCGTGCCGTCCTTATTGTAATCGCCGATGAACCGGCCCCCGTCCCAGAGCTCATCCCCGTACCAGATCGATCCGTAATACCAGTAGCCGAAGTCGGGGCCGTGTCCGAAGATCGGGCTCCCTCGGCCGCCGCTGTAGTCCATGAATGTGTCCCCCGCCCTCGCGTAACCGGTGATATCCTTTCCTTTCTGATCGAAAGTCTTGAAGAGGGCGAGATCCTCGGGGTACATCCGCTCGTCGCTGGGGGAGGTGGACGGCCCGCGCAGATGCATGGGCATCGAGGTGTCCATGGAGTTCACGACCGACACGTTGGGGTGCGACATCAGGAACAAAAACACCGCGCGGGTTTCGATCTCCGACAGGGGAAATTCGCCTGATCCGCCCTGGGTCCGGCCCCGCCCGGTCGCTTCGGTCGAGGGCCGCCAGTTTTCCACGTAGTTGCGGTGCAGATCGAGTCCGCCGATCCCATCTTCTCCGACCCTGCCGTCGCCGTCGTTGTCGATCCCTTCCGACACCACGATGTAATCGCCCTGACCTTGCGGGACCGACCGCATCAGGCGTCCCTTGGGATCCCTGGTGTCGATCACCATGTTCCCTTTTCCCGCTCCCACCTTGACGCGCATCCGGCGCACCCACCCGTCTCCATCCAGATCGGTGGGCGGATCCTCGTCCAGCAATCCGTCCGCGTCATTGTCGTAGGGACGGATCGTGCTGCGCAGGGACTGGGCGGTTTCAAGGTACAAGAGATTACCGTCCGGATTGTTGCAGGGGCGGAAATAATAGGTGAAGTTGTCCAGAAGGCGCGTGACTTCCTTGTCCTTGCCGTAGTTGGTCAGCATGTAATGCAGCATCCACAGAGCCGATTCGGCCGCCGTAACCTCTCCGGCGTGGCGGTTGCCTTCAATGTACATCGCAGGCTTGTCCGTATCCTTGCCGGTCTTCTTGTTGGTCACGGTCAACTGGTAGATGTCGATGCCTCCGAAGCTTTGCGCCACCACGTACAGGTCGACGAGGTCGGGGTACTGCTTCTCCCACTTTTTGAAGAAGTCCACCATCTCCGTGTACTTGTGGTAGTGCTTGAAATCCATGACGCCTTCCTGGAGCGGTGTCGTTTCCACCAGGAAATTGCGCTTGAAATAGCTGGGGCCGTGGCGCACACCCGGAACAACCCAGTATTTGGCCTGGTCTTCCTGGGCGGATTGCACCTGGGCTTGCGTGTCGCCAAGCACAGCCATCGAAAGGGCACAACACGCCAGAAGTAGTATCTTCACGGTTCTGCTCATACGCTCTCTCCTCCGTTTATGAATCGCCTGGCCCAAAAAGGCGAACCTGAGAGGACACAATAGAACTCCCTCCCCCGGATTGCCACAAAAAATGAACGGTGGCAGGCAGCGATGTCCCCGCCGGATTGGCAGCGGAATGGTCGGGAACACGGTAGCCTGTCACCCATGATGATTTCGTTGTATGATCATCCCACCAAGAAAGGGGAACGCCATGTCTTTTAGTGAAAATAAAGGGCTGTGGCTTGGCCTCTGCGCTGTGATTTTCCTTATCGCCGTTCTGATATGGCTTCTCGCGAGCGGCGGGCCTCTGAACCTGGTGATCCTGTTCCCCGATTCGGGCGAGCTCAAGCGGGATGATCCGGTGATCTGGCATGGCTACACGGTCGGGAGAGTGGTGAAAGTCGAGCCTCTGGTGGACAACCAGGTCGGTGTCACCATCCAGCTTCGGGAGGATTATGCCGCGCAGATCACCGAAGGCACCCGGTTCACTCTGAAACGGCCCGCGCTCTTCGGGTGGATGGGCGTCAGCGCAATCGAAATCGAGACTCCATCGGAAACAGGCCGCCGCTACACCGACGGAGAGAAGATCCAGGGCGCCAGTCCCCCGAAGCCCACCCTGGTGGAGGAGGGAAAGAAGGCGACTCTGGAATACTGGCAGCAGCTGAGGGACCAGGCGGACCGGCTGATCGAGGAGTACCGGCAGTCTCCGTACAGCAAGGAGATCGAGGCTGCGGTGGCGGAGATCAAGGCGCTCGCCGAAAAAGGCGCAAGCCAGGCCAAAGTGAGCCTCGAGCAATTCCGCACCGAACACAAGGAGGAGATCGACCGGATCCGAGAGAAGCTCGAAGAGGCCCGCGAGTGGATGCGCAAGAGAGGCGACGAACTCGGCGCGAAAAAGCTGCAGGAAGAAATCGACCGGCTGAAGAAATGAATGGGGGGCGCGGCCAGGAGCGGGGGCGTCCCGCCCGCTTCCCGGAGTCCAATGAGGCCCTGCCCCATATGGGACGATGATCAGAGTCTGACTGTTGCAGGCGAGACGACCGCGCTCCCGGCATGCTACCCTGGTTAAGACTCCTCCACCTGCTTTGCCGGCTTATCGGCTTTCAGCTGCGGCACAAGGTCCACGAGTTTTTTGATGTCCAGCCCCGCGAGGTTCTCGACGATCGGAGGAAGCTGCGCCATGATCTCCGCCACGTCCCGGGTGACCTTGCTGGCGCCGGCGCCACCTCCGTCCCCTCCCGTGTTGACGATCGTGATCGATTGCGTCTTGCTCAGCGGCTGGGCGATCGCCTGGGCGATTTCGGGCAATGCCTGCAGGATGAGCTGGGTTACGGCCGCCTGGTTGTACTCCTTCCAAGAAGCCGCCTTCTTGGCCATGGCTTCTGCTTCGGAGCCGCCTTTAACGGCGATCACGTCCGCTTCGGCAAGTCCGGTCGCCTTCACCACTTCCGCCTGTGCGAATCCCTTCGCTTTCTGCGCCTCCGCCTGGCCGCGGGCCTCGGCTTCGTACTTGAACCGGGTGGCCTCGGCTTCTGTCTGGACCCGGTATCGCTCGGCGTCAGCCAGGCGTTTGACCGTGGCTTCGAGCTCCTTCTCGCGCCGCAGGATCTCGCGTTCCTGCACCACGATCTGCTGCTCCTTCTCGACCACTGCGATCTGCACTTCTTCGCGCTTGAGCGACTGGTTCGTCTTGTATCGCTGCAGGTCGTAGGCCAGGTCTGCCTGCGCCTTGGCCTCATTGGTGGACGCGTCATAGCCGGCCTTCCGCAGCAGGAAGTTCTTCTGCGCTTCGGCGATCTGGGTTTCGGCCTGGAACTTGGCGATTTCCCCGGCCTGCCGCGCGGCGGCCGACTTGATGGTAGAGTCCCGGTCCGCTTCGGCCTGCGCGATAATCGCATCCCGCTTGACTTCGGCAGTGCGCGGCTTGCCGAGCGCCTCGAGGTAGCCGTGGTTATCCCGGATATCTTTGAGGGTGAAGGACACGATGTGGAGTCCCATATTCGCGAGATCCGAGACTGCCACCTCCTGGACCGACGAGGCGAACTGATCGCGATTCTTATAGATGTCTTCGACAGTCATGGTCCCGACGATGGCGCGCAGGTGCCCTTCCACGGTCTGCA
>Ga0113563_10000911_pt1 | contig 15717 bp, 10 predicted proteins | sample Mud3Dept3metaG_FD_80117 | JGI IMG/M metagenome (GOLD analysis project Ga0113563, IMG submission 80117) | Freshwater wetland microbial communities from Ohio, USA, analyzing the effect of biotic and abiotic controls - Mud 3 Core 4 Depth 3... | ecosystem: Environmental > Aquatic > Freshwater >...
ACACGGCGGATTCGCTTCGCCCCGCCCTGCGCTGGCTGCTGGACACACTTGAGACTGTGGGTAGATGGTCTCGCAGGATGTCAGGAAGCGCGCCGGGTCCGGAAACGGAAAGGGGCCCCGCAGGGGTCCGGCAGGACAGCCCAGGGCGCAAGCCCGGGAGACCTGGGCAGGCCGAAGCCGCGCCTTCAAGGCATAATAGTTCCCTGACGCCCGATCCCCGGCCGGAAGCGGGCTCTCCCTCCACCGCTAAATTCGCTTGCTCTCGGAACACATTCGAGATAGAAATGCATGCTCCACAGGTCGGATCGCCGACTGGCGTCACAGCACAGCAGACACAAGCCCTGAGCGCCGGGAGGAAAGACAAGCCAGATGATGTTCTGGTCATGCAGAATCAGGACCTCCCGGAGGGGAAAGTGCTGGTACATCTCCGGGCACGGCCTTCTGCCGCAGCGCATCGATTCCCGACCTCTCATCGCGAGGTTCACCATGAATAGCCATGTCATCTCAAAACGGTTTCTGCTCCTGGTCCTGGTCCTGGGGGCCGCATCCTATCTGCTGCCCGCCGGAGAGCCCGGGCAGGCAAAACAGGCCAAGGCCAAGCCCGTCCCTGTCACCGAGACGGATCTCGCAACCGCCAAGCCGGGCCGCGATCCGAATCAGCCCATCGACGAGGAATACACCAGGAAGATCAAGGAATACACCACCGAGACCTTCTTCCTGTCCCCGGTAGTCGATTATCTGCCGGCATCGCCGACGGTCCCCACTCCCAAGGCGATTCTCGGCAACATCGCCGGCGCCGAGGGCAAGTTTCCGCGCAGCAAAGAGGTGCATGATTACATGCGCCTGCTGGAAAAGTCGACGCCGAGGGTCAAGGTCTATACGATCGGCACGACCGAGGAAGGGCGCGAGATGATCGCGGTCGCGGTGGCGTCCGAAGCACTGATGGCGAAACTCGATCAGATCAAGGCGGACCTCGCGCAGCTCGCAGACCCGAGGACGATCCGGATGGACGACACACTCGCAGATGCGATCGCAAGGAGGGTCGCGCCGATCTATTACATCACCGGCGCGATTCATGCCTCGGAAGCCGGCGCCCCGACGGCGCTGATGGAACTGGCTTACCGTCTCGCCGTGGACGATAGCCTGTCCATCCGCAACATCCGGGAGCACGTCGTCACTCTGATAACGCCGGTAGTCGAACCCGACGGGCGCGACCGCATGGTGGACGTTTATGAGTGGCGAAAGAAGCACCCGAACGAAACGCCAATGAGCGTCGTGTACCCCGGCCACTACGTCGGCCACGACAACAACCGGGACGCGATGGGACTCACGCTCAAGCTCACGCAGAACGTCCTCAATACATTCGTGGATTGGAAGGCGCAGGTGCTTCACGACCTGCACGAATCGGGTTCGTTTCTCTATGACAATACAGTCGGAAACGGCCCTTACAACGCATGGCTCGACCCGCTTCTCACCAACGAATGGCACCTGATCGGATGGAACAACGTCAACGAGATGACGCGCATGGGAATGCCGGGAGTATTCGCATGGGGCACATTCGACACCTGGTCGCCGGGATACCTGTTCTTCATCGCCGCGACCCACAATGGCATCAGCCGCCTGTACGAAACCTTCGGCAACGGCGGCAGCGCGGATACGGAGGAGCGCACGCTTTCCGCTAACGATACGGCGCGCACCTGGTTCCGGCAGAACCCACCGATCGGCCGCGTGCGCTGGTCGCTGCGCAACAACAACAACTACGAGCAGACGGGGATCATCGTCTCCCTCAACTTCTTCGCGAGCAATCGCCTCTATTTCCTGCGCAACTTCTATGACAAGAGCAAGCGGTCGGTCCTGAAGCCGAAAGCGGAAGGGCCCGCGGCATATGTGCTGCCGGCGAGTGACCCGCGGGCGGGCGCGCAGGCCGAGTTGCTGCGCGTTCTGCAGAAGCAACGCGTGGAGATCTCCCGCGCGACTGCCGCGTTTACCGTCAAACTGCCGGCCCGGCCGCAGGCGGCCGCAGGGCGCGGCGGGCGAGGGGGCGGCGGGCGGAGCGGCGCGGCCGCCGCAGCCGGAGGCGCCGAAGCCCCTCAACAGCCGGCCCAACCGGCACAGCCTCCGCAGCCGCAGAGCCGCGAGTTCCCGGCCGGCAGCTACATCGTGCGCATGGATCAACCGTACTCGCGCATCGCCGACACCCTTCTCGACTATCAATACTGGTCGCCCAACGACGCACAGGCGCGGCCCTACGACGACACAGGCTGGACCTTCCCCGAGGGATTCGGCGTCCAGGCGGTGCGCATCACGGATACTGCCGTTCTCGATGCGCCCATGGAACCGGTGAAGGGGGAAGTCAAGGCACCAAACGGTGTCAGCGGCGCCGGAACGGTGTTCGCCATCAATCACAATGCCGACAACAACCTCATCACGCTCCGGTACCGGCTCAGGAGCGCCGACATCCAGGCGGCCGAAGAGTCATTTGAATCCAACGGTGTCAAATTCAATCCCGGGACGTTCATCATCAAGGGCGTCCCGCAGGCCGAACTCGATACCATCACCGGTGAGCTCGGCCTGAAGGCCTACGGCCTGGCGGCGGAACCCTCGGTAAAGGTGCACCCGGTGCGCGCGGCGCGCGTCGCGATCCTGCACCAGTGGGGCAGCACGCAGGCGGAAGGCTGGTGGCGCCAGGCTTTCGATTTCTACGGTGTCCCCTATGAATACATCGATCCCCAAACGATCCGCAAAACGGAGAATCTCCGCGACAAATACGATGTGATCGTTTTCGGCCCGGGCGGGGGGCAGGGCTCGGTGGAAGGCACCCCGATGTGGAAAACCCCGATTCCCTACAAAAATACGCCGGAGACACCCAATATCGCCACATGGGCGCAGACCGACGATACCCGGATCGGCATGGGCCTCGAAGGCCTGATGCATCTGCGGGATTTCATTGCCAGGGGGGGCGTGTACATCGGCTCAAACAGCAGCGCGGAGTTTGCCATCACAAATAACTTCGCCTATGGCGTCAGCTCCGTAAGCGCCGGGACATCGACTCGTGTCGTGGGCTCGCTGCTGCGCACGAAGCTCGTCGATGCCGCCAGTCCCATCGTGTATGGCGTGCCGGACAACCTCGCCATGTACAGCAGCAACGGCTCGTGCTTCAGCGTCAGCGCCACGCAGGGCGGCGGCGGCGGCCGGGGCGGAGGCGGCGGAGGCGGAGGCGAAGCGCCGGCCGGCGGACGGGGTGGCGCAGCCGGCGGCCGGCCGACAGGCCGCGGCACGCCTGATGATCCGGACATAGTGCAGGGCAGGCCGATCCTGGAGGGTACAAACCTCCCTCCTCTTCCCACTCCAACGCCGACGCAGCCATGGCAGTACTCGGTGCCGACCGACGAGCAGTTGCGGCGGAATCCCAATCCGGCAAATCTCATCCCTCCGGAGTTCCGCCCGCGCGTGGTGCTGCGCTTCGACGCGCAAAACACCCTGCTGGTATCCGGGCTCCTGAACGGCGGCACGGATATCGCGCAGCGCCCCGTGGTGGTGGATGTGCCGGTGGGCCAGGGCCACGTCGTGCTGTTCGCGAACAACCCGATCTATCGCGGCGAGACGATCGGCAGCTACCCGATGGTCTTCAACACGATCCTGAACTTCGACAATCTCAACGCCGGGCGCAAGCTGGACGAGAAGTAAGCAATGGTGACAGGCTACTATGTCCCCATTGTCTCAGGGGGACACGGCAGCCTGTCACCGACGGTTCATCAGGCGGGCAGCATGGCGTCAGTCTCCCAAATGACTTCGGCCCTGCACGACTCGACACCGTCGCGCTGCCGGCGCAAGGTGTGAATCCTATGCAGCGGATCGACCTCGCGGGTGCTGATCGCCACCGAGTCGTCTGCATTCACTTCCGCGAGGAAGTTCAGATGGAAGCGGCGCACTCTGTGCCTGCGATGGAAGTCGACCGGATAGCCGTCGAGGATCCAGCGGGCATACGCGGCGTTGTTTACGTGATTGTTCAAATCCAGGTCGCTGTATTTGACCTTGAGGATCACGGGCCGGGAACCTTCCCCGTCCGGCGTGATTTTTTCCGGATCGGCGCCGACCGCCCGGCGCTCCGGAAACGTGCGGATCGGTTGAATGAACGGCTCGGCGCGCTGCGGCTTTCGCGACTGCAGGTCGATGATCATCCATCCGCTTGCGGCTCCCGCCAGTTTCCGGCCCTGCATGTCCAGCAACTCGAAATCCCGCAGTGCGAGCAGTGATTTGCAGCCGCGCGGCCATGTGCGTGCAACAACCGGCTGGCCCCATTCAGGATAGGATTCCACCGCCAGCATCATCCTCGACAGCACCCAGACCTGGTTCCTTTTTCCCAGATGCGAAAATCCCAATCCCAGGTGTTCGGCGTGGTTCCAGGCGGCTTCCTGGAAGATCTTGAGAAGACTCTCTATCGTCAGGCGGCTCGAGATATCGACATCATAGGATCGGATGTCGGTTTCCTCCACCCAGATCCCCTCCCGGTCTCCCATTCGATTCCCGGCCACGCTGTTCTCCCTGCGAAAAGCGTCAAACGCTTTTTCCCCTGCCGTTAATGAGGATCCATGGACAATGCGTCGCATCCCGGCGTTTCCGAGCGTCGGGTTCCATTTGCCCCTTCTCTCACATGCATTCCATCTTGTCGATATGGCTCCAGATTCCGCAGGGGATCGTTTGACCAGGCGACAAATCTCATTATAGAACAAAAGGCTTGGGGCCGGTGGGGCCCCTGCGGGCCCGAAGCACTCCCGCGGGCTGCGGCGCAAAGCGCCCAAGGAAATCCAGGTAGGCTGCGAAACTCAGCAGCCGGGCAGTCCGGACGCGCCTCAAAGCGATGATGTCATCCTGGCGGGTAGGAAGCCCTGTATCGAGGTCGAGCCATTTATAAGAGTTTGCGGAGTTCATGGTATCTTTCGATCATGCCCTGCCTTTCAAAATATCCCCTGATCTCTTCTCCGTCAATCTCCGGCAAACGGAGCAGGAAGAGGATGTCCGCCATCTCCTGGAACGTGCGCTCAGGGTCATTCTTCATCGCCTGTATCTTCATCGCCGCCAGGTGCTCCGCACGCGGAACCGCCAATGCGATGCCTTCCATGACCGGCATGACGCGGGCCGACCCGAACAACTCCCGGCTGGTTTCGCCGTCGACATATACGAAATCGAGCCGACCCATGGAAAGATCGGGATGCAGGTGATTCGAATAACCGGCGGAGAGGTGAAGCGTCTCATAACCCAGGGATTCCAGGAAGGGGACCAGTCCGGCCTGCGCAGGCTGCTCGGCTACAAAATCCAGATCGTAGGTTGCCCGGCTCAATCCATACGCATGCAAGCCAAACGCGCCAATGACTGCAAAGCGCAGTTTCCCGCGTTCGAAAAACTCCTCGACCTTCCCGATCACTCTCACGAAGTCCAACTCGCCTCCGATGATGCAGGAATCAATGCGCCCGGCGTCTGCCGACGGCATGTGCACTTCTCCAGCACAATACACGGCAATTCCAAACCACAGAATTACTTTAGCATACTTCCTTCCTCCCGCCAGGGAATGCCGATGGGGAGGCTAGATACGGACTCTGCATGGACGACCGCAATTCCTCCTGTGTCCGAGGTGCCAGGGTATCAGCCAGCGCGAGCATGCTTTCGGCGTCACGTTCAGCGGTGAAGTTGGCGCAGCGTTTGTGGTAGATTTGAATGCGTTGCCGCCGCATTGGAGAATGCGTGCGGAAACTCGGAGCGCGCTCGATGCACAGGCGAAGGGAGAAACCATGGGAAGGACTTGGCTGGCAGGTGTCGCCACCTGTTTGAGCGGCATTTTGGGAGGCAGTGGGTTGGTAGCGCAGAGTCCTAAAAAGAAAGAGGTGATCCAGTACGTCGAGACCCCATCGGGACGGTGGATGGTGCACGACGAAAGCCGCCCTGCACCGCCGGTGATCTCCCCGGGAATCTGCGAGGCACAGTGGCTGCCGGCAATGCCCCCGTCCGACGCCATTGTGCTCTTTGACGGCGGCAGCCTTTCGGGCTGGATGGACGGCAAGGGCGCTCCATCGAAGTGGATCATCCGCGACGGATACATGGAATCCGTCAAGGGCGCCGGGAACATCCGGACGCGCCAGGAATTCGGCTCCTGCCAGCTTCACGTCGAGTTCGCCACGCCTTCCACGGTCACCGGAAGCGGCCAGGGCCGCGGCAACAGCGGAGTTTTCCTGCATGGGACCTACGAGGTCCAGATTCTCGACTCGCACGAGAACAAGACCTACCCGGACGGCCAGTGCGGCGCCCTGTACGGCCGCGCCCTGCCGCTGGTCAACGCCTGCTGCAGGCCCGGGCAATGGCAGACCTATGACATCGTCTATCACCGGCCGCTGTTCGACCCTGCGGGCAAAGTGACCCGGAAGGCTACATTCACCGTCTTTCACAATGGCGTGCTGATACACGATCATGTCGCGCTGGAGGGCGGCACCGGCTGGATCAGCGCGCATGCCATCACGGAATATATGCCCCACGGGGACAAAGGCCCCATTATGCTTCAGGACCACAGCAACCCTGTCCGGTTCCGCAATATTTGGCTCCGCGAGCTGCCGGACTAGCGCAACAGATTTATGAACAGCGTGATGACGAACGAGTTGGTCAGATCAATGAAGAATGCCCCCACTACGGGCACGACGAGAAAGCTGCGGGGCGCCGCGCCGAAGCGCTCAACCAGGGCCTGCATGTTCGCCACGGCGTTGGGAGTGATCCCCATGCCGAAGCCGATGTGCCCGCTGGTGGAGACGGCGGCTTCATAATCCCGCCCCAGCAGGAGAAACGTGGTGCCGGCGGCATAGGCAACCGTTACCACTATCTGAACTCCTAAAATCACGAGCATCGGTACCGCCAGCCCGGCCAATTGCCACAGCTTCAGGTCCATCAGAGCAATCACCAGGAAAAAGTTCAGCGCGAGAAAGCCGAGGGCATCCATGGCGTGGGCATGAAACCCGAACAGGCCCCGGCGATCGTCTATCAAACGCATCGCGGCGGCAAGAATCATGGGAAAAATGAAAGCAGGCAAAATGAATCCCAGACGCTGCACTGCCATGCCGATCGCCGAACCGGTGCCCATTACAAGAAGCAGGAGGATCAAGTTATGAATGAGAGTCCCGGCGGAGTGTCCGGGGGTGCTCCGGGAGGATTGAGAAGGGCCAGTCCTGCCGCCAGCGTCCGGGAGCGGCAGCTTGAACCGCCGAATGAGGGCACAGGCGACCGGATTGCCGATCAGGCTGGCCACGAAAATGCCGAACGTAGCGGAAGCAATGATGAGGCTGCCCGCTCCCTGCACGCCCAGGTTTTCAAAGGTCTCCGTAAACGCAAGGCCGGTGGCGGGGCCCCCAGTGAGCGTAACGGCTCCGCAGATTACGCCGAGCAGCGCGGGGGCACCCATGGCTTTGGCGGTGACGGACCCCGCGATATTCTGAAGAATTCCGGTACCCGTGGCTATCCCCCAGAACAGAAGCAGTGTCCGTCCCCCGGACCGCAAGAGACTGAGAGTGGCGCCGAATCCGATGGTCGTGAAAAAGGCGACCTGGAGCGGAGACCTGAGCGTCGTGTCGGTGCCCAGACTGACCTGGCCGCGCAGTCCCCATGCAAGCAGTGCGAAAACAAGACCACCCACCACAGGCGCAGGAATGCTGAAGCGTCGCAGCACGCCGATGCGGGCAACCAGACTTGATCCGAGGAACAAGAGCAAAGCGGCGATAACCAGCGTATTCAACAGGTCAATGTGCAGGGTGCGAATGCCCTGTGCGGATATCGATTCCACGGCTCTCCCTTCCGAGCGGCCGGATGACGGGTATTTCTATCGCGACAAGTGAGGGGGAACAAGCGAATTCGACTCACCGCAGCCGGGGGTCATCAGGATGGCGGGAAAGGGCCGGCTGCTGACTGTCAGACCTCCGCGCCTCATCAGGCGTTCACTGGGAACAATCACGCGGCGCATAGCTACAGCCTCACGTGTGGGCAACAGCCAGCGCCAAGCGGGGCAATTCCCTGCCGCCCTCGGTATCGAAACCGCAATTGTTTAGCCAGCACGAAGAAAATTGCCACGAATTCCACGAATCATCACGAAAGCCGCATCGTATGGCTCGCATCGAAGGAGATAATTCTTAGTGAGAATTCGTGAAATTCGTGGCTCTATTTGCAGGCCCCTTAACTGTTCCGGGCCGGCTAAACGGTTGATCGAAATCGGTACGGGGATCGCAATCGGCAGGAGCTTGCGTCGATCCCTATTGGATTACAAAACGCCTGCTTCCTACCTGTTTGTTTTGGGCATCACAAATGACGACTTTGAAAACCGCGCCGCGCGCCGCCGAAGGGACAGGGAAGGAAACCGGCACGCCGTCGCTCATCATTTTGACATAGGCCTCCTCCTTCAGCTGAAGATCGACGATCCTCCAGTGGGCAGTCGAATAGGGCCCGTTCGGCCACCCGAAAAAGACTCCCAGGTAGAACCTGGCAGCGTGCCGGCCATCGACGGTCTGGAATTCGATCCTGGAAACGTCAATCTGCAGTTGGATCCTGAGTTGCTGCCAACCGGGGGATTCCTCTTCGTTGGCGTACCTGCACTCGAATGGTATCTCCTGCCATTCCGTCAGGTCTGCCGCGGCGAGTGTGATGCGGTTATACACATCGGCATCCACGCGCTGGACGCGCGAGTCGGCCGGCCGATTGAGCGCCACCGGGGGGGAGGAAGGCGGCGTTCCGGCATAATAGCCCGTGCGCGCGGCAAGCCGGCACTTCGGGCATGGTGCGCCATCTCGGAGCGCGACCCGCAGGCGGTGGAAGGATCCGTCCGGTTTCGCGTTGGAAGGAGTGAAACCGAGCGTATATTGCGTCCGGAGATTGGCGACGGTCTGAGCAAGGAGGCGGGTGAGTGACCTGCCGGTAAACCCGTCGAGCAGGCCGCCCGCCTCGAACATCCCTCCCCCCGTATCTTCGGCAATCTCGCGGGCGTGAGCCAGTTCCTGGGCACAGAAACCGGTGCCGCGAATCTGAATGCCCCAGAGCGTTGCTCCGCTTTCCAGGAGTTCCTGGCGCGCGCTCCCCCACGTCTGCCCCCAGGTGATGTTGTGGCAATTGTCCGATATCAGGATGATCGCCTTCCGTTGGCCGCGAGCGTTGTTCCTGAGGTGGCGGGCGGCAATGAAGATGGCATCGCAGATATTCGTACTTCCTCCGCTCCTGAGTCCGCCCAGGAGGTCGCTTATGCGTGATGCATCCCGGGTGAGTTCGGTGAGTTGCGAGGCAAACGTGGCAAATCCAAACAGGGTCACCCGGTCTTCCGGCTTCAGGGTGTCCAGAGCCGAACGCGCCTTGTTTTTCAGATCCCCAAGGTAAGGCTGGATGCTGCCGCTGAGATCGACGACCAGGGCGACACTCAGGGGAAGCTGATCGCGGGAAAAGTGAGTCAGCCGCTGGACGACGCCGTCGTCGTATACAAGAAAATCACCGGCTTGCAGGTCGCCCTTTGGATTTCCTGTGACGGAAACATCGATCGTGACGAGATCCACGGCTACCGCAATCGTGAGATCCCCCTTGCCGGATTGCGGGACCTGATGTTGGGGATTTTGGCCTGTGGCGCTAACAAGGCGCTCCCCGGCTGCGGCGGATGCCGGGGCGCATGGCGTCCCGCTGTTTGCCAGCAGAATCGTCAGGGGTAGCAACCAATTCCAGCGGAACAAAACATTCACGGCATTCCCCGCCCCCATTGAAAATCCGGGACGTCACTCATCCGTGTTCCGCAGGGACTTCCACGACTCCCTGTCGAGGAAGCTTCCCGGGACGTCCTCCTCCATCTTCCGGAAGAGGTTGTACGGGAGCGCCACGGTCATCAGATCCTTGCCGAGGCGGCGCAGATAATTGCGCGCCGAAAGGTCCGTCAGGCCGACGACGGCCCGAGGCCTTTCGGATGCAGCCTCGCGATAGGCGAAAATCCCGACGGTCTGGCAGCCTGCTCCCCAAGGGATGATGGTGGCGTCCGGCCTGCCCTGACCGTAACTGGCCAGGACAACCATGGCGGAAAGCTGATCGGGATCGACAAAGAAGACCACGACACGCGGTTCTTCCTCGCCCGAGAGCGCGGAGAGGGGCTTGAAGACGACGTACCTGGACGGGACATCGGTAATAGGCAGAGCCTGCACGAAAGCTTCTGTCAACTCCGGATTCTTCAGATAGCCCTCCCCGTGCAGGAATTCCTCCAGCATCCGTCCGCGCATCCATCCGGCACAGCGTTCGGCCACCGCGCGGCCCGTCTCGCAGCGCGCATTCCCATTCGAGAGGAAGCGATAGAAACCTTCGAGCCCCCCGGGGAATTCGAGATAGGCATTGCCGAAACCCAACCCCACACCGCCGCCCCAGCAGCCGTAGGTCTGCCTGTCGAATGCCTGCACGCGCCCACGGGAAGCGGTTGCCCCGAGCGCCGCCATCACGCAGCCCCACTTTCCCGGCATGAACTGCCCGGCGTCACCCGGTTTCTCGTCGCTCCACAGGATCGCTACCGGGTTATATTTCAAACCCAGAGCTCCGGCAATTCGGCTATCCATCCCCGCCTCCCCTGTCCGTCAGAATCTGCCCGCAGATGCTCAGGCACTCGGCACAAATGTTCGCCCCGGGCGCGATCAGAACCGTCCTCCCTGCGGCCCCGTGCTTGCCGCAGAAAGAGCAGCGCACCTTTGCGTTCTCCCTGCGGAAGGCAGGGAGCCCCGGCGCGGCTGACGGGTGCGGGCTCGTCAGGCTTCTCTCGGCATGCGCCGCGCAGGCTTCACAAATATACACCTTTGGCCCAGCGATCAGGCTGGCGACCTGGTCCTGCGTGCGATTGCAGAAAGTGCAGGTCAGGCCGCGCCGGACGTTGCGCGAGCGCCAAACGCGCTGCCACCAGCTTCCGCCCGCACCTTGGACCATCTGCTGGATGCGCTGGTGGCTCAAACCGAGCGCTTCGGCGATTTCCCTCAACGACCCCCCGGCCAGGTGCATCCGGCGAATGATTGCATGATACTCAGTGCGCGCCTCCCGGACACGCCTTTCCGCATCGGAAAGCCCGGATCCCGCCAGCCTGGCCTTTTCGAGCAGCTGCGGATGTATGGCCATGAGATTCCTCCTGTCTAAATATACTAGACAATATAGTCTATTTAATATAGACAGTCAACCGCATTCGTGCGCAGGAGCGATCGTTGCATCAGCGGTCATTCCAGGGAAGGCGCTTGTGCAGCCTGTGCTTTCAGTTTGCACCCGCGTTATTCCAGGCCGCCCAGGTCAAGCGCCACGACTCCCGGCACAGCCTTTGCAATGCGCTCCACTTCCTGGTATTGCCCCAGATTGGTGAGTCTTCCCTTGATGGAGACCTGCCCGCTGCGCGCCTGGACTTCGGCTTCCAGCGGCTCGGTCTTCGGATGAAGGGCCAGCGTTGCCTTGACCCGGCTGGCGAGCGCGAAGTCGTTCATGGCCGCCTGGCAATTCGCGCCATATTCAAAGCACCTTTCTTTCACGACATGCCCAAGGATCTCGCACGCCTGGTCGATGCCCAGATATTCGAGGTTGATGACCATGTCGTATAACGAGGGACTGTTCCAATCCACTCCGTAGAGGTACTGGGTCCATTTCTGGCGGTCGTGATCCACCTTCTTAATGTAGGATATGGCCCCGTCCCGGTTAAGATTCACTTGCTCCATAGCCATCTTCACGCGGAATTCCAAGGGCGCGATAATCCGGATTCTCAGGACCGGCGTGCCCCCCGGCAGCAGCAGATGGCCTGCATTGCCGTGATACACCACCTTGCCGGCACGGACCTCTTCTGCCAACGCAGCCTGGATCAGAGCGAGGTACACGTATTTATTGTGTTTGTATCGCTGCAGGAAGGAGGGAGGCTTCTCCAGCGCGTCCTTGAGCATCTCCTGGGATACATTGGGGGTGACGGCCCTGGCAACAATCGTATCCCGGTCGATGCATCGATACCTCAGTTTTGCGGCCAGGCTTTCTGCCAGCATCTTGCCGCCGCTAAACGTCCCTCGTGAGATTGTGATTACGGACATTGTCGGTTCTCCCTCCGATTGAGTCTGCGGACTTTGGTTGATCCGGACCGTTCCTCCATACCGTCATTTCATGCCTTCATCGCTGCCGGTAAGCGCGAGGCCCGATCGAACACCTCGGCAATTCAGACCGGCACGCGTCAAACGGCGGCGTTGGGCGAACGGCCTCCCTGCATGCTCGGCCGATCGCAGGAGTGATGTCAAGCGGATGAAGATGCGCGAGGTTATCTCTGGAGGAACTCTATGCTTTAAATCGCGCGAGCTGAAGCCCGCGCTCATTGTTCTCACTCCCGTGCGCATTGACACGCTTTGCCACCTTACCGGTTCACCTCCAGGCCCGGTCCGGCGCCGCGGCCGCTGCCGGGAACTGCCGTCAAAGGAGGCGCCGGGGGCACATCGTTCCAATTCAGGACCGAGTTGAAGATCATGTTGAACTCGCCGTGATTCTGCCACCGGTACACCGGATTGTTCGCGAACAGGATTACGCGCCCCTTCCCGTTGCAGGCATTGGGGACGTCCACGGCAAACGGGCGCTGGCGCAACACTTCGGCGCCCACCATCAGGCCGCTGAGCACGGAATCATCGCCGCCGGCATAGCGGCCGAGGATATTGGATTGGTCGGCAACGCCCACCCGGAGGACGGTGCCGCCGACATACTTGATCGGAATGGTTTTCGCCGTATATCCATAGAAAACCGGGTGATCGGGCCTTGAGATTTCCGCCTGCAGGACCGGGCGCTGAGCGGTGACTCCCGTGACCTGCTCCACATCGGCGGTGCGCGCCCACCCGAATTCGATCGGGAATCGGATCGCGCCTGCTGCCGCGATCAGGGTACCGCCGGCTTCCAGGAAGCGGGCGAATTCCTTGACTCCCTCCGCACCGAAACCGCCGGACATATCGGGCGTTTCACCGTAGACGCCCAGGAACCGGTATTTTTCACTCCTCTGGTAGGGCTGCGGACGCGCGGCCGGGGCCTGGAGCACCGCCTGACGGTTGATATTCTGCGCCGCCATCAGGATCACCTCATACTTTTCACGCAGGTTGCCTTGCTTCACCTGTTCCTTGTAGATGAGGTCGTATGGAATGCCGAAATTATCAAAAGTGAGCCGGTACCAGCCAAGGTCCTGGGTGCCGCTCCACTGCGAATAGATCGCGATGCGCGGCGCATCGGCGTCGTGGGTCGGCACGGCCGGCAACGTGGTCATCGCCGCGGCCGTCAGGCCGAACTCTTCGACCGCCGCCCGCACTTCGCTGCCGGCCGGTCCGGCGATGACGAAGGATCCTGCGGGAAACTCCACTCCTTCCGATTGGAAGCCCTGCTCGGCGACCTTCATGGGAACGGCTCTGAGCTTGTAGCGGAACGCTATCATGTTGTTGGAGCCGTAATGAGCTACTGCGAGGCCGGCCGTGCCCGTGCCGGTGACCTTCCCTCTCGGTGATGCTCTGGTTACGGGAGACACGTCCAGTTTGAGAACCGCCGGGTCCGCAATCTCCTTCACATCCACGTGCATCAGCAGGCCCATCGTCCAGCCGCTGTCATCGTATGTGCTGAGCCTGGCATCGGGGTAGATTTGTTTTTCGAGCAGGTTTTTGGCGAGGCGGCCGTAGGGCTGGTCGCGCTTGATGACAAAAGAACCGGCCGGGTACGAGCTGTTGCCGATCTTGATTTCTTTCGATGCCTGGCCGACTTCGATCCCCTGGATGCGGAGAATATTCACGAGCTGGGCTGCCCGGGTCATATCCCGCTGCGCGGGGATGACATAGCCATGCGGGGCTTTTGACTTCCCTTCCTCGATGGCGTTTCTGGTCTTCACATAAAAGTTTTCCACGATGAGGTTGGGGAACATGGCTGTGAGCTGCAGAGCGCAAAGAACGCCGGTCTGCATATAGTTCGTGTTGGCGCGCCGGCTGAAGGAAGCCGCCGCGTTGGGAGGCACCGGCAGGCCGCGATACCATTCGCGGTCCTGCGATCCTCCTCTCCCCGTCGGCACGGCGCCGCCGCGTCCCCCGGCCGCTGGCGCACCGCGCTCGCCGGCCGTCGCGGCAGGCGGAGTTCCGGCGCCTTCGCCCCTGGTACCTCTGCCGGCGGCGGGGACGCCCCCGGCTCTTGCTTGGCCTGCGGCCGCAGTGCCCGCCCCGGCGCGAGCCCCGCCGGCATCCCCGCGCCCGGCGGATTCACCGCGCCCGCCGCCGGCAGCGGCCTCTCCGCCGCGAGCGGGCGCCGGATCCCGGCCCGACTGCGTCTCGTACATTCTCATCACGCCGTTGTGGTTGTAGGCGACCGATCCGAGATAGCCGGGGGACCAGCCGTCCATGAACGCATGTGTGTAGACGCCGGGCATGCCCCACTTTGTCATCTGGGACACTTCCCAGAAGGAGAACCAGGGCAATTCCGAGAACAGCAGCGGATCCAGATTGGGATTCTGCGGCGGGCCGCCGCTGTATGTGTACATGAGCGCCATGGACTCATGAAGGTCGTGCATCACGGGCGGATGCGCGGTGAAGTACCAATCGGTGATCGCACGCATCTGCACCAAGGAGACATTGATGTCACGGTTGTTGTCGTGAAACACGTACTTGCCCCAATACGGGGCGCTGCCGCCGGCAGCGCCGCGGCCCCCGGCCTGGCCGCCCGCACCCGTGCCCCGCGCGCCCACGGGCGCCCCTGCCGGTTCCTGGCTCTTTGCCTCGGCGGCTTCCGCCTGCGTCATTTCCAGCCCGCGATAAAACCAGTCGACGATCCGGTCGCGCCCGTCCGCCTCGGCGACCGGGGTGACCGACACGTAAACGTTGTCGCGGATCTGCCGGATCAGCGGCGATGTTTCCGTGGCGATGCGGTAGACGAGTTCCATGAGCATCTCGGACGAGCCGGTCTCGCCGCTGTGCAGCCCGCCCATCACGTGATAGTCCGGTTTCGTGGATGCAATCAGCCGGCGTATCTGCTCTTCCGTAAGGCCGCGCGGATCGGCGAGTCTGGCCAGGTTGTCGCGGTTCTGCTGGAGCGATTTCATGTTGTCTTCCGAGGAAACCCATACGACGACCAGGTCTCTGCCCTCGTCGGACTTGCCGATCGACTCCACGCGCACGCGCGGAGTCGCGGCGGCAAGCGCCCGGTAGTACTTTAGGATATCGGCGTAGTAGGTCAGCTTCTGCGGCGCGCCGATGTGATAGCCCAGCACCTCCTTCGGCGTAGGAATCCCCTGCACCAGCGGAAGGTGGTCCACCAGGGGGCTGCCGTATTGCGGACTGCCGGTCCATTCTTTGTAGAGCTTCGCGAACTCTTCGTCCTGGACCTGGCCGGGATCACGGAGTTCGGTAACCATCTGCTGGGCGGGGGTGAGCAGGGCCGTCAGCAACAGCCCTCCCACTCCGAGCAGCGCAGTCCACAGCAATCGACGGGCGGTGCCTTTGACTCTCATCGCATTTGCTCCTCGGGATAGGTTGCAGCCATATGACGGGAGAACATAGCATGGGTCGGCGCCGAAAGGATGAAGAAAAATCGGCGGGATTTCATTTCAGCCCTGCGGAGGAGGCCTCCGGCATCAACCTCCGAATTCCTCGACCGCTCCATAGAGTGCGAGCACGTTTTGGGAGGGAGTATCGGGCTGCAGATTGTGGCAATGCGCCACCACGT
>Ga0113563_10000913_pt1 | contig 15706 bp, 30 predicted proteins | sample Mud3Dept3metaG_FD_80117 | JGI IMG/M metagenome (GOLD analysis project Ga0113563, IMG submission 80117) | Freshwater wetland microbial communities from Ohio, USA, analyzing the effect of biotic and abiotic controls - Mud 3 Core 4 Depth 3... | ecosystem: Environmental > Aquatic > Freshwater >...
GGCTGTCGTTTCCAACCATTGAGTGTTACAGATTTGGTTAGACCGGTAGACGTGTGGGCATTGGTGACGCGCATATCTACCCCTTGACTACAAATGGAAATTGGGGTACTCTCCATGGGCGTCTAGCTCGACGCATCGGGACCGGAATCCGCTTCTCGAATACCGATAGACCTGAGAGTGTGCCCATTGAAGCTACTAAGTGGTGGAGGGCCTTGAAGTCACATCCAGTGCTCTAAGGGAGATAGCCTCCGCTGAGGCGAACGTAACCGGCTGTCGCAGCGGCGGACAGCAACCGTGGATCGGGGGATTGCCAGGTAGGAGCGTTGACCACAGCGGCTCTTACCAATTTTGAGACACCATACAACTTGACCTCCCCCTATGAATGGGGTACTGTTCAAAAACAGGGGTCTAAAAATGAAGTTCTTCCCTAAGTTGGCTTTTGTTACGAGTCAGTATCCAGCACCTTCCCATACCTTCGTGCGCCGCGAGGTAGATGAGTTGCGACGTAAGGGATTGGAGGTACACACCTTCAGTGTGCGCCCTCCGACAACTGCCCAATGTAAGTCAGCAGAGGACAAGGCGGCTTTCGATACCACCACGTATCTCATGCCCCTCAAGCCGGCCCGCTATGTGTGTGAGCACGTACATGCGCTCGTGGGTAATCCCATCGCGTACTTCAAGGCACTCTGTTTGGCAATGCAACATCGGGTCCCTGGGATTAAGGCACTCGTGTGGGCGTTCGCCTACTTCTTGGAGGCGATGGTGTTGGCACAGGAGTTGAAGCGTCGCGGTGTGCAGCATGTACACAACCACTTCGCCAACCCTTCGGCTACAGTGTCGCTGATCGCTACCCGTTATCTGGGGATCGGCTACAGCTTCACCGTGCACGGACACTCCTGCACAGACTATCCCGCTGGTGAGCTGCTGGCTGACAAGATCCGTATGTCGTATGCTGTGTTTTGCATCTCACACTTCGGCCGCGCTCAGTGCTATCGCATCGTGGAGCCCACATACTGGGAGAAGATCCACATCTACCGTTGCGGACTGGATTTATCCTCACTACCCCTACCCGTGCCACATGTTGCGGGGCGTCCTTATCGCTTCATCTCTGTGGCGCGTATGGCGCCAGAAAAGGGGCATTCCGGCCTAATCACTGCGTTTGCTCGCGTGCAAAATAGCGCCCCGTGTGAGTTGGTGTTGATCGGAGATGGTCCCGAGCGCAGCCGGATTGAGAGACAGATCAAAGAACTGGGTCTGTCCAACATCAAGATCTTAGGCGCACTTCCCGAGTCAGAGACTTTGGCACAGATAGCTCAGGCGGACGCACTTGTGCTCGCCAGCTTCATGGAGGGCTTACCTGTGGTGCTTATGGAAGGTATGGCCCTAGGTAAAGCTACCATTGCCCCACATTTGGCTGGCATCCCCGATCTGGTGGTGCACGGTGTGAATGGGCTCATGTTCGATGCAGCTGAGTGGTTCTCATTAGAGACACAGCTTCGCTACCTGCTCCTACACCCGGCTCAAGGTATGGAGATGGGGGCCAACGGCCGTATCTCTATTGAAGCGCAGCATGATATCCGTACGGCAGTCCTCCCAATGTTGGAGCAACTGACTCGACTCTACTACAAGTGATGGAGTTATCCCAAGGTAGTGTGTATTAGAGGTGGAACATGTTGGGTCAGATTTTTACCTTGGCACTTTGGGTAGGGTTGATGCTGGGCTGGTTGTCCAGTAAATCCCCTGTCCTACGATCCCCTGTAGAACAACTCAAGCGACAACAACTCAATCAACAACGGCAACGGAGAGTGTCATGAACGGCAGTGGTCAATGTCCTGTGTGCAAGCGCCAGATGGTGCAACTTTTCCTCTCAATGGCCTGTGACTATTGTGACTACGGTGTGCCTAAAGAGAAGCTCCACCGCGGATTCATCGTATATCGCGCCCCAAGTGACAGCGAGGCGTCACGGGAAGAGTATGTGTTCCGAACGCGTATGGACGCGGAGCGGTGGCGTGCTGCAGCGGGACGTGAGGGTTGCTCGATCAACGAAGTGTTCTCGCTCATGCCGTTCTGTTGGCACTTGAGCCGCGGCACGCTGCGCGACGTGGTTCTCGCAGACCACATGTTTGAGGTGTTCCCAAATTGGAAGTACGAACCTCTCCCCCATCGTTGCTTCTTAGGTGATGAGTCTTCCGATGCCAGCCCCGAAACCCTGCCCACATAACCCACACAAACAGTGTGCGGTATGCAAACGTGAGATGAAACGGGCCAGTGCGAAACGCACCTACCAGAAGCGCAAGAATAAGACCCCGAGTTTCTGGAAAAATCGAGGATTCGGGGTAAAAAATACTATCGCACCAATCACGCAGAGGTTCGAAAAAGAGTCAACTCTCAGCGCGATGCAGAACCAGAAAATTTCCGGAAATCCTCTAAAGGCATGCGCTTCGATATAGCCCTACATGATATGATACGTGCTGCGGGAAACCGATGTGAGATCTGTAGAACTAGATTCGAAGCCAAAGACTGGAATCGTGTGGTGGATCATCACCATGACACCAAGCGGGTGCGAGGTATCCTCTGCCGCCGTTGCAACTTACTACTTGGACATGCTAAGGAATCTGTGCGCATTCTTGAGGGTGCTATAGCCTATCTACAGAGGTACGCCTCCCTTTCGGAGATCACCTGACATGCATCCCCATTGGTGTGGAAATCCCCTACATGACATCATCCACAACCTGATTGTGGTATTGTCCCTTGCCCCAGAGTGGATCCCCTACATTCGACATTGGGCGCTCGCTCGTTTACACAAGTGAGGTTGAGGTTGACACATGTGGGTGCGCGATGTAGCATACCCACATGCTGACTCTATTCATCCTCAGTGGGTTCTGGTTGTGGGCCACCCTAGCCTCAGCCGCGATCTGGTTCTGTGTAGCCTCTTATCATGAGAGGTACGTGCAAGCCACCATCGACCTAATCCTACTCTTAGGGATCCTGTCGGTTACCGGCAACTTCGATGCTGCAGGTGCGTGGGCTTACATACACGACCATCCAGTACACATCATTCTGGGTGCCGCGCTCTATTTGTTGGCGGGAACCGTCTGGGCTCGCCTAAAATGGTCCCTAACGTTGCGCAAGATCACGGACTCCGAGGATTACAAATCCTACCGCAGTAGTACAGAGTACGCCAAAAAGTCCAGTGGTGACCTTCCATACAACTTATCCGGCAAGGGCCTGCGTTGGGTGAACGACCGCTTGACTGTTCCAGTCGATACTTACAAGGCGCGAATCATCGGCTGGATCAGTTACTGGCCGGTGAGTGCCACTTTGTGGATGATCGGAGACTTCGTGGCAGATGTCATGAATGCCATCTACCGCCGGATTCGTGGGCACTTCCAGGGAGTGGCAGATAGCGCATTCGAGTGATCGGTGTAGGTAGATACGCCCGCGTGGAGGCTTGATATCTACGACGAGTGATCCTTTGGTGTTATAGGTAGGTGTGACTAGCACCAAGCCCCCACGACACATCAAGGGTGGGTACATAGATCCAAAGACCCTACCAAAGGGTCCCAATGGCCACGCGCTCTGTCGACAGTGCGGCGTAGAGGTAAAGCCCCCACGCCGCACTTTCTGTTCCGACAAGTGTGTTGAAAATTGGACCATCCGTACAGGATCCCGAGCTGCAAAATACGTACGGAGGCGTGATAAGGGGCGCTGCGCGATCTGCGGATTGGATTGTGCCAAGCTGGAGCGCGAGCTACGCAAGTTAGAAAAGAGCTTCTGGGAAGCATGGTACGCCACTAAGCCGGCTCGCGAAAAGGGCTGGTGGGGTAGAGCTAAGGCTGCATTAGCCGAGCACGTACGACCTTTCAAAGAGGCCCACTCGATTCCCCCACATCGTAGGGGCAGATTGTGGGATATCGACCACATCGTTCCAGTGGTAGAGGGGGGTGGGAGCAGTGGGTTGGAAAATCTACAGACTATGTGTATCCCATGTCATCAGGCTAAGACTTCGAAATTAGCCGCCAAACGGGCTCAGGAGCGCCGCGCCAAAATCGAAGCCCCCTAGTTTCCCCTTATGTTTTCATAGGGGTATGGGTCAGGACTCGAAAAGCCAAAAAGTAGCCGAGCGGTTCGCAAACAACTTTCGAACCATGCCACCTCAGCCTATGGGTCCTCAAGATGACGCCACCCCAGAGGATCAGAAGCACGGCATAGATGTGTTCGCTGCCACTAAAGCATTCGATGGGTTAGACGCATTGGAACATCACTTCGAAAGCGGCTCGCTGAAGTCCGCCTACAAGCGAGTGATGGACGAGTTGAAGAAAATCAAGAATCGTCGCTAAGTCGGTGTACTCAGGGGCATGACCCCGGATGAGATGGAACGTTACGCAGCGCTCGCCGCAGAGTTTGAGCGACTGCAAGAGGTGCGATCCGAGCTAGCTGGGCTGGCTGCACAGGTTTACTCCCGAGAGGGGGCTGGAGTCTTTACGGTGCAGGGCATCGAGGTGCTGTTATGTGTCGCCAAGAACGGGGCACCTTACTTCGCGCCGCGCAGCAAGTGGTCCAAGAAAGATCGTGAACCCAAGGCACCCAAGGCCGAGCCGAAGTGGACGACACCTGTCGCCGCGACAAAGCCCAGGGTCAAGCGCATGATTGTCAACTCTCAAGTGGTGGAGGTTGAAGAGCCACAGCCTATCCCCGTCACCGGACGAGTAATCGAAGTGACTGCAGCTCTGACAGCGAGGTCGGAGGTTACAGAGGACAAGCTGCCTCTAGGTGTGGCAGAGACCCCAGGTGTCGTAGAACTACTCCCCCAGTTGGCCACTTTCGTGATGCAAGAAAAGAGCCGTCTCAATCTGGAAGGGGAATAGATCAGAGGGGGTGCTGCCATGTGCGCGAGGTGGGGTAACATCAGCGCGGGCAGCACCCCCTCCTTTGTAAGTGTGGGATTGGGGGGACAACTCCACACCACATCTGTAGCACGCTCTCAAGCGTGCGCAAACCTCATTCGTCGGATTCGCCCTTGGCCTCACCCACGGGATTCTCGGAGGCATCACCCTTAGTGACCATGCTTGCCTTGTACTGCTCGGGGCGCGCTTCCGTGGGCAGCTGGAACTGGTTCCGGTCCATGTCCGGCTTGGCCTGGTAGTTCATGACAATCTGAAAAACCGCCTTGAAGCGATCCGGACCCAGCGCAGTGATCAGATCGGAGATGTCTGTGTCACTCGGCTCATTTGCAGTGAGCTTGCGGCTCACCGTGTAGTAGATTGAGAGCTTGTCACCCAGAATGCTCTGAAGCTGCTCGCCTTGCTCGTAACTGCAGGGCTTGAAGCGATCTTGCCACTTGAACTGGACGCCGCCCGTCTTATTGCCGGGAACATTGAAGGACTTGGAAAAATCGCCGCGACGAGCGCCTTGCTCGTACATGGGGGCGATGTGTTCCATGAGGGCAGACTCTGCATTACGAAACGCAGCCTCAGCGTCCTTGAATGCTTTGTAGGCACGATGTGCCTTATCGGCGAGAACTTCATACCCTTCGACTATGGGCGTCTCTCGCTTACCCTTGGCTGGCTTCTTGGAAGACGCGCCCGCAAGGAACGAGTTGAGATCCCCCACCCCAGCGACGCCATTGGAGTTATCTGCTTTCGATGCTGTGTTAGTTTTCTTAGCCATGGGGTAGAGAGTATCAGACCCCTAGTAACGATGCAACCAAACCCCTTCAAATAAGTAGGGCTTTTACCTACACGCTAGATATTGCACCAGCTCACGTGACAACCCCTTGATGTGGGGGTCTCTCATCTGTGCGAGTATAGCTTCCTTGGGATCTCCTATATAACCCTCTAAGTTGAAACCATACACGTGTGTGGCATCATGCAAGCGGCGCGGGCTCCACAATCCAAGTTTACCCCCCACCAGTAGGGTGATAGCGTTTGCGTCCAATTCCAGTGCATTGGAAACTACCCTAGAGACTCGATAGGGACTCTGCAGGCACTGCAACACTGGTAGGTTGAACATGCTGGAGAACTCAGGAACCGTGACTCCTTGAGACAGCAAATGTGCCAATTCATGTACCACATTTTCCAGATCAAACAGAATTACATCTTTCTGTTGAGCGAGGGACCTACCTTTCAAGGTATCTAGGTTGGCATAAGGGGCAATATGTTCGTGCATGTTGAACTGCCGATACACCGCCCCCCAACGCCCATGTAGATCTCTCAACTTAGCAAGTGTGAGCACTCGTTACGTTTACACCATCACGTGATGGTGATTTCCCTGCCTCGTCCACCGTATCCTTGACGCGGGATCCTTAACATGAGGACCCCATCCTGCATCTGAGCCTCTACGCCGTCTGGCGCTGCGTCTCGGGGGAGTTGGTATCTAACTTGGAATCTACCCTCCCTAGAATCTTGTCGGAGACGTTTGGCGACTGTTGTGAGAGTGCGCTCCCCTTCGAGAGTCAAAATGTCCCCTTGATAAGACACTCGTACCCCAGACTTAGAAACTCCAGGTAAGTCCGCTTCCAGTACATAGTGCTTATCTGTCTCCCCGAAGTTAACATGAGGGGACCATTGATCACGTCGTGTGAAAAGGTCTGACAAGTAGAATAGATCATCAAAACTACGAGCAAGTGTAGACATATAACCTCCTACGAAGGGGAAAATATCCACTTGCATTTTCCTGTCAAGTGGTGTACGAAAAAAGATGCTTCAGACCACACGTGGCCTCACAGCGTATTGCATTGTCACCTCTCCTCTCATCTTGAGCCCCTTTAGGGCTACGGTATGGGAAACCGTGGAGGGGGCCGCGATGGAAGCACTGTCACTTGGAACACACCATCCTACTATCATGGTGTGTGAAGTAGAGACCTCCTTACCGTGGCGTTGGAAGCTACCTACTCTGCGCGGTCATCGCTATAATACTACAAAGCCGATATGGGTCCTACCCTGGAGGCAAGACCCATATTTACCCGGCACGTGTTGGTTGGTGTGATGATTACTTGACAAGAGTCAGAGACCGCTCGGTAGGAGCCCGAAGTGCGTGCTTGGCACTAATGTGTTCCAGGATCTTGCGTGCCTTATCCGCGTCCTCTCCCACAGAGCTAAGCTGTAGGTAGCGCTGATACACGGCCCACGCCCTGCGATGATCGCGCCGATCTAGCTTGAGGTACACCTGCCCAAGATTGTAAAGTGCATCCAATCGCACCTCTTGGTCCATTGTGTGTTCGATTGTGCCACATAGTTGCGAGAGATCTGTTCGAGCTTCGATTGTTTGCTGTTCTTGTCCATGTCTCTACTACACACGAGCCGGAGAGAACTCCACGGTCCTAGAAAAAGTTTGCCCTACCACTTGCTACAAGATGAGAACCGAAGCCTCATCTTGTAGCAAGCATTCTACCTTAGTCACCCACCGCTTCATCGTAGCAGGGGATGCCATGTTGGCGCAGCGTCTCCGCAAACACCACACTCTTGGCAAGTGCGCGGCCATCCGCGTTGTCATACCCGATGTAGATACCGGGGACTTTACCGCAGCCGTACACCTCGGTGAGATACAAGAGACCCATTTCCCCACAAGCTTTCTTGATCAGGTTGAGTGTCTTGGTGCGCGCCGCGTTGCGCGAGCCATCCTCAAGCTTCTTGGGGATGCTGATGACCACGTAGGCGCGACCACAGCCGCTAGCCCGTTGAGCCTGGAAAGGAGCATTGTTGGCAGCCTGGAGAGCGGTTTTGATTGAGTTGATGTCCATGCCTCTAGTACCCGCCAGCCTAGAACAACTCCACATCAAGATCAAAATGAGTGGGATGATGTGGGTGAATCTTTCTGGTGGATTTCCACCCGAGCTGGCGTGTACTAGAGGCACCAACGAAACAGAATCAGGATTCAACGGTCGCGAATTCTACCCTTGCACGGGGACCTAGAATCCAACAGACTGTTTCTCAAGCGACACGTAACGAGCTACGACTCACATACTGGAGAATAGAATGGCACACGAAGTGGAATCCATGTTTTATCTTGGAAATGTCCCCTGGCACGGTCTCGGCATCAAGCTGGAGACGCCCCCGACGATAGAGGAAGCGATCGAGGAAGCGGGCCTCAACTGGCGCGTAGACCGCAAGCCCCTCGTTATCCAGGGTACGGACATCCAGGTTCCCTCGTACGCCACGGTGCGCGACTCTGACCAGTCAGTGCTCGGCGTGGTGGGTAAAACCTACCGAGTGCTGCAGAATGAAACGGCGTTCAAGTGGTTCCAGCCTTTCCTGGACTCGGGTGAGGTGGAGTTGCACACCGCGGGCTCACTGCGCAATGGCCGCCACGTGTGGATTCTCGCTCGCGTCAAGGGTGGGGATGCAGAAATCGTCAAGGGTGACACGATCGAGCAGTACATCCTCCTGAGTCACAGTCATGATGGCACCTGCGCAATCCGCGCTGGATTTACTGGAATTCGTGTAGTCTGTGCAAACACGGTGGCCGCCGCTCACAGCGCTAAGGACAGCAAGCTCATCAAGATCCGCCACTCAGAAAATGCGGAACTTGCACTCTCCAAGGTGCGTCAATCGCTAGACGTTGGCCGCCGCGAGTTTGCCGCCACCGCTCAGGGCATGCGTGAGATGGCCGCCACCGGCTGCGACATCAAGACCCTCAAAGCATACATCCGGGAGGTGTTCGCACCCGAGGTCACCTTGTCCACCGCAACCGAACAAAACTCCACTGTGGAGCGCCTGTGTGAGAAGATCGTCCCGCTCTTCGAGGATGGCCGGGGCGCGCAGCTCCCCGGTGTCAAGGGCACCCTCTGGGGCGGGTACAATTCTGTTACAGAGTTCCTCACCTGGGAACGTGGCCGTTCTGCCGACACACGTCTGGAAAATCTCTGGTTTGGTCCCGCAGGGAACCTCGCTCAACGCGCCTACGATGTGGCCCTTAAGATGGCCGCATAGTATAAGGTAAGAGAGGGCCACCTAAAAGCACGGGTGGCCCTCATCCTATGAGCAAAGAACCCAAAGATAGGCTCGATCCCGACAAAGGTTGGGTAAGGCGTTGCGGCTCCTGCAAAGAGGTGCAACCACACAGTGCCTTTTCCAAGGACAAGTGGGATCTATACGGTATCCAGGTCAGATGTAAGAAGTGTGATCGTGAGAGAGGTAAAGACACTTACGTAGGGAAGACATCTACCCCACATCAGATCACATCCCCACCTCCTAGTGAGATCAAGCCCAACGGGACTCCCAAGAAAGCCCGTGTGGACAGTGTTTACGTAAAAGACCCCACGGGATGGCTGAAGCGTTGTAGCAAATGCAGAGTCCTAAAACCGTTTTCTTCGTTTCACCAGAATAAAGCATCTTCCGGTGGATTACAAGCACAATGCAAGGAATGCACCAAATCTAGGGTCAGAGGGACTAGGAAACGTACACAAGAGCATTACAAAAAGAAGTACGGGCGCAACCGAGACGAGATTATCACCTACGTTCGTGCACACTATCGGACACAACGTGGTAGGCTGTTAACATTGATTAGCACTGCACGTACTCGCGCCACTAAAAAAGGTCTGAAGCACGACCTTGATATAGAATGGGCGCTAGCTCTGTGGACTGCGCAAGGTGGGGCATGTTGTATCACTGGGATCCCCTTTGAACTGAATCATCCGGTACGAACAGATTCCAAAGACTTGAATCCATACTCACCCTCGTTGGATCGAATCGACCCACAAGGTGGGTATACGAAAGACAACACTCGACTGGTGTGTACATGTGTGAATTTGGCGTTGAACAGATTCGGTGAGGATGTGTTTAGGCGCATGCTAGACGGCTACTCTAAGAAAGTGCGTACATGAAAGCTTGGACTCATTGGGTGCTCTGTCGGGAACACATGGAATTAACGGAAGTACGAATAGTGAAGGCCCGCTAATGGAGTTCTCCTCTGCACTCGTGTACTAATCCCATGTCCAAGAAGAACCCAGCCAATATTCTTGTGGAAACCTACACAATGGGCACCCTCACGGGTGATGTGTTCCTGGAGCTGCAGGGTGTGTTCCAGCACTACATGGGAGACATGCTGGGAGTGGATCCTGATTACATCCCACATGCAGCTAGAAGAACACTCATCGAGCGTGGTTTCGCTACGGTGGAGAAGTACCATGATCAATATCTGGTGATTCCCTCCAAGAAAGCTCTGCACACGTTCTACCTGGAGCTGGCGGACGGCCGCCGTGTGAGTGAGCCGCGCGACGCTCGCGACGGTCGATTGGTGGTGGAAATCCCCACCTGGGCAGAGTACAAACCTGCACTTGGAGTACCTCAGCGATGAACACCACACAGATCTCATGCATTCTCACAGATGCCACCCGCTCCGAAGACAGAATCAAGGTGGCTTTGTGCTACATTGCCCTCGGTCAAACTACTGTTGATCAGTACGAGGGTGACGTACACTTGCAACTATCCGCTGCGATCCGCACACACGGATCCGCGGCAATGGCACTCAAGGCCAAAAACACAGCCAGTAAGTTCAGTTGAATCTCAGTGGAGTTCTCTATAGCTCGTGTGTATTAGAGTTATGAACGACACTCTCACTAACTACGCCGCCGTCGAGTTTTTGATGCGCTTGGACACCTTGGATCTGCAAATTAAGATTGCAGAAGAGCAAGAGAAGATCCGAGTCAAGAATCGCGAAGCCTTGATCTATCAAGGCTTATGTGAGATGTATCGAGGACGGGTACACTCCAAGACTGTGCCTACCGATGTGGTAGAAAAGTTGTCCCTCGTCACAGAATACTTGGAGGCGTGAGTTGGAGTTTTCTCCAGCCCACGTGTATTAGAGACATGACATTCGACAACATCCAAGTAGGCGCCCAAGTTCAAACAAACGTTCTTGGAGGCATCGTCAAGACTTGCACAGTCCTGGACAAGAAACCAGCCAACTCAAGTGCCAACTGGACACAGAGTCAAGACGCCGTCCTTAAGCTTCGTGTAGACGGATCTAAGGGACGCACCTACATCGTACGTACCGCAGACCAGGTGTGGTGATCCATGTTGAGTGGTGGGGTCATTCTCGGCTGGGGTTGGCGGTGGGAAGGTCTAACAAAAAACCCACGTTAGTATGAGAACTACCAAAAACCAGTAGAACAGCATAAATGGCCAATTCATAGGGCCACCGCATTCGCAGGTTTCCTGACACTCACATCCTTCATCCACCAATACACGCATACGATCGTAGTCGCCAGAAGCAGCTCGATAGCGAGACGCAAGCTGGCTATGTGTATTTTGTTTCTGACCTTCCCATAGGCGGGTGTGTTTTTGCCCAGTAGTGTACGTTGGGTGCCATAGGTGAAACACTGTAGCATCCACACTCTTGTGCTTACCCCATAATGTATCCACGGCTAGTAGGAAGCTTACATCTTCGCCTCCCCACCCCCTGAAACGAGGGTCCCAGCAACCCACCGCCTCAAATGCCTCACGTGGCATAATCTGTACCATAGCACCAAAGTAGTGACCATACTCACTACCAACCGTGCTTTCTACATCTTCAGCATCAGGGGGGACTGGAAACAAATATGGGTTATGGGGCCTAGATGTAAGCACCTTCTCTGTGGCCCGCTCAGTCAGTCTGTATAGGTGTCGGTAGGGCATAAACCACACCTTGTGTCCGATCGCTTTACCCGCTTCGATGGCCGCCGCGCAACGTAGGATCACATTCGCGCTCAAGTAAGCGTCGGAATCCATGATTACGAAGATCTCCCCCTTAGCCCTACTTGCGGCATCGTTGATCGCCTCAGACTTGGAGAATACCTCACCACACGAGTGGCCTACTACAATCTCTGCGTCGGGTAACTGGTGGCGCCAATAACGACGCAGCCAATTCCAACTACGTGAGCGATGGGGCGTGGCTTTGTTGGGTCGGAAGGGGATCAAGAGTGAGATTCTCATGCCAGCTCCTTATGTCAGCGCACCGCGTCACCACATTCACAGGTTGTGGGATACCTTTAGTTCATTTGCCACGTACATCAACACATCATATAACTCATGCTGCCTCGCTACCACTGTTTGATATGAAGGAGTCTGTGTCAGCCCAATCTCGAAAGGTAAATCAAGAGAGGCGCTGTAATCCTGGAACTTGAAGGTCCCACCCTCTTTGGCCTGTCGCTCGGCAATCTCTGTGCGACGAGGGATCCCAAACGCATCGGCCAGAATGAGTCCGTGTAGGGAACTCGAAACAATCTTCCTACATGAACCGATCTGTGTGATCACGTCTAGTGGGTCACTACTAGGTCGGATGATCAGGGGTTTGTATTTGAGGAACTCGGGGCGCCGCTCTAACTTGGTATCAGACCAGTGTGGTACAAGCCCAAGCTGGTGAAGCTTGGGGGGCCGCGTAACCAACTCATCTGCCAACAAGCCAAGATCCCCGTACACCACATCCCCACGCAAACCGGTGACACTAGCGGCAGTGAGGGGGCCTCGTAGGGCCATCACACGAGCCCTCGAAAGATCCACTGGGGAACTCTCTCGGAGTTTTCCGGTTCCGATAACTAGCCCTCTCCAGTTTTGGGGGAGTAGATCTAAAATGGACCCCACTGCAATTAGATCTGCAGCCCCTATCGGAGCTAATCCTACAGGTAGGTTTGAGAACTTCTTGAATAAGAGTGGGGTCAGAAGATCCCCGAAGTTAGGTTTCCCTGTCCAATAATAAGCCTTGACCATGAAGAGCACCCAGCACGTACACGATCAATCAAGAAACTATGTGTGGTTGTATCGTATTATGCGGTGTCAAAATTGTGGCGGACCTCTTGCCCCCCTGTTTCTGTCACAGGTGTGCGCACAAGAATGTGACCTGACGGGGATCACACTGACTGGAAAAGACAACGCTTGGGCGGCCACCCAGCTCCGACAGGGCAAGGCGATCTACGCCACTGCGTGCCGGTGCGTGACCGGGCACTGTGGGGTGGTGGGACTCAGGGTGAGTGAGACAGGATTGGTGGAGACCCAGTCATATTTAGGTAGTTCGTGGGTCACCACTCCATATGAGGCAGAAGCCTACATTTACCTATTTTTGGGGAACGATGATATCACGGATCACACCTGGACACCGCATCCCTCTTGACTCACTCACCCACAAGATCGGAGTAATAACGGTACTCTCTGTGGTGCTGTGCATCCAAGAACACCCAAGCCTCTTGAGTGTCATAATTTAGAAGTATGCGCCGCACTTCGTATTCGACATAAGGTTTGGTGGGGTGGTCTACCTCGGCCACGATGTAATCCCCTTTACGCGGGAGATTACCTAAGACCACACCCTCGATGTGCGAGTAGATTTCTTGTGTCACACAGTTGGCGTAGTTGGCTGTCCAAAGGTGAGGTTGAAGCTGATGCTTCCATTTCAAGTCATGCGGCGACATGTCCTACTTTACCACTATAAAATGCAGGAAGCCAGCACTCTTGATGGAGTTCCCTCAGGGTCGTGTGTATTAGAAGCATGACCACCAACACCACGGAGACCCAGATGGACCTCAGCAACGAAATCCGTAACTGCCCCCGCTGCAAGGGTGCCGGCGAAGTAGAGAACCACTTCGAGGGTGGTATGCGCGTATGTCTGAACTGCAACGGTGCCCGCACTTACGCAGGATTCGACACCGCAACTTTGGTGGCCGCTATCATCGCCACCAAAGGCAAGAACAAGGGCAAGATTCGCGCCAGCATGACCTCTACCTTCACGGGTGACCAAAACGCCCGCCGTGCCTACTATGTGTGGCGTTTGGCACGGTTTCATGGTGGGGCCGATGTTACCCAGCCGATGATGGCTGACTTGGCTCTAGGTAACGACCCTTTCAAGCCCGAGCTGGACAAGCTTGCCGATAGCGTGGCAAAAGACCAGTTCGGCTCCAACATGCGTGCAGCGGCTGTCTGGGGTCGTGCGCTTGGGATGATCTGAACTGAGATCGTAATCCGAAGCCTTGATGGAATTTTCCCTGGCACGTGTGTACTAGTACCATGGACAAACTTCTACAAAGCAGCACTGATCTGAAACACGGCGGACGCTACGTACGACTGTCCATTCCCTGCACACTCAAGGTGTGGTGGGCCGATGGTCGCGTTACGGAAACCTCGGGGACCAATACACTGGATGTGTTCGAGCGCACAGTGGAAGGGGCATGTCACCCGTACGAAAAGTGGGAGCTATGGCAAAACTGACTGGCGCAAAAAATATAGGGCATGTCTGTCACATACCGCACCTTCGAGCGAATGTAAGGAATGCGTTGCAATAGCCTCCTCGAAAGGTTCCTGTTTCTCGTCATCCTACTTTGGGGGTTGCTGACCCTGGACGAGGAAGAACCTCCACCTGAAGACAGCTGTCTGCTATGTGGCAGCAAACAACACCTCAGGGATCGCTGCCCAGAATGGACAGAGCTAACTTGACACCTCTCCTAACCTGGGGTAGGCTAACTTCATGCTGTACCTAGTCAAGCCAGTGCAACTCACCCTCCTGCAGCGTGTGCGCCATGAGGTGACACTAACCCTCACGATGGGCTTTGATGCCGCTTGGCACGGGTGGGCCTTTGGGTCTCTGTGCGCCGCTGCATGCGCGATCGTCGGGTGGCTATGACGGCCTACGTGACTGTCTTGAAGGATCGCTACGGGTTCTCCGCGGTGTTCGTCAATCCCGCGGATCGCACTTTGGATGAGCAGAGCGAGTCTTTCGACACCTACGAGGGTGCGGCCGATGACGGCTCCAAGTGGGCCGAGACTCTGGGTGTGGACTTCCGCGCCACAAGCTAGACCGGGTAAGTCCTAGGCGGTGTAAGATCTAGCATGGAGTTGGATCGCTTTGAGCAATTGACGCTGGATGTGGTGCGCCAACACAATGGACTGCTGCCATCTGAGGTGAGAACACATGTGTGTCAGACGCACCCCGATGTACGTAAACGTGATGTACGCAGCGCTCTTGCCAGACTCTGGGACAAAGGGTACGTGAACTTAGGCCACGATCTGCGCGTTAGGCCAGTCACTCTTTAGTGGAGTTTTTGCCGGCTCCTGTGTACTAGAGACATGACCACCAAGCACACGGAAATCGGGTTCTACAGCAAGACGAGCGGCAATCAGTACTATCTGGACATTAAAGTCTCGGAAGGAGAGGCGGAGATTATCAAGGTCGCTATCCTGAATGAGGACACCTCGGAAAACGAACCTGTCGACCTCAAGACGTTCGAGAGAACCGAGAATCAGCATGCGGCCTATAACGAGGTGTATGACTACCTCTCCCAGAAAGAAGCGGATGACCGCTACGATTATGAATCCGAGGGCTACGACCGCGACGGCGATCGCTAAAACCTAAAGGGATTTCAATAACTCAGGCTCCGTAGTTAGCGGAGCCTGAGATTCGTTTGGTGAGCCCTCTGAGATATGGCATTTTCAGACGAGGACCTCCGACAGGTATGGTGTTGCATCTACAACTACCCGCATGAAGGGGAGCTGATCGTCCTGACTGAAGCAGAGTTCCGGGAGATCCTACATCTCCTACAAGACCCTGAAGGTGCGCTCGATTTCTGCGCTGCGTGCAACGAAGTAGACGCTGTCGCCATGTTTGTGCAAGGTGTGGGCGAAGATGAGGAGTTCGCTCAAGGTATTAGCATCACCCGAGGTGAGCTGAAAGAGATGTTAGAGGGCACACAGGAACTCAGCTGGGATGAGATCCTGATCACCCCTGAGAACACGGCACCCCCGCA
>Ga0113563_10000916_pt1 | contig 15679 bp, 8 predicted proteins | sample Mud3Dept3metaG_FD_80117 | JGI IMG/M metagenome (GOLD analysis project Ga0113563, IMG submission 80117) | Freshwater wetland microbial communities from Ohio, USA, analyzing the effect of biotic and abiotic controls - Mud 3 Core 4 Depth 3... | ecosystem: Environmental > Aquatic > Freshwater >...
GCGATCGTTGGTACGATGACGATCTGCCTGTCTTTCAACTCCACGGTCGCGGTATCTCCATCGCGCAGTTCTCCCTTGACCAATTGACGCGCCATCGGCGTCTCAACCTCCTGTTGGATCAATCGCTTCAACGGCCTCGCCCCATAGGTGGGATCGTAGCCGCGTTCACCCAGATAGCGTAGGGCTTCTGGCGTCACGGACAACGAGATCCGTCGTTCTGTCAAACGTGTCCGCAACCGCTCGAGTTGGATCTCCACGATCTTCGTGAGCTGTTCGGTTCCCAGAGCATGGAATACCACGGTCTCGTCGACACGGTTCAAAAATTCAGGACGGAAGTGCTCCCGTAGCTCTACCATGACGAGAGCGCAGACCTCGTCATAGGAGGCATGCCGCTGCTGCGCGTCGAGAATTTGCGGGCTGCCGATGTTCGACGTCATGATCAAGACGGTATTCTTGAAATCGACGGTCCGGCCCTGAGAATCTGTCAATCGTCCGTCATCCAAGACTTGGAGTAAGACGTTGAAGACGTCGTGATGGGCTTTTTCGATTTCGTCGAACAGGATGACGGAAAATGGGCGCCTCCGGACGGCTTCTGTCAGTTGTCCGCCCTCTTCATAGCCGATATAGCCCGGAGGGGCTCCGATCAGGCGGGCCACCGTGTGTTTTTCCATGTACTCGGACATATCGATTCGAATCAGATTGGCATCGTTATCAAAGAGTGTTGCGGCAAGGGTCCGTGCCAACTCGGTCTTTCCAACTCCGGTCGGGCCAAGGAACAGAAACGAGCCAATGGGCCGATTCGGGTCTTTGATGCCGGAACGCGCACGGAGGACGGCATCGGCAACTGCCTCCACCGCTTCATCCTGGCCCACCACGCGCTGATGGAGCAACTCGCCCAACTTGAGGAGCTTTTCCGTTTCACCTTCGACCAGCCGGGCGACGGGGATTCCGGTCCAGCGACTCACGATAGCTGCGATATCATCTTCGTCGACTTCTTCTTTGAGCAACCGGCTTTCACCCTGCTTCTTGCCGAGCTGTTCCTGTTCCAAGGTGAGTTCCCGCTCGAGACGAGGCAACTCTCCGTAGCGCAGCTCTGCGACTCGATTGAGATCGTAGGCCCGTTCCGCCCGTTCCATCTCCTGCTTGATCCCCTCCATCGCTTCGCGAGTCTTTCGCAGCCGTGCCACCGAGGCTTTTTCCGAATCCCATCGAGTCTTGAGCGCCTGCAGATCGCCCTGTTTCTCACCCAGTTCCAGCTCAAGTGTGGTGAGCCGGGCCTGGCTGGCCGGATCCTGTTCTTTCCGCAAGGCTTCCCGCTCGATCTCCAGTTGCAACACCTTGCGGGAGACTTCGTCGAGTTCCGCGGGCAAACTGTCGATTTCAGTACGCAGGCGGGCTGCCGCTTCATCGACCAGATCGATGGCCTTATCCGGCAAAAAGCGGTCGGCGATATACCGGTTCGAGAGTTTCGCCGCAGCGACCAGTGCGGCGTCTTTGATACGCACGCCGTGGTGCACTTCGTAACGTTCCTTGAGCCCCCGCAGAATCGAGATGGTATCTTCCACCGTCGGCTGATCGACCAACACGGTCTGAAACCGCCGCTCCAAGGCGGCATCCTTCTCAATATGCTTCCGATACTCATCCAGCGTCGTCGCGCCGATCAAGTGCAATTCGCCGCGGGCCAACAAGGGCTTGAGCAGATTGGCCGCATCCATGGCTCCCTCTGCTGCCCCAGCTCCCACGACCGTATGCAGTTCATCGATGAAAAGCAGGATTTGTCCCTCTGCCGCCTGCACCTCTTTGAGAACAGCTTTCAATCGTTCCTCAAATTCGCCGCGGAACTTCGCGCCGGCCACTAATGATCCCATATCGAGGGTCACGACGCGTTTCTTTTTCAGCCCTTCGGGCACATCCCCCTTGATAATGCGAGTGGCAAGTCCTTCGACGATGGCTGTTTTCCCGACGCCCGGCTCGCCGATGAGTACGGGGTTGTTTTTGGTTCTCCGTGACAGAATCTGCACGACTCGACGGATTTCCTCGTCGCGTCCTATGACAGGATCCAGTTTTCCTTGCCCCGCGAACCTGGTGAGGTCGCGGCCGTACTTTTCTAAAGCCTGGTATGTACTTTCCGGATCCTGGCTCGTGACACGTTGAGACCCTCGTATCTGCTGAAGTGCGCCTAACAGCCGTTCCTTCGTCAGGCCGAGTTTCTTAAAGACTCCCCCCTCCTGGGCCATGGCGAGGATGACATGTTCGACGCTGAGATAGTCGTCTTTCAAAGTACGTTGTTCGTCTTCGGCCTTGGCCAGGACTTGGCTCAGCCGGGCGGCGATGTGGAGCTGGCCTGGGCTTGCTCCGGCCCCCTGTACTTGAGGCAGTTTTGCGAGTGCCTGTTCCACTGCCTGCTGAACAGAGGACAGCGACAGCCCTGCTTGTTCGAGGAGGGAGGACGCGAGACCTCCGTCCTGTTCCACGAACGCAAGCAGGAGGTGCTCCACCTCGATCCCCTGATGACTTCGTCTCGAGGCATGAGACGACGCAGTCTGGAGCGCCTCTTGTAGTTTGATTGTGATGCGATTCATGTCCATCGTTCGGTCCTCTCAGTTCACCCGTGTGACTCGATGCCAGTCACATAATCATAGGATAGAGGAAGTCAACCTCTCCTGAGCATTCATTGGCTTGACCGGACAAGTTCCCACAGACTATTGTCTTTCATGCCCCGCATTCTCACCGAAACACTGGCACTCTATCGGAACGCCTTGCGCAAAACTGGACGGTCCCTCGTCCGGGGCTGGATGGCCATGATAGCCGTGGTGGGATTCGGCTTCTTGCTCATGGTGGCAAGCCAGATCGCATCGCCGCTCGGCATGGTCGGAGGGTTTCTGCTGGGCGCGGTGAATGCGCTCTTGGTCGGCGCCACCCTGAGTCTGATCGAGCAATCGATCAGCCCCACAGGAGCCCTCACCTTTCGCGACATTGTTGGCAGTGTCGGTCATTACTTCTGGGATGTCATCGGCGTTGGGTTTATCTTGTGGCTGCCGCTGATGGCGCTCGATATGACGATGCAGACGAATCCCTATGGGCAACTCCTCTCGTACGGTGTTTTTCTGCTCCTCTTTCTCTTGCTCAACCCGGCGCCGGAGATTATCTATCAAGTGCGGCATGGTTCTCCGTTGGAGGTGTTCAAGACCTCCTATGAGTTCGTCCTTGAGAATTGGATCGAATGGTTTCTTCCGTTTACGGTGATTCTCATCCCTATCATCCTCTCGCCCATGGGGCTGCAATCGTTCTTTTCTCTCTCCAGTCGCCTGGGGAGGGGGGCAGGTTTGGATTTTTCCCAGCTCCTCGTGCTGCCGTTCACGATCCTCGGAGGTTGGCTGGACTACGTGGGGATTCCCTCTTCAATCAGTTGGTATCTCGGGATCCTATTGACGCCACCCCTTGCTGTGGCGATGTTGTTGTTTCGTGGCCATCTCTTTGCATCGCTGCATGGGGTATCGCGCCGCCAGCGCCGATTTATTTCGCCATTCAACTAGAGATGAGCTGTGAGGATGGTACGGGCGGGCGCTTGTTTGCCTGATTGCTTGAGTGACATGGGGAAATAGTGTATGGAATTGCCTACAGCTGATACAGATATCGTCGATTTCCAAGGCTGAGAAAGGGCCTCTCCCTTGCGCTTATCGATTTTCTGGCGGATTGTCTTGACCTCTGTTGTCATCATCGTGGTGATGGCAGGGGTGAACCTATACGCGTTGTTTCAACTGCGCCAGCTGACTTCGCTGAGCGCCAACATGGCTACGCACCATTACCCGGCGATCGAATCGGCCAAACGGCTGCTCGGGGTGCTCTATGCCCAACTCAACAGCGAAAAGAAGTATCTGGCCGTACGCGATGCCACGTTCCTGCAACATTTCGATGAAGAGGTCGACGAATTTCATCGTGGACTCCAGAGTCTCGAAACGCAGGAACTCACGCCCAAAGGGATTCAACTCCTTCAAGACACCAAGCACCTACAGCAAGAACGCCTGATGATCTTTCGCGCGGAGTTGGAGCATGGCGGGTCGCCCGCCACTTCTCCGTCCGTGGGCTATGAGGGCCGGAGAGATGCTTTGATGGACCGCATCACTGCCACACTCCAGCAGTTTATCAATCTTCACGAGACCGGCATCAGTGTCGGTGTGAGCCAGTCACGGGAAAGTTCGGCGCAAGCCGAAGCGGTGACGGAGCAATTGGTATTGCTCGCGCTTGTCTTCGGCATTGCACTCGCCGGCGTGGCCAGTTTTACGGTCCTGCGCCCGCTTCGACAAGTCCAGAACCATATCAAACAGATCGGGCAGGGAAATTTTCGCACGTCGCTGAATATCCGGGCCCCCAGTGAGCTGCGAGACCTCGTCGACTCCGTGAATTGGATGGGCACAAAACTACAAGAACTGGATGATATGAAGGGGGAGTTCCTGGCCCATGTCTCCCACGAATTACGCACACCCATGGCTTCGATCCAGGAAGGGACTCATTTGCTGCTCGATGAAATTCCCGGCCCCCTATCGCAAGAACAGCGCACGACCTTACGCATCATGGCAGACAGCAGCCGCCGACTGATCACTCTCATCTCGACCATTCTCGATCTCTCAAAAATGGACGCTGGCATGATGGAATACCGGATCGTCCCGACCGATCTCAAGCGGATCACAGATATGTCGGTTAACAAGGTGCAACTCCTTGCCGATGCCAAGCACGTGCAACTGTTGCTGGAAGCGCCGGAACAACGTGTCTGGGTGAAGGCGGATGCGCTGAGAATCGAACAAGTGCTTGATAACCTGCTCTCAAATGCATTGAAATTCAGCTCGGAAGGGGGCATTGTGAAAGTGCTCATGAGGCCGGATCAAAGAGCGGGAGTCCTCGAAGTGAGCGTGACAGATGGAGGTCCCGGTATTCAGGCCGAAGACCTTCCCTATATCTTTGAACGTTTCTATCAAGGGCGCACAAAGGCCAAGCACGGGACGCCAGGCAGTGGGCTGGGCTTGGCCCTGGCAAAAAAAGTGGTCGAGGCGCATGGAGGACGGATTTGGATCGAAAGCGAAGTCAAGAAGGGGACGACGGTACGATTTGTTCTCCCCCTCACGAAGCCGGGAGAAATAGCATGAAGGCTGCCCACGGTTTCATCTGGGGAGCCTTGTATTGTCTCGTTCTGGCTGGATGTGCGGCATGGTCGCCTGCGCCACAGTTTTCCCAACCCTACTTCGTCGTGGATGCGGGAGAGGCCAGACTCCTTCATTCCTTGGCAAAAAAGCAAGAGGCGCTCATCCCCAAGTGTGCCGAGCATAATTCCTGTGATCATGTGTACTTTACACGCGCACTGCTGGGGCTCTACGAAAGTCGGGATAGCGCGTCGAAGTATTTCGAGAAAGTCATCGCCGTGTCGCCCAAAAGCCAGATGGCTTCCTCTAGTAAGCTCTGGTTACAATTACTCGAGTACCACAGCTCCCCCACGGAGCAGACCTGGGTCCAGTCCGTCATAGCGGCTCCAGCCATATCAGAGAGTCAGGCGATCCTGGGGCAGGCATCCGATCGTCTGGTGCGAGACTTGCTAGACAGAGAGCTGACGATCCAACAACTGCGGGCAATGAAGGAAGCCGACGCCCAATCCCTGGAAGGCCTCCAGCGTGAATTAGCCGAGCGTGACCGGAAAGGGGATACGGCCAGCGGAAGGAGAGATCTCAAAGATTCCGCTCGAGGCCTATCGGATACAGGTATGGTGCTGTCGCTGCAAAAGCAATTGTCCGATCGAGAGAGGAAAATAGAAGAGTTGACGAGCCAGTTGGAAGCATTGAAGCGCATCGATCAGGAAATGCGGGATAAGGTTCGTCCCGTTCGTCCCCCATCGACGATCGCACCGTCTCCGACCGTGCCGGAACCGGTAACACCGTAGAAGGAGTTTCATGGAAAAGGAACATATTCTCGTAGTCGACGATGAAGAAGGATTGCTGCATCTTGTCAAGATGCGGTTGACCGCTATGGGTTTTGACGTCACTGGTTGCACAACTGGACGTGAGGCCATCGCGGCAGCCAAGAAAGACCGGTTCGACCTTGTCGTTGCCGACCTCCGGCTGGGCAGCGAAGACGGGTTAGATGTGACGGAAGAATTGCTGCGGATTCATCCGGGCCTTCCGGTGATCATCTTGACGGCCCACGGCAGTATCCCCAATGCCGTGGAAGCGATGCAGCGGGGAGCCTTCGGCTATCTCACGAAACCGTTCGATGACAAAGAACTCAAGGCCAAAATCGAGGAAGGGCTTTCTCCACAACGGATGAGAGGAGAGATTCAGCGACTGAAGTCTCTCGTCAACGAATTGTATGGGATGGAAAACATCGTCGCGCGGAGTCCGGCGATGCAGCGCATCCTCCAGCAGGTAGTGCAGGTGGCGGATTCGGATGCGACCATTCTTCTTTTCGGGGAAACTGGTACCGGCAAAGAAGTCTTGGCCCGTGTCATTCATGCGAACAGCCGACGGAGTAAGGGGCCGTTTGTCGCCCTGAATTGCGCGGCCATTCCCGAAACGCTCTTCGAGTCCGAACTCTTCGGGCACGTGCGCGGTGCGTTTACCAGCGCCCATGGCGCGAAGCGAGGCCTGTTTCAAAGCGCCAACGGTGGTACGCTTTTTCTTGACGAGATCGGCGAAATACCGCTCTCGATGCAGGTCAAATTGTTGCGGGCTGTGCAGGAACGGGAAGTCCGCGAAGTGGGCTCTGAAGTCTCGACGAAGATCGATGTGCGGATTGTTGCCGCAACCAATAAAGACCTCGGTGAAGCGGTCAAGAACGGCTCATTCCGGAACGATCTGTACTATCGTATTTCAGTTGTCCCGTTGTTTATCCCACCGCTTCGCGATCGTCGAGAAGACATCCCCTTGTTGGCGCAACACTTCCTGACCGCGAGTGCGAAACGGGCGAATAAGAGCTTGCGTGGCTTTACGCCGGCTGCACTCAATCGATTGATCACTCATCCCTGGCCTGGCAATGTCCGCGAATTGGAAAATGTCGTTGAGAAGGCCGCCGTGATGACCCGTCAGGACATGATTACCCCCGACCTGTTACCTTCTATGGGCACATCACCGGATGCGCCGCTCAAGCCACTGACGGAAGCAAAGGAAGAGTTTGAGAAGACCTATCTCAAGAATGTGCTGGAACTGACCGGTGGCAATATCTCTCGTGCCGCCCAATTTGCCGGGCGCTATCGGGCGGATTTCTACAAAATGCTCAGGAAGTATGGTCTGCATCCCTCGACCCTCAAGGCCAAAGCAGAAGCAGATCTGGAAGAGATGGATGAACAGGGCGACCTTACGGAGGCCGAACGCTAGCACACTGGTCAAACACTACTTTTCATCCCTTATTTTCTTCCAAGGGTAGCCTGGTCAGTCCTCGAGTACGCGCGTTCCGCGAGCAGGAGGACAGCCAGGTTGCCCTCCACTTCCCCTTCGCTTGCTGCCTCATTCACCCCGGTGTTAAGATCGCCCACGACCGGAGGAACCGATGCCCAATATCTTGCTCCTAGTTTCACCGAGCTGTGGAGCCTGCCCGTCAGCGAAAAGTTTGTGGAAACAGTTGCGGGTGAAATATAGCTTCAGTTATCGCGAGGTAGATATTACGACAGAGGATGGGAGAAGCCTCGCAGATCGACATTCGGTAAGGGCGGTGCCGGCTACGATCATTGATGGGCGGCTCACGTTTGTTGGTGTGCCGAGCCGGGAGAGCGCTGAGAAGGCGTTGCAGCTCAAAATGAAACCGCGCGAGTAGGGGACGGATCACTCTATGATCGACGAGGATAATGAATTGCCAGAGCTCCCTGTCATCGAGAAGGGACCTCCGCCGGATTGTCCCATGTGCGGTGACCCGATGGCGTTTATCGATGGCGACTGGTGCTGCGTGGATTGTAACGGAGAGCTCTTGGGGCCGGAAACGGGGTAGCGAGAAATAATGTTGAATGGTGAATGTGTAATGGTGAATTAGTGCTACTCCGACATTCCAAATTCAACATTAAACATGTAACATTCAGCCCTTGATGCTTCGCATCGTCACAGGTCCTTTTCATCCAGTTCTTGAACGTGCCCTGGTCGAGGATCTTCGCTCCTGTAAAACTGAAGATCCCTTTGCTCCACTCGCCGTCATTGTCCCCTCGGCCTCTCTGGTCGAGCATCTGAATGAAGTACTCACTCGTCATGAGCCGCGCGCATTCCTCAATGTACACTTTCTAACGTTCCACCAACTGGCCCTCCGTCTGCGTGATGATCTCTCGCCGGTCTCTGAGACCAGTCAGGCGTCGCCTCTGCAACTGGTCGACGATTTCTTCTGTGAGCAATTGGTGCGGCAGGTGGTTCGACGAAAGCTTCCAGGGCTTGAACCTCTCACGCGGCTGCCTCCCTCACCAGGAACCTGGAAAGGTCTCTGGGCGACGGTTCGCGATTTGAAAGACGCGGTGGTTGCGCCGGCAACGGCATTGAAGGCACTCACGGAAGGGGTATTTGAAGAAGAAGACCAAGTCTGGCTCCATTCCATATTCACGCTGCATGCAGCCGTCAAGGAAGCCAGCCGGTCTCTCGGAGTCGGCTCTCCGGATGACCTGGCTGCCTCATTCGGCCAAGATCTCTCAGGTTCCTCGTTTTTCAAGGGGCTGCAACACCTCTTCTACTATGGCTTTTACGATCTTTCGCAGGTCCAACTGTCATTCTTTCAATCGGTCACGTGCGTTGTGCCGACCACGTTGTATTTTCCATTGCAAGACCGCCAGGCCTTTCGCTTTGCCCGCCAATTCTTTGAACGCCATCTTCTTCCGCTGGCAGACAGCCATGAGGATCGGAGTGGGGAAGGGGACCGAACCGCAACATCGGAATTAGTCGAACTCTCCGTGATAAACGTTATCGGGGTTGAGGAGGAATTGGCGACGGTCTGTCGTGAAATTCTGACCTTAACCGAGGTGAACGGCTATCGTTTCGATGAGATCGGAGTGGTGGCACGTACACTGGAGCCCTATCAGGCTCGGCTCCAGTCGGTGTTTGATCGTCATCTGGTGCCCTTCACGTCAACGGCCGGGAAGCCGCTGGCGCGCGAACCATTGGTCAAAGTTCTCTTGCGCCTGGCATCGCTCCCATTGAACGACTTCGACCGCACGGCCATGCTGGATGTGATCACAGCCCCCTTTTATCGTCGCTCACAGGGCGGCGACTCCTCCAGCACGAATTTCCGTCCCGATATCTGGCGTTCGCTGGTCTACACCTTGGGTATTACGAAAGGGGAGGTGGAGTGGAAGCGTTTGGGATCGCCGGCCAGTTTGTCGATTCTACGCGATGCAGAGGCAGGATCTGACGAAGACGATGTGACAACGGTCGGGAGATTCGAGGTGACTCAGCTCACATACTTATGGGAAGTCGTGTCGCAACTGATCCATGAATGTCGGACTCTTCCAGCTCAAGGATCGATTGGAACCTTGACCGATGCATTTCTCGCCCTGGTGAAATCCCATATTCACGTGCCGGACCTATTCGATGGAACATCAGCCGAGTCATCCGAGCCGACAACTCTCACGGAGGTTGGCTTACTGATTCGATCTGCGCTGGACCGACTGCTAGAGTTGGACCCGCTCGGAGGAGATCTCTCTTGGGAGGAGTGGGTCCAATTGTTTCAGCGAGTTTTGGATGAAACGAGCATCCCCATCGAAGAGGGACGGCACCAGGGTGTTCAGGTGTTGGATGCCATGACGGCTCGAGGTCGGATATTTCGCACGCTCTTTGTGCTTGGCATGAACGAGAAGGTTTTTCCACGATACGTGCAGGAAGACCCCTTTCTTCGTGACCGGCAACGAACCGTTCTGGAATCGACCCTGGGCTACAAGATTGATGAGAAATTAGCGGGACACGAAGAAGAGCGACTCTTGTTTGAGCTCCTCAGCCGGTCGGCAACCAATCGGCTGTATCTCTCGTACCAGCGAGCAGACGAAACAGGGCGGGTCATGGCGCCGTCTGGTTTTGTCGCTATCGCGATGCGCGATCCACGATTCGTCGGACAGCTTGAAGAGTCAGTCCCCCGACGGCTGACTCAACGGATCAGCAAACAGCCCTCAATTCAAGATCTGTTACCTGCCGAGGAGTTGGCCTTGGGTTGCCTGTTACAAGGACAGGATGCGCTCCCGGTGCTCAATACAATAGGGCGAGACCGCCGCCTCTTGGAACAGGGGCTCGTAACACTGAAAACGATTGAACGAGAATCGCCTGAGCTGGGCCCTTTCGACGGCCTGATCGGCATACAGGCGTCTGAGTCACCGGCTGTCATCGATCGGAGTTTCTCGCCGACAGCATTGGAACGGTATGCGACCTGTCCCTTTCAGTACTTCGCGGAAAAAGTTCTTCGATTGGAGCCAGTACGACGGCTCCAGCAGGACCACCTGCCTCCCTTAACGATCGGAACTCTTGTGCATGCATCACTGCGACTGAGCTATGAACGGTTGGTGTCGCTTCAATGGCCTGATAGCTCACTGAATGAAGTTAGGGTGCGATCTACGGTACAAGAGGCAGTCACCGAGGCCTTTGCCACCCATGCGGCAAGTCAGGGAACAGGGCATGCCCTGCTCTGGACGCTGGCGCGTGAACAGGTGGCTGAGTTGGTGACTGCTGCTGTCTCGTCGGACCAGGTGGAGTATCTTGCGACCGGATTCCGTCCTGTCGCTTTTGAAGCGTCCGTCCAGGGCGTTGTGCCACTGGAGTCCGATTCGTTGTCCGGCTCCCTGAAGATTCATGGCACCCTGGACCGTGTCGATTACCGAGCTGATCCACCAGCGCTCCGTATCGTGGACTATAAGTTTAAACAGGGTCATGACATCAGCGCCGTGGACCGCAACCTGGCCTTGTCGGCCGTGCGCGGATTGCGACTGCAACCGCCGCTCTATGCCAGCATGACTCTATCCTCGCTTCCCGCAGTAACCGATGTTCAATTGCTCTTTCTGGCCCCACAGTGGAAGCAACCGGTCTCTCGTTCAACGTTCGACGCGGGCCTCTGGACCGGCCATACCGGCGAAATGATCCGACAGACGCTCTCCACATTAGTTGCAGGCATCGCGAGAGGAGATTTTTTTATTCTTCCCGATGGCTATTGCGACTACTGCGAATTTTCCGGCGCCTGCCGCCGTCACGACGATATGGTTGGGTGGCGCTCGCACCAGTCATCTCAGGCCCGTGTCTTGCGCAAGTTGAGAAAACAGAAGGTGCACGATGAGTGATCTCCTGACACTCTCGGACTCCAGGGCTCGGCTCCTGGCAGAGACAACCTGGGACCACAATGTCGTGGTGATGGCGGGGGCCGGGACCGGCAAGACCACGATTCTTGTCAATCGCATCCTCAACCTTCTTCTAAGAGAACCAAGCCCCTTGGCCATCACGGAGATTGTGGCCCTTACTTTCACTAACAAGGCTGCGACTGAAATGAAGAAGCGGCTGCGCGAGCAGCTCCTTCGTTTGACAGAGCTGACCGATGATCTAATCTCCGTCTTCCGGACTCGCTATCATCTTTCCGCTGAACAGGTCGGCGAACGGGCCAAGGTTGCACTTGAGCAGATTGATAAAGCCCAGATCGGCACCCTGCATAGTTTTGCCGCACATCTCTTGCGGCTCCATCCGGTAGAGTCAGGAATTGATCCATTATTTCAAGAGGATGACGGGTCAAATTTTAAGGAATTGTTTGATTCATCTTGGGATCGTTGGTTGGACGACGAACTCGGATCAGCCGGATCACAGCATGACCGTTGGCGTCGAGTCCTGGCTGGGGTCACTCTCGACGATCTTCGGCAGTTTACCGAGGCTCTCGCCGGGGATTTTGTGGATCTCCATGAGCTGGAACGTCAGTGCCGATCCCTTCCCCTTGAGGGTCCCTTCCGAGACTGGATCGTCGCCATGCATAGCCGAGCCGCTGCTCTTCTTGCCGTACAGGATCGACCCAAACGGCGTAAGGCAGAACAGATGCTCGCTGCTGCAGTGCAATCGATGACACTCCTGTTGGAGCAGGGGGTACCGGGGCTCATTCATCTCACAGAGGATGAACGGGCAACTTTGGAGAAAGACCTGGGAAAGGCGCCTACAGGATGGGATGAGACGGCATTTCAGGAGGCGGCTTCCATCATCGGGCTGGCCCAACAACTACTTACAGTTGACCAGTCCTACTTTCAGGACGTCGTGACACTCGTGAGACCCTTCCTCGATCAGATCCAGCACGGCTTTCTTACCTCCGGGTGGATTGCTTTCGATGGATTGCTGGCACGGGCCAAAACCCTCTTACGCGATCATTCGGCAGTCCGTGCCAGGATTAAACAAACCTATCGGGCAATCTTGGTCGATGAGTTTCAGGACACAGATCCGATCCAGTACGAGATCATCGTTTACCTTGGTGAACGGGCGGGCAGCCATCAGACCTCATGGCAGGACGTAGACTTAGAGCCGGGTAAATTATTTATTGTGGGAGATCCGAAGCAATCGATCTATGCCTTTCGCCGAGCCGACATCGAAGCCTTCGAACGAGTGGTGGAGAAAATTCAAGCTGCCGGGGGACGCGTCTATTCCCTGGTGACGAATTTTCGCAGCGACGGGGCCGTGCTCGACGTCGTGAACAATGTCTTCGACCGGCTCTTTCAACAGGCAGAACACATTCAGCCGGCCAATGAACCGCTGGCAGTCAGGCCGCAACGACAGCCTGAGGTCTCAGTCTCCGGTGTGCAGCTCCGACTCGTGACACCGAGAGAGGGCGACGAGGAGTTCGATGGTCAGACTGCAACCAGGGAAGAGGCGGAAGCGCTAGCACGTTGGCTCAAGGAAGAGCTTCTCTCGGGGACGACGGTCATGGATCGCGATCGGCACAAAAGCCCGCTCCAGCCGGGACACATTGCACTGATTTTTAGGAAGTTGACCCAGACAGAGGTCTATCTCGATGCCCTTCGCCGCTATGACATCGCCTATATCACAGATGGGGAAAAGCATTTTTATCGGCGGCAGGAGGTCATCGATGTGGTCAACCTTCTCCGCGTCGTCGACAATCCGTACGACAGGATTGCGTTAGTAGGAGTCTTGCGATCTTCCCTTGGCGGCATGACGGATCGGGATCTGTTGGCCCTTCAGCAAAGAGAGGGGTTAGACTACCAGCATCGGGAAAGGCTATCTGCCTGGAACCATCCGCAGGCAGAACTGGTACGGCGGCTCTATGAGCATTTGGCTGAGCTGCATCGGCTCACCCCTTTTAGGCCTGTGCCTGACGCCATCGATCTCATCTTCGATAGATTGCCCATTCTGGAATTAGCTGCGGCATCGCTCCACGGCGAGCAAGGTGTGGCCAATCTGCGGAAGGTCCGGGAGATGGCCGAAGCATTGGCCGATCGTCCCCATCTCACCTTGACCGGGTTTGTTGACTTAATGATGACCAGAGTATCCGAGCAACCGGTTGAGGCGGAAAGCGCCCTGGCTGAGGAATCACTGGAGGCAATCCGCGTGTTGACCATCCATAAGGCCAAGGGATTGGAGTTTCCCGTGGTCATTCTTCCCGGACTGCACCAGGGGGCAAAAAATTCTCACAAAGGGCCATCCATTCATCATGATTGGTCGAGTCGCTGTTATAGTCTACGGCTTGGAAGCCGTTCGAATCTCGGAGCCCTGCTGGTGGAGATGAAGATGGCTGCGCGTGAAGAAGCGGAACAGCGGCGTCTCCTGTATGTCGGCATGACAAGAGCGCGCGATCTATTGGTCCTATCAGGCGGGCTGACCGCGAAGCCGGGACATGACACGGTTCTCTCTCTGCTTGGAGAAACAATTGTTGATGAGGAGAACCCCTCGGCGGCTGACCAAATTTGTATCGGAACGAGTCGGCTCACTCGAGTCATGACGTCGGCCACGAAGGAAGCGAGGCGGCATAGCCAAAAGTCTCTCTCCACCATGGCTCCTAAACCGCCCCTTGGTTCCATCCTCATCCGCCGCCAGGCCAGGAAGCTTGAATGGGAGAACCGCCGTGTAACACCGCGACGAGTGACTCCTTCTAGTCTGACAGGTGGCCGAGTCGAGGGGGGGGCACCTCATGCCGTGACAGGGAGAGATTCCGATGTGGCTCGGCTTACCGGGGTCTGTGCCCATGCGGTACTTGAACAGTGGGACTTTGCCAGACCCTGTTCCGAGATCGGTATTGTGATCGAACAGACGATTGATCGCTATATAGGGCAAAATCATTCTCGAATGAGGGCCGATATGACGGAGGATCTTGCGGTTCTCTTCGAGCGCTTCCTTTCCTCCGAACCATACGGCAGATTGCAACGTGCGACGGTGCTTGGGCGAGAAGTCCCATTCGTCATGTCGGTAGGCGAATTTCAGCTGATGGAAGGGGCGATAGACCTGATTTACAGGCTTGACGACCGGATCTGGATCGCCGACTATAAGACAGATGATGTGGCAGCTGAGGACGTACGGCGCAAGGTGGATTATTACCGATCTCAAGCCGAGAGTTATTCTCAGGCCGTTGCAACTGCATTGGGAGTCCCGTCTCTCTCGTTTCAGTTTATTTTTTTGCGGCTTGGCCTCGCCGTCGATGTCTAGCCGACCGTTCTTAGGTTTGTTCGGTGTATCTGGTTTGTCTGGTGTCTTTGGTTGACCCGGAGGAACAAAATAAACCAGATACACCAAACAAACCAAATGAACCAGATAAACGTCCCATGACTGTCTCGCCGGAAGAATTCAATGCCTGGATCCAAGAGGCACTTGCCGGATTGCCGGCCCGTTTCGCGAGGCTCGCCGACGAGGTCTCTTTCGTGGTCGAAGAGGAGCCTTCGTCCGATATCCTGCGAGATCTTGAATTAGAGTCAGAAGACGATCTGTTAGGCCTGTATCAGGGTGTCCCGATCGATGAGACGTCGTTTTTCCAGCCTGCCGGTGAGCTCCCCGCCCGTATCGCTATCTATCGAGGACCTATACTCCGCCTTTGCCGGACGAAGGCCGAAGTTATTCACGAGGTCCGTGACACAGTGGTCCATGAGCTGGGACATCACGTCGGACTTGATGACGACGAGATGCCGTATTAACAGGATGCTGAAAAAGTCTGCCAGCTTCGTTCTCGGCTCATCGAAATCCTCAACGTACCCCCGAGGGTACGCCTCCGGTTTCGACTCGCCTGCGGCCTTGCTGGACAAACTTTTTGAGCATCCTGCTGGACTGTTCTCCCGTCATGCGTACGGACCTCGAAGTTCGCTCGGGCCAACATCGATTTTACGAATCTCCTAAGATTTGGCTTGAATCAAGGTCCTCCGCTGATATCCAAGGACAAGCATGAAGACTCCCACCACGACCATAGGGAAGGAAAGGAGTTGGCCCATGGAAAAGGATCCGAGGACAAACCCAAGCTGGGCATCCGGTTCGCGAAAGAATTCCACGATCATCCGACAGACTCCATAGCCTGCGATGAAGCTCCAGAAGAGGGTGCCGGGCGGTGGTGCGGTTTTTGAGATGACCCATATCAGGGTAAACAGGAACAGGCCTTCAAGCCCTGCCTCATACAACTGTGAGGGGTGGCGGCAAGCTGGCCCCCCACTTGGAAAAACGATACACCAATCGACATCGGTAGCCCGGCCGTACAATTCCCCGTTGATGAAATTGCCGAGTCGTCCGAATCC
>Ga0113563_10000917_pt1 | contig 15674 bp, 14 predicted proteins | sample Mud3Dept3metaG_FD_80117 | JGI IMG/M metagenome (GOLD analysis project Ga0113563, IMG submission 80117) | Freshwater wetland microbial communities from Ohio, USA, analyzing the effect of biotic and abiotic controls - Mud 3 Core 4 Depth 3... | ecosystem: Environmental > Aquatic > Freshwater >...
CGGCCGGGATGACCCGAGACTCGAAGAAAACACCGCTTCTCCGAAATGGGGGGCGGGAGGCCTTGGCCCCCGCCCTCTCCCCGAAGATCCCAGCGCCTTAGGATTCCCAGCGGACCGTCCGGGCCCCCAGGCCAGGGCACCTCTTGGCCTTGGCGCCGGTCCTTTATTCATCGCAACGGGCACCCGTGACTGAATAGTTACACCCTCCCGAAATTTTCCCCTTTGCCTTCGGCAATTTTGATAAACTCGTAAAAGCTCTCCCGCCATAGGCGGGACAAGGCGCGCAAAAACTGAGGATTGAGGCGCACTTATGGGTGCGCCGCAACGACGAAGTTGCAGCGCAATCCCGCTCCGAGCGGGACAGATGGACTTTTTACGAGACCATCAATTTTCATTGGACAATAAAATTCAACCATTCTTTCCCGGGTGCTTACAGATCACGTTCAGGAGCGCCTGCCGCTTCTCCTTTTTAACCGCCTTCACGGCGCGCCGCAGCGCAGGGATGATTTCCTCCGGGTCCTCCACCCGTTCTCCATACCCTCCGAACGCCCCCACGATCTTTTCATAAGCCGGGACCGGCTCTAAATCACAGAGAACAAAATCCTTGGTTTTCGCCGCCCAGCCCTGAGGGTACAGATCGAGAACCGACCCTTTGACCGCATTCCAACACTGGTTATTGAAAATCACGGCCACAACCGGCAGAGTCTGAGCCATGAAATGGCAGGAGGTGGGAACGGTAAAATGATAGACCCCATCGCCCATGCAGACAATGGGCACCGAATCGGGCCGGGCGAGTTTCACCCCTAAGGCCGCTCCGAAACACCACCCCAGCCCGCTGACCATCGGCGAGCCGAAAAAGGATCCCGGCTCATTTAAGGAGACTTGATGGGTTCGGAGATCATATTCGTTGATCAGAACGGTTTCGCTGTCGCTGACTTTCCCTACGCAATGGGAAAGCCATTCCATGTCGATCGGCCGGTCCTTTTTCAGTCTTTCCGCCGCCGCCTTCCAGGACTTTCTCTGTTCCCCATGCTCCCGGGACAGCCGTTCAAGCCGAGCCTGGATCGCCTTCCTCCTGCTCCGGCGATACGGGTCCAAGGCCTCCCGCAGCGCAATGAGGGCGTTCAAGGGATCGGAGGAAATCGGAACATCCGCCGGAAAGGTGCGCATGGGGTAACGGGAAAAAAACGGGTCGATGCCGATTTGAACGATTTTCGTCCCCGGTTTCGGTTTGGCGCGGGATGGAAACCAGGGAACATCGCTTTCGATGACGACGATCACGTCGGCCTCGGGCACGTATTGCATGGGATCGAAGCCCAGGTGCAGGGGATGATCGGTGGGGAAATTCAGATACAGGTTGCTGATGGCCACGCTGACCGGCAGGGCAAAGGCTTCGCTGAGTTTGACCAGCTCCCCTACGGCCGCCGGGTTCTTGCCGAGCATGGAGACGATGACCAGGGGATTTTTAGCGTCCCGGATCAATTCCGCCGCCTGGCGGATGGCTTCCGGGTGCGGCCCCGGCTGGGCGTACATTCTGGGCTGGGCCGGGGTGTAAGTGAACTCCGTGTGCTCCTCGGCCAAAACTTCCCTGGGCAGGGAAAGATAAACCGGCCCCCTGGGTTCGGACAGGGCGATATTCAACGCCCGGTCAACGACCTTTTCCACCTGGGCGAAGTTTCTCAGCTCGTAATCCCACTTCACATACTCCCGCGCCATGGCGGCCTGGTCGAAAGATTCCTGCGCCCAGTGAATCTGCAGGTTCTTGCCTCCCTTCAGTTCCCCCTCCGTAATGGGCGTTCTTCCCGCAGTGAAGATGAGCGGGATATTCGCCCGCGAGGCGTTCATGATTCCGGTTAATCCGTTGGCGGTGCCCACGTTGACGTGAACCATCACGACCTGGGGTTCTCCGGTGACCATGGCGTAGCCGTGGGCCATGCTTACCGCGGTCATTTCATGGGGAACCAGGACCGGTTTGGGAAATTTCCGTCCTTCGGCCGCAAATCGCGCAAACGCATCGACCAGCGGGGCGAAATCAGTCCCGGCATTCCCGAAGAAATACTGAATCCCCCGATCCCCGAGGATCTCCAGATAAGCTTGAGCCGTATTGTCGATCGGAACCGTAATTGGGGCCGCCTGATTCCGGAAAACGAAATCCGTTCGCGCCATGGAAACCTCCCTGAAAGACTCCAACCTCCAAAATTTGATTCGCCTTTGAGGACGCCATCTCCTTCAATCTTTCAGCAGCTCGCGGGCAATCACCATCCGCTGGACTTCAGAAGTGCCTTCAAAAATCCGGAAGAGGCGCATGTCGCGGTAAATCCGTTCGATGGGGCATTCTTTCATATAGCCCATGCCTCCATGAATCTGGAGGGCCGCATCGGCCGCCCGATTCACCATCTCCGTGCAATACACTTTGACCATGGCGGCCTGCTGGGTTACTTTCTGTTTCTGGTCCCGGCACCAGGCCGTATGGTACAGCATCTGCCTCCCCGCGTAAATGGAGATCGCCATGTCGGCCAGCATCCACTGGATGGCCTGGTTCGCCGAGATCGGCTTGCCGAACTGGACCCGCTGTTTGGAGTGGGCGATCGACAGGTCGAGGCAGAGCTGGGCCGTGCCCACGCAGACCGCGGCGATCGTGATTCTACCCTTCTCCAGGACCTTCATGGCCGTGACAAAACCTTTCCCCTCTGCCCCGCCGATGATGTTCGCCGCCGGCACCTGGCAGTCTTCAAAGACAATCTCCGAGGTGTTGTTCCCGTGAAGGCCCATTTTCCGGTCGATTTTCCCCACCGCATACCCCGGGAAGGTTCTTTCCACGATGAAAGCCGTGACCCCCCGCGGTCCCTTGGTCTTGTCCGTGACGGCCATGACCGTCACCACGTCCGCGATGTCCCCGTTGGTGATGAAGTGCTTCAGCCCGTTCAGGAGGTACAGGTCCCCTTTCTTTTCCGCCTTCGTCTGGATGTTGGCGGCGTCCGATCCGGCGTTCGGCTCGGTGAGGGCAAAGGCCGCGGTCCACTCTCCGCTGGCGATCCTGGGAAGATACCTGTCCTTCTGCGCGGGCGTCCCGTCGATCATAATCCCCTGGGACCCGATCCCGTTGTTCGTCCCGAACCGGGAACGAAAAGCCGCGTTGACCCGTCCCATCTCCTCGCTGAGGACGCATTCGCCCAGCGTGTTCAATCCCATGCCCCCGTATTCTTCCGGAATCGCCAGGCCGAAAAGACCCAGGTCGCGCATCTTCTGGACGACCCCCTCGGGGATCTTTTCCGTCTCCTCAACCTGCCGGGAGAGGGGTTCAAGGTCGTTCTTGACGAACCGGCGAACCGTATCCCGCATGAGGCGAACATTCTCGGGAATCTCAAAATCCATGCCTTTCCTCCTTGGACGGATTTGGTCGGCCTGCGGAAGGCGGAAGAATCATAACATAACCCAAAATGGCGTTCAAGAAAATCGTTTTTGCCCGAGGATAAATAATGGGTGCAGAGAGGCCGTCTGCCGGCTTGGCCTTGGCGACAAACGCCATTCCGGGCGGGGATCTAGGGGAAGGCGGATTTCGGCTATTTACCCAAAAAAAATACAGGATTTTTTCTCTCAGAATACATTCTTTACCCTATACAAAAACTGCTTCCAAAAATATAATAATAATAGAGGAAGATTGTATCCCCGGAGGCGAACGCCCGGCTCGACCGCAGAACCTGCGTTTCTCCTCACGGGAAGGATTGCTTATTTTAAGAAAGGAGGCCCCCATGGAACTAACCGAGTCCCCCCTGGAAACCGCATCCGAACCTCAAAAGGTGACCACGGAAAAATTGAAAAAGGAATTGAAGGCAGTGATGGCCGATGTGGAAGAACTGCTGAAAATCACCGCTAATCAGGCCGGCGAAAAGCTGGGTGCCGCCCGCGCCAAGGCCGAGGAGTCGCTGAAATCGGCCAAAACGTGGCTCACCAAAGAAGAAGGCGTCTTAAAGACCAAAGCCAATTCGGCGGCCAAGGCTGCGGACGAATACGTGCGGGCCAATCCCTGGAAAGCCGTCGGCATCGGGGCGTTGGCCGGGTTTGTTCTCGGCCTCCTGATCTCCCGCCGCTAGAACCTTCGAAAGGGTTTCCTATGCGGGACTCAGCTTCCGGACCCCCCGGCGGGCTCTTCGGTTCCCTCAGGTCGGCCGGAGCAACCCTTCTGGCGATCCTTCATACCCGGTTTGAGCTTCTCTCCATGGAACTCGAAGAGGGCTGGATCCGGCTGGCGGCTATTCTTGCCTGGTTTCTGGTCGCAGTTTTTTGCGCCGGGTTGGGAATCGTTTTTGCCGCTCTGTTCTTCGCGCTCCTTTTGTGGGACACGAACCCCTTGCTCGCCCTTGCCATCCCGGCGTTCCTGTTCCTTCTGGTCGCCGGATTGGCCTGCAGGGTAGCCATCCGGAAGGTCCGGAGCAAACCGCGGTTCTTTGCCGCCAGCCTGGCGGAGCTGGAGAAAGACCGCCAGCAGTTCACTTCGCGCCATGAATGAAAAGCGGATTGAATTAGCCGAACTCCGAGCCGCCCTCGTCGCCAGAGCGGCGGCCCAGCGTCAAGACCTTGCCCAGGTCCTGGCCCCCTGGCGCCGGCCCATAGAACTCCTGGAAAAGGGCGCAGAAGCGGTGCGTTCTCTCAAAAAGCACCCGGAAGCGATGGCTGGGGTGGCGATCCTTTTGGCTGTTCTTCGCCCCTGGCGTTTCCTGCGCTGGCTGCCATCCGGCTGGGCGGTCTGGCGATTCGCCCGAGTCGCCCTCCGGGCAAAAAATATCCTGGATGGTTTTTGAACCTCCTTCTATCGGCCTCCCAAGAAATCTGCCTCCCCCTTCCTCCTCCACCCGGTGGACAGATTCGGGCAAGATCTGATAAATTGTTCAGGAGTTAATAAGGAAATCCCTTAACCGTCTCTGGAGGAAAAATGTCCCTGGTTCTCTTCGCGAAAGAAAAAGAGATCCTCCGCGTATCGCTGAACCGTACCGCGGCTCTCAATGCGATCAACAGCGAGCTCCTTCACGAGCTTGAAGGCGGCCTGAAGGATCATTACGACGACCGGGATATCCGGTCGCTCCTCCTTTTCGGCCAGGGAGGCTGCTTCGCCTCCGGGGCCGATATCCGCGAACTCTCCGGCCTGAATGAAGAGGGAATCCGCGACTTCCACCGTCTCCGGGAGAGGACCTTCGCCCTTCTGGAAAATTTTCCCTGCCCGACCATCGCCCTGATCCAGAGGTATGCCCTCGGGACCGGCCTGGAATTGGCCCTCTGTTGCGACTTCCGGATCGCGGCTGCCGATGCCCGTTTGGGAATCCCTTCCGCGAGGCTGGGTTTGGTGGAAAGCTACGAGTATTTCACCCGGGCCGTCCGGGCCGCCGGTCCGGCTTGGACCAAGAAGATGGTCTTCACGGGAGATCCGGTCGACGCCGAAACGGCGCTGCGGATCGGCCTGGTCGAAGAAGTGAGCCCCCCGGAAAAGATTTTTGAGAGGACCGAAGAGCAGCTCGCGAAGATCCTGAAAAACTCGTTCTCCTCCATTCGCCAAACGAAAGGGGTCATTGCCGAATGTGCCCGCGACCCGAATCTCCTTTTGATTTCGGATCCTGCTTTGCCCCTCGTGGATTCCACCAAGACGCGGGATTTCAAGACGGCTACCCAGGCTTTTCTCGAAAAGCGGGAGAAAAAATGAACGGCCCGTCTTCTCTTTCGCCCGGCCGTTTCCGGGGGAGGAAGCTCCCCCTTTGCCTTCTGCTGCTCTTTGCGGCCTGCGCCTCCGACCGGAAAGTGTCTTACGAGCCGCTGGGAGACGGGAAGTCTTTCCGGTACAAAGAAACCGGGATCGCCTCTTGGTACGGGAAAGAATATCATGGCCGCAAAACGTCCAACGGCGAAATCTACGACATGTACGCCCTGACCGCCGCCCACCCGACCCTCCCCTTCCATACCCGGGTGCGGGTGACCAATCTGGAAAACGGGAAAAAAGTAGACCTGCGGATCAATGATCGCGGTCCCTTCGTGGAAGGGCGGGTCATCGATCTCTCCTATACGGGAGCCCAGGCCATCGACATGCTTTCCAAGGGAACGGCGGAGGTCGCCTTGGAAGGCATCCTTTTTGCCGCCGGCCGGGTTTCGCCTTTTGAAGGGAATTTCGCCGTCCAGGTCGGAGCCTTTGCTGAAAAGCATAACGCCGAGCGTTTTCAAAAAGAGCTGGAAAGCCGATACTCCCGGGTTCGCACGGTTTCCTGGGAAAACAACCAGAGGCGCCTCTATCGCGTGCGGCTCGGGGAGTTCCGAACCGAGGAGGAAGCTCGGCGGTTCCTCGAAGGACTGCGAAAGGATGGGCTCGAGGGGATGGTTCTCCGCGAAGACTGAGGACGGGAGGTCTTTGGCCGCCATCCTTGCCAAACCTCTGCACTCATGGTAATTTTGAGAATCCCGTAAAAAGTATCCGGAAAACAGTGACCTCGTAAAAAGCTCTCCCGCCATAGGCGGGATAAGGCGCGCAATCCCCCTCCGAGCGGGACAGAGGGACTTTTTGCGAAGTCATCCTGCTTGGAGCAGGAGAAATTATCTTTTTAGAAACGGATCCAAGGATTTCCCATGGCTGAGGCCGGCTATATCGAACTCGGACCTATCCGCCCTCCCAGCGAAGCCCAGAGCCTCCTGATCCGGGTAACCCGCAATTGCCCCTGGAACCAGTGCGAGTTCTGCCACACTTACAAGGGCGAGCGCTTTTCCTTCCGCCCGGTGGAAGAGATCAAAAAGGACATCGACCAAGTCGCGGAGATCTGCGAGCAGATCAGGAAATTCTCCTGGACCCTGGGTTATGCCGGGGAAATCAACCGGCAGGTTTTGACCCAGGTATATCGCCGGAGCGGCCGCCATGACTCGGGTTGGCAGAACGTCATCGGCTGGCTCTACTGCGGCGGGCAGCAGGTCTTTTTGCAGGACGCCAACACCCTGATGGTCAAGACGTCGGACCTGTTGGAAATGCTGAGACATCTGAGAAGCCGGTTCCCGTTTATCGAAAGAATCACCAGTTACGGGCGCGCCCGCACCCTGGCCAAGAAGACCGTGGATGAGCTCAAGGAACTTCGCGCGGCCGGCCTCTCCCGGATCCACATCGGCATGGAAAGCGGCTATGACCCCCTTCTGGAATACGTGAAAAAGGGAGTGACCGCCGAGGAACAGGTGCGGGCGGGACAGAACGTCGTTCAGTCCGGAATGTCCCTTTGCGAATACGTCATGCCCGGGCTTGGCGGCACGCGCTGGTGGCGGGAGCACGCGGTCGAAACCGCCCGCGTCCTCAACCGGATCAACCCCGACTTCATTCGTTTCCGAACCCTGTATGTCCGCCAGGACATGCCCCTCCATGAAAAGGTCGCCCGCCGAGAATTTGAACGTCCCTCCGACGACGCCATCGTCCGGGAAATCCGCCTCTTTATCGAAACTCTGGAAGGGATTCAGAGCACCCTCGTGAGCGACCACATCCTGAACCTCCTCGAAGAAATTCAAGGAAAGCTCCCCGAGGAAAAAGAAGCCCTGCTCGCGGTCATCGACCGTTATCTGGCTCTTCCGGACGAGGATCGCCTCCGGTACCGCGTGGGCCGCCGGATGGGGCACTACCGGACCCTGGAGGATCTGGGTGATCCCGCAGCGCGCCGGCGCATCCAGCAGATCATCGAAGAAGCCCGGTCTTCCGGAACAAACGGCCCCCGCTCCCCGGAGGAGATCGAGAAAGAAATATACCGGATGATGGAAAACTATATATAAACTCAAGGGGCCGGGGGCCGCGGGTTTCAAGGGAAAATATTTTTCTCTTGAATCCCGGACCCCTTGAACCCTCGTTTTCTCAGAGGCTTTTATGATCAATATGACCCTTTTAACCGACCTGTACCAGCTGACCATGGTAGGCGGGTATTACCTCCTGGGGAAAAAGGATCAAAAAGCGAGCTTCGATTTTTTCTTCCGGAAAATTCCGGAGAACGGCGGTTTCTGCGTCGCGGCCGGTTTGGAACAGCTGGCCCGGTACATTCAGGGAATTCATTTCGAACCGGAGGATATCGATTATCTGAAGGGTCTGCAATTGTTTCCGGAGGAAGTCCTCGGTTATTTCCGGGAACTCCGTTTCACCGGCGATGTTTATGCCGTCCCGGAAGGAGCCCTCGTTTTCCCCCAGGAACCCGTCATTCGGGTCACGGCTCCCCTGCCGGAGGCCCAGCTCATCGAAACCGCCCTCTTGAACATCATCAATTTTCAAACCCTGGTGGCCACGAAAGCCGCCCGGGTCGTGATTTCCGCGGCCGGAGACCCCGTCGTCGAGTTCGGGGTCCGCCGGGCCCAGGGGCCGGATGGAGGACTGAGCGCCGCCCGCGCCGCTTTTATCGGCGGAGCGGTCGCTACTTCCAATGTCCTGGCCGGAAGAGTTTTCGGCATCCCGGTCCGGGGAACCATGGCTCACAGCTGGGTGGAATCGTTCCCCTCCGAGCTCGATTCGTTCCGGGCTTTCGGCCGGGTCTACCCCCGCAACTGTATTCTCCTGGTGGACACCTATGACACGCTGCGCAGCGGAATTCCCAACGCCATCCAGGTCGGAAAGGAACTGCAGGAAGGGGGAAAGGGCGGCCTGGCGGGGATCCGCCTGGACAGCGGCGACCTGACTTTCTTAAGCCGCGAAGCGCGCCGGATGCTCGATGAGGCCGGCTTTGACCGCACGAGGATCATGGGCTCCAGCGACCTGGATGAATGGCTGATCGAGTCGATCAAGAAACAGGGGGCGGAGATCGATATCTGGGGCGTAGGCACCCGCCTGGTCACCTCTTATTCCTGTCCGGCTTTAGGGGGCGTCTACAAGCTCTCGGCGGTTTTTGAGAATGGATTCATGCGGCCCAAGCTGAAGGTCTCGGACGACCCGGATAAGACCACCAATCCGGGAGTCAAAAAAATCATCCGCTTTTTCGACGAGAAGAATTTCATGAGGGGCGATCTGATTATCGCCGAGGAAGAGGAGCTCCCCCGGGGAATGCCGATCAAAGCCTTCCACCCCATCCTGCCCCACGTGAGCAAGACCTACCCGGAGCAGTTCCGGCGGGAAGAAATCCTGGTTCCCGTTTTCCGGAACGGAAAGCTCGTTTATTCCCTCCCGAAGTTGCCGGAGATCCAAAAGAACACCCTGGAGAACCTCAAGACTCTGCGCCCGGAGCACAAGCGCCTCCAGAACCCGCACCTTTACCACGTGAGCTTAGGCGAAAAGCTTTTTCAGAAGAAACAGGAGCTCTTAAAGAAGGCGGCCGAGTGAGAGCGCAACGGCCTATCCCGCGGGGTCAAACCGGGACGATCTTCACGGTCCCTGAGCGGGCGTGGGCTTTTTCGATGCGGATCAGGAGCTGGTCTCCCGGTTCGAAGCTTCGTCCGGAGACGACCGGCATGTCCACCTCCAGCAGGTACTCGTTCAGGTGGACTAAGTAGCGGTTGGGAAAACGGTCCAGGATCACTCCCTTGGTGGTGGCGCCGGGGCGTTTTTCCAGGTGGCGCAGGACCCAGTAGCGCTCGCTCATCTCTTCGACCAGCCCCACCTTGGAGAGGGTCGGCCCCACCTCGGTGATGATCTCCTCCATCTGGGCTTGGCTCCAGCTCGGGGCGCCCCTCAGGGCGGAAAGAATCTGCGCCTCCACCAGGAGATCATAGAAGCGCCGGATCGGAGAGGTCAGGGTTACATAGGCCTCGGCTCCGAGCCCCGCATGGGGCAAGGGACGGGTGCCGAATTCCACCCGGTTCATGACCCGCCGGAGGCGATAGGCCTGCAGGGGATCGAATTTGTCGATGGGGGGAATCTTCTCCCGGGGTTCCATCTGGCTGCGGTAAATGGCGGGGATCCCTCTTTCCTTCAGAAAGGAAGCGGCCAGGCAGTTGGCCAGAATCATGAACTCGGAAACCATTTTCTGGGAAGGGCTCTCCCGCTCGCGTTTCAGAATGGTAATTTCCCGTTCCCGGTTTACCCGGATCATCCGTTCCGGTCGGGGGATAAAAAAGGCCCCGGCTGCCATCCGCCGCCGGAAGAGCTTCTCGGCGATCTGGTACAGGCGCGACAGCTCGTCTTCCCCTTCCTCCAGGAGCTGGTCGACCCCCTCGTAGGAAAGACGGCGCTCCACCTGGATAATGCTGGGCGCAATCTGGTATTCGCGGACCTTCCCTTCCTCGTCGAATTTCGCCAGGAAGCTGAGCGCCCGGCGCTTCTCCCCCACGATCAGGCTGCATACCCCTTCGGACATCGCCGGCGGGATCATCGGAATCCGCTGCTCGGGCAGATAGATGGAGATCGCCCTCTGCCGGGCTTCCTCGAAAATATCCTTCCGGCCGTTCAAAAACGTCGCCACGTCGGTAATGTGGATTCCGACCTGGACGGTCCCGCCGCTGACTTCCAGGCTCAGGGCGTCATCCACATCCCGGGTGTATTCGCTGTCGATGGTCAACGGATGAAGGAAAGTCAAATCCCGGTCCTGGGGATGGAGAGGAAGGCTTCCCGAGGCCGTAACCAGGATCTCCCCCACCTCGTTCAGAACGTTTCCCCCGAAGGTCTGCGGGACCCGGTGGCGAAGCAGGAACAGGTTCTCGTCTTCGCTCCACTCCCCCAGCCGCACCAACAGGTCGAAGGGAGCGGTCGGCGCCTGGATCTGCGCCCTTTCCAAAATAGCCTTGGCTTTGGCCGCCTCCGGAGCCTCGGGGCCGAACAGGGCGTATTCTTTCAAGAGGTGCAGGAGGGCCTCTTTTCCCGCCGGGGGAGCCGCCGGCTGGTTCGCGAAGACGCCGGCAAGCCAGGCCGCGGCTTCCTGCATCTCCCGCTCCTCTTCCTCCTGCCTCTGCAATTGCCGAACGATCTCCTCTACTTTCTCCGGAGATCGGGGTTCGTAGAGCTCCCCTTTCTGCTTGAAATACAACCGGTCTTCGAAAAGAACCCGCAGGACCGCCATTTCGTGGTCGCTCGTGGGGCGGGGGGGGAAAACCAGTTCGCTCATCTCCCGCAGGTCGAATCCCCTCGCCTCGCCGGAAAGAACTTCCCACAGCTCCGCGAGAACCACCTCCCGGGCCAGCGCCTTCTGTCTTTCCACAATTTTTTTCAGATTTTCGACCAGGGTCTCGCGGGAAGCCTGGGGCTTAAGAGAGGAAGAGGAAACATGGACGATGCGGTTGACTCCCAGGGTTAATTCCCGGTTTTCTTCGCTCAGCAGATGGACCCTGTTGTCCTTGATCTCCAGGCAGACTGCGCAGAGGACTTTTTTCTGCTCGAAGAAGGCGACGACTTTTCCGATTTCCATCAATACCCATTCTAGCCTTCTCCGGTCGGGGAAAAAGGCGAAATACTTTTCTTATGTATAAAATATCATCGCCGCAAGATGAAATCAACCTTTAGGTTGCCGATTCAGACTTAAGAAAGTTTGTAGCCGAATTTTCGCAGCAGATCTTTCCGCCATTGGATCTCCCCCGGTCCCTCGACCCCTTTGGGGGAAGCCCCGTCGATGACGCCCATAATCCCTCTTCCCTGGGAGGATTCGGCGACGATCACTTCCAAGGGGTTGGCGGTGGCGCAGTAAAGTGAACAGACCTCGGGGCAGGATTTGACGGCATTCAGGACATGGATCGGGTAGGCATCAAGCATCAGGAGGACAAAGGTATGGCCCGCTCCGAGGGCCAGGGCGTTTTCCACAGCTTTTTTCTTCAGCCCCTCGTCGTTTCCCTCCCCCCGAACCAGGCAGGCCCCGGAAGCCTCGCAGAAGGCGATCCCAAAGCGGGCTTTGGGCATGGCCCCCACCATGATTTCATAAAGGTCTTCAACGGTCTTGATAAAATGGGTCTGGCCGACGATGATATTGGCCCCTTCCGGGATATCCATCCTTACGCTTTTCAGTTCCATCGTCCTTCCTCCACCGAGAAAAAACTCATTTTGTTTTCAGGCTGCCGACCAGGGAAGAAATATCGCTCAAATTCTGGGCCTTTAGATACCTGGAAATGCCGTCGATAATTTTCAGGGGCGCGCGGGGGTCGAAAAAGTGGGCGCAACCCACTTGCACGGCCGTGGCGCCCGCGATGAGATATTCTAAGGCGTCTTCGGCGGTGGTAATTCCCCCTAAACCCACGACCGGCACTTTCACGGCCTGGGCGACCCGCCAAACCATGGCCAGCCCCACGGGCTTGATCGCCGGGCCGGAGAGGCCACCGGTGATGTTGGCCAGAATGGGCGTCCGCGTGCGCACATCGATCGCCAGCCCCACCAGAGTATTGATCAGAGAGACGGCATCGGCCCCCCCTTCCTCGGCCGCCTGGGCGATTTTTCCGATGTCGGCAACATTGGGGGAAAGCTTCACCATCATGAAGCGGGCCGCGGCCTGGCGGATTTTGGCAGTGACCTGGAAAACCGATTTGGGATCCGCGGCAAAGAGCGATCCGCCGGCTTTGAGATTCGGGCAGGAGATGTTCACCTCCAACCCGGATATGCCCTCTACGTCCCCCAGCCTCCGGGCCATCTCGGCATACTCCTCGACAGAATTCCCAAAGATGTTCACGATGATCGGACAACGGAATTTGCGCAGGCGGGGGAGCTTCTCCCGCAGAAACGCCTTCAGCCCCACATTCTCCAGGCCGATGGCATTCAACATCCCGGCTGGCGTTTCCGCTAAACGTGGGGGGGGATTCCCCTTGCGGGGGTCCAGCGAAAGCCCCTTGGTTACGATCGCCCCCAAATTTCTGAGGGGGAGCAGCGGGGCGTATTCCTCCCCGTACCCAAAGGTCCCTGAGGCGGCCATGACCGGGTTCTTGAGCTTCAAGGACCCCAGGAAAATCTGCAGCGACGAATCATCGTTTCGAGATTTCATCCCTGCTCTCACTCCCACAGGATTTCCTGGGCCCGAAACACCGGGCCTTCCAGGCACACCCTCCCGTACCGAAAATTCGGCGCGGGGGAAATCCGGGCGGCCATCTCCTCCGGCAGGGGAATTTCCGTCTCTTCCTCGGGTCGGCAAAGGCCTCCCTTGGAGGCGGAAAGGTTTTCTTTTTCTTCTTCTTCTTCCCCTTTTCCCTCGGCCCGGATCTTCACGGCACATCCCAGACAGGCTCCCACGCCGCAGGCCATCCGCGATTCCAGGAGAACCTGACAGGGGACATCGAACTGTTCGGCGATCTGCGCCACTTTGGCCAGCATGGGCATGGGTCCGCAGGCATAAATAGCCTTAGATTCGTCGCCTTTGCTGAGGAGATCCCGCTCCAGAAGATCGGTCGCCGTTCCCCGCAGCCCCGCGCTCCCGTCCTCGGTGGCGATCTGCGGTTCCAACCCCATTCTCTTTATTTCCCGGACCCCCAGGAGACGATGGGCATCCCTGCCGCCCAGAAGAATTTCCGGTTGAACTTCTCTGGTCCCGGCTTTTCTTCCTCCCAGTTCTTCCGCCCAGGGGAGAAGAGGGGCGATCCCGATGCCCCCCCCCACCAGGATCAGCCGCTCCCGGCCTTCTTCCCGCCAAAAACCCCTACCCAACGGACCCAGGACATCCGCCCGTTCCCCTTCCCTGAGGCGAGTGAGGCGCGCGGTCCCCCGCCCCACTACCTGGTAGCAGATTTCAAAGCCGCCCTCGGCAAAGCCCCCTCCCCGCTTCTGGTTCGGAGGCAGGATCCTGGAAAACCCGAACGGCCGGCGAAGGAGCGGGTCGTAGGTGTCGTCGAGACGGATCATGACGAACTGCCCGGGCCGGGCCGCCCGGGCGATCTCCGGCGCCTGGATCCTCAGTGTGTAATACTCGGGAGAGATCCGCCGGTGGTTAACAATTTTCCCTTTGACTTCTCTGGGCTCTGTTTTCATGGGTAATCGTGGAGGGGGAGTCTGCCAGGCGGAGCCCCATGATGATGGCATCTTCGCCGCTGTCCTGATAATAACGCGGCCGGATGCCGCGAGGTTGAAAGTGAAATCTGCGGTAGAGGGAGATGGCCCGATAATTGGAGCGGCGAACCTCGAGGTAAATTTCTTCCGCCCCTTTGGCCCGCGAGTACTCGACCACGTACTCCAGCAGCCGCCCCCCGATCCCCTGCTGCCGCCACTGCGGGTGCACGGCCAAGTTGAGAATGTGGATTTCTTCCGCCACCAGCCAGAAGCAGAGATATCCCCGAATCCGCTCCGGAGCCTCCGGGTCGGCCGCTGCCAGAAGGTGCGCCTGGGGAAACTGAAATTCCTGTTCGAACAAGACCCGGGACCAGGGAGCCGGGAAGCACATTTTTTCGATGGCCAGGACTTCGTCCAGGTCTTTCCGCATCATCCGGCGAATTTCGGTCTGCCCTCTCGGCTCCATGGCTGCTTCGCCCTAAGATCTCTTCTGGAGGATTTCGCTGGCCAAGTTGATATTTTTTTGCCCGGCCTCTTTGACCATCCGCGCCAATTCCCTCAGCGGCCGCCCCTCCCGGCAGTTGGATATTTTGATCATCATCGGCAGGTTTAGTCCGGTCACCACCTCCACCCGGTTCTCCTGGAGGAAGGCCAGGCTCATATTGGAGGGGGTTCCCCCGAACATATCGGTCAGGATGAGCACCCCGTCACCTTCATCCACTTTCTTTATGGCCTCGGCAATCCCGCGGCGCAACTCTTCGACCTCCTTGCGCGTATCGATACTTACGGTGAGAACCCGGGGTAATTTCCCGCAGATCATCTCCGCGGAACGAATGAACTCTTCTCCCAGATGAGGATGGGTGACTAAAACAACGCCCACCATAGAACCTCCCACCCCTAAAAAGTGCCGGGGTCCAGAAAATAACCGTGTCCGGGTGAGTTAAAAGGCCTCAATCCGGATGATTCCTGAAACGTCCAATCCCGAAAAATTTGTCGTTCCGGCTGAGGCGCAATTCCGCTATTTCTATGCGCCTCGGGCCCTGCGCTCCTTCGGTTACGCCGACAGGTCCAAATCGCGGTGGCGGCTCTGCACCGGATAGCGTCCGGAAAAATGTTGGGTCAGAAATTCGGTAATCGCCACCGAACGATGTCTCCCGCCGGTGCATCCGATGGCGACGGTCAAATAGGCTTTTCCTTCCCGCTCATAAAGCGGGAAGAGAAATTCCAGGAGTTCCTGAAACCTCCTCAGAAAATCTCGCGTCTCATCAAAATCGAGCAGGAATTCCTGGATGCGCTTCTCCTTGCCTCCCAGAGGCTTCAGCTCCTCCACGAAGTGGGGGTTGGGAAGAAACCGAACATCGGTGACCAGGTCGGCTTCCTGGGGAATCCCCCGGCTGAACCCGAAGGAAAGGAAGGTCAAAGCCATTCGCCGGGCGCCCGCTTCCTCGCCGAAAAGATCCCGGATCGCCCCTTCCAGCTGGTGCACGTTGAACATCGAGGTGTCGATGATCCGCGTGGCCAACGCCCGCAGCGGGATCAGCATTTCCCGTTCCTGCCGGATCCCTTCCAAAACCCGGCCCCCCTCCGCCAGCGGGTGCGTCCTTCGCGTCTGGCTGTAGCGCCGCCCCAGGACCTCGTCGGTCGCCTCCAGGAAAAGGATCTCCGGCTTCAGGTCCCGAGCCTGAAGGTGTCGGAAGACCTCCGGAAAGGTCCGGAGCAGCGCCCGATCCCGCAAATCCATGACCAGCGCGATCCTGGAATATCCCGGCGAAAAACCCGAAGCCAGCTCAAAGAGGTTCGGCAA
>Ga0113563_10000919_pt1 | contig 15669 bp, 13 predicted proteins | sample Mud3Dept3metaG_FD_80117 | JGI IMG/M metagenome (GOLD analysis project Ga0113563, IMG submission 80117) | Freshwater wetland microbial communities from Ohio, USA, analyzing the effect of biotic and abiotic controls - Mud 3 Core 4 Depth 3... | ecosystem: Environmental > Aquatic > Freshwater >...
ACATTCGATGAGCTGCTTGCGCTTCATCTTGTTGTCGCAGAACTTGGTGACCGGGATCGGCTGTTTCGGGCCTTTGCCTTCCCAGAAAATCAGCTTCTGGTCGACGCCCTTGGACACGATGTAATCCTTGACCGTGATGGCACGGCGCTCGGAGAGCTTCATGTTGTAGTTCAGGCTGCCGATGCGGTCGGTGTGGCCGGTGACGATGACTGCGCCAATGGCGACCGGGCCGCGGGCCTTGGTGGCTTTGCCCAGGCCGGCGAGGAACTTGTCGAGGTCCTCTTTGTTGCTGGCCGTCATTTCCGCCTTGTCGAATTCCATGCCTTGCAACTCAACCTTCTGCTGAATGTTGAGCATCGCGGGTTTCTTCGGCTTCGCCGGCGGCGCTTCTTTCTTCGGTGCCGGCGCGGGCGCGGCTTTCGGCGCGGGTGCGGCTTTCGGCGCCGGTTTTTTCACCAGATCCGGGTCGCAGTCGATGGTGGCAAGGGCCGGCGTCCACTGGCTGTTGCGGACGCAGACGTTGGCGCCAAGGGCCTTGACTTCTTTGCCGGCGGTATCCGTCAAATAGCCGTCCTTGGCCTGCGCAGACGCGAGCGCAGGTGCAAACGCAGCGACTACGATTGCGCTTGCGAGGGTAATCTTGAGAGTTGAACGCATGTTTTTAAACCTCCTGTTTTGCGAAAAAGTAGGGGCGTGCCGAATAGCCGGTAAATCAATGAAATAAATGAATCTCCCCGAAGGCCACTAGATACCACATCCCCGATACCCGAGTAAACCTTGGATTGGATAATAGCATGTTTCTAAAAAAAAAAGCATAGGGGCTGTTGCTCAAATACATCAGTCCCAGGGGCGGGTATTTCACTTTGTGGAACAGGGGGTCGGGCATCATTTCGGCCCCGGTTTTGCCTCGGCAGACACACTTGCCGCACATGGCCCTCCGGTAAACGACGAACAGCAAAACAGTGTCGCTTTGACGGCGCTGCTTCCCCCAAGACAATGCCGCTTGCCGGTGGCGGCAATTGAGGTGGTCAATCGCAACTCGAAGTGGCACATACACAGGTCTGGCGCGAGGCGATATTGCCCGGCATTGCGACTCGCGGGCGGGGTGTGATCAGTACCGCCGCATGTTAGAATTCCACGCTTTGTAAAAGTCTTTTCCAGCCGCGCCGATTGTCCGGCTGCCCAAAACACAAGCCCCCGGAATCCATGGATCAATTCGCCAAAGAAACACTCCACATCAGCCTTGAAGAGGAGATGCGCCGCTCCTATCTCGATTACGCGATGAGCGTCATTGTCGGACGCGCGCTGCCGGATGTCCGCGACGGCCTGAAGCCCGTGCACCGGCGCATCCTGTTCGCGATGCACGAAGCCAATACGGTGTGGAACAGGCCTTACGTGAAATGCGCACGCGTCGTCGGCGACGTGCTGGGTAAATATCATCCCCACGGCGACAGCGCCACCTACGAAGCGCTGGTGCGCATGGCACAGGATTTCTCGATGCGCTACACGCTGATCGATGGCCAGGGCAACTTCGGCTCGGTCGATGGCGATTCCGCGGCGGCCTATCGTTACACCGAATGCCGGCTGGAGAAAATCACTTCCGACATGCTCGCCGACATCGACATGGAAACGGTCGATTTTGTCGCAAACTACGACGGCAAGGAGATGGAGCCGGTGACGTTGCCGACCAAGGTGCCGAACCTGCTCGTCAACGGCTCTTCGGGCATCGCGGTCGGCATGGCCACCAACATTCCGCCGCACAACCTGGGCGAGGTGGTCGATGCCTGCCAGGCGCTGCTCAAAAACCCGGACATCACGATCGACGAACTGATCGAGATCGTGCCGGCGCCGGATTTCCCGACGCGCGGCATCATCTACGGCGTGCAGGGCGTGCGCGACGGTTATCGCACCGGACGCGGCAAGGTAGTGATGCGCGCGCGCACCCATTTCGAAGAAACGGAAAAGGGCGGACGCGTAGCCATCGTTATCGACGAACTGCCCTACCAGGTCAACAAGGCCAACCTGCTGATGAAAATCGGCGAACTGGTGCGCGAGAAAAAGCTGGATGGCATTTCCGACATCCGCGACGAGTCCGACAAGTCGGGAATGCGCGCAGTGATCGAGCTCAAGCGCGGTGAAGTTCCGGAAATTGTCCTGAACAATCTGTGGAAAGACACGCAGATGCAGGAGAGTTTCGGCATGAACATGGTCGCGCTGGTCGACGGCCAGCCGCAAATCCTCAACCTGAAGCAGTTTCTCGAGGCCTTCCTGCGCCACCGTCGCGAGGTGGTCACCCGCCGTACGGTGTTCGAGCTGCGCAAGGCGCGTGAACGCGGCCACCTGCTGGAAGGCCTGGCGGTGGCGCTGTCGAATGTCGATGAAGTCATCGCGCTGATCAAGGCGGCCCCCACGCCGGCCGATGCGAAGCGGGAACTGATGGCGCGGTTCTGGCGCTCGAAACTGGTCGAAGAACTGCTCTCGCGTACCGAAGAGGGGGCGTCATACCGGCCTGACGGCCTAGCGGCGGATTTCGGCCTGCAGAAGAAGGGGTACCGGCTGTCGGATGCGCAGGCCCAGCAAATCCTGGAATTGCGCCTGCAGCGTCTGACGGCTCTCGAACAGGACAAGATCGTCGCCGAATATCGCGAGACGATGGACAAGATTACCGACCTGCTGGACATCCTCGACAAGCCGGCGCGTGTGACCAGGATCATTGCGCAGGAACTTGCCGAAGTCCGCAAGCAATATGGCGACGAGCGGCGCAGCGAGATTGTCACCAAGACCGAGGATCTGAGCACCGAGGATCTGATCCAGCCCGAAGACGTGGTGGTTACGCTGTCGCACAGCGGCTACATGAAATCACAGCCGGTGGCTGATTACCGCGCGCAGAAACGCGGCGGACGCGGCAAGCAGGCGACAACCACCAAGGACGATGATTTCGTCGAAAAGCTGTTCATCGCCAACACTCACGATTACATCCTGTGCTTTTCCAACCGGGGCCGCGTCTACTGGATCAAGGTGTACGAGGTGCCGCAGGGCAGTCGCGCCTCGCGCGGCAAGCCGATCGTCAATCTGGTGCCCTTGATGGAGCACGAGAAAATCACGGCGATCCTGCCGGTCAAGGAGTTCGACGACGAGCATTTCGTGTTCATGGCCACGTCCACCGGCACCGTCAAGAAAACCGCGCTGTCGGCGTTCTCGCGGCCGATGGCCAAGGGCATCATCGCGGTCAATCTGGACGACGGCGACTACCTGATCGGCGTCGCGATCACCGACGGCAAACAGGACATCATGCTGTTCTCCGACGGCGGCAAGGCCGTGCGCTTCAGCGAGGCTGAAGTGCGCGTCATGGGGCGCGCTGCGGCCGGGGTGCGCGGCATGAAACTTCAATCAAAACAAAAGGTTATATCGCTGCTGACACCCAGCAGCGAGGACAAGTCGGTACTCACCGCAACCGAGAACGGCTACGGCAAGCGCACCCCCATCGCCGAGTACACGCGCCACGGTCGCGGCACGCAAGGCATGATTGCGATCCAGGCCAGCGACCGTAACGGCAAGCTGGTCGGTGCGCAGCTGGTGACCAAGGAAGACGAGATCATGCTGATCACGACCGGCGGGGTGCTGATTCGCACGCGCGTGGCTGAAGTGCGGGAGCAGGGCCGCTCGACACAGGGCGTGCGCCTGATCAATCTCGATGACGGCGAGCATCTGGTCGGCATGGAGACCATCGTTGAAACGGATGACGAAGAGTAATCGGTAAGCCGTGAGCGGTGAGGGGTGGACAGTCAGCGGTGTTCCCGCTTGCTGTTTACCATTCACTGCTCACCCTCTCAGATACGGGAACATTGATGACACGGGTATTCAATTTCAGCGCCGGACCGGCAGTATTGCCGGAACCGGTGTTGCGGCAGGCTGCAGCGGAAATGCTCGACTGGCACGGCAGCGGGATGTCGGTGATGGAAATGAGTCATCGCGGCAAGGAGTTCATCGCGATCCATGCGCAGGCGGAAGCCGACCTGCGCGAGTTGATGGGGATTCCGGCGAACTACAAAGTACTGTTCCTGCAGGGCGGGGCATCGGCGCAGTTTGCGACAGTGCCGATGAACCTGCTGCGCGGGAAAACCAAAGCGGACTACGTCAACACCGGGCAGTGGTCGAAAAAGGCCATCAGCGAAGCGAAGAAATACTGCAAGGTCAATGTGGCTGCGAGTTCCGAGACCGCCAGTTTCAGTCATGTGCCGAAACAGGCGCAGTGGCAGCTCGACTCCGAGGCCGCCTACGTGCACATCACCTCCAATGAAACCATCGGCGGTGTCGAGTTTCACTGGGTGCCGGATACCGGTAACGTGCCGCTGGTTGCCGACATGTCCTCGCATATCCTGTCGCGGCCGATGGACGTGAGCCGCTACGGGCTGATCTACGCCGGTGCGCAGAAAAACATCGGCCCGGCCGGTGTGACCATCATCATCGTGCGTGATGACCTGCTCGGCCAGGCGCTGCCTGTCACGCCGACGGTGTTCGATTACAAGGTGCAGGCCGACAATGATTCGATGTCGAATACGCCGGCCACCTACGGCATCTACGTCGCCGGGCTGGTATTCCAGTGGCTGAAGCAGCTGGGCGGCCTGGCGAAAATGGAGCAGATCAACCGCGCAAAAGCTGCGCTGCTCTACGATTACCTCGATCAGACCGAGTTCTATCACTCGCCGGTGGCGCGCGATGACCGCTCGCTGATGAACATCCCCTTCACCTTGCGCAGTGCCGACCTCGACAAGGCTTTCATCGAGGAGACCGAAGCCAATGGCCTGACCCAGCTCAAGGGGCATCGTTCGGTCGGCGGCATGCGCGCTTCGATCTACAACGCCATGCCGATCGAAGGGGTGCAGGGGTTGGTGCAGGTCATGCGCGAATTCGAGCGCAAGCATGGCTGAACCGCGGAAAATCCTCACGCTCAACGCCATCGCTGCAGTCGGCCTGCAGCGCTTTCCGAAGGACCGTTACAGCGTCGGTGGCGACATCACGGCGCCGGACGCCATCCTTGTGCGTTCGCACGACATGCACAAGATGGATATCCCGGCGAGCGTCAAGGCGATCGGTCGCGCTGGTGCCGGCACCAACAATATTCCGGTCGAAAAAATGAACCGGCGTGGCGCACCGGTGTTCAATGCGCCGGGTGCGAACGCGAATGCGGTCAAGGAACTGGTGATCGCCGCGTTGCTGATTTCCGCGCGTAATCTGATGCCTGCGGTGCGCTTTGTCGATGCGCTCACCGGCGATGATCACGCGCTGCACAAGCTGGTGGAAGACGGCAAAAAGCAGTTTGCCGGCATCGAGCTGCCGGGCCGCACGCTGGGTGTCATCGGCCTCGGCAAGATCGGCAGCCTGGTGGCGGATGCGGCGATCAAACTCGGCATGGACGTGCTGGGCTATGACCCGGAAATCACCGTCGATGCGGCATGGAGTCTGCCCGCCCAGGTGCGCAAGGCGCATTCGATCGAGGAGGTGCTGAAGGCCGCGGATTTCGTCACGCTGCATGTGCCGCTGGTCAATGCCACGCGCAACCTGGTCAATGCCCAGCGCGCGCACTTGCTGCACAAGGGTGCGGTCCTGCTCAATTTCTCGCGCGATGGCATTGTCGACAATGTCGCTGTACTGGAAGCGCTGGCGGCAAAGCGCCTGCGCGCCTATGTCTGCGATTTTCCGGCGCAGCAGCTGATCGGCCATCCGCAGGTCGTCGCGCTGCCGCACCTGGGCGCTTCGACCCGGGAGGCCGAGGACAACTGCGCGGTGATGGTTGCCGACCAGGTCCGGGATTTTCTCGAGCATGGCACGATCCGCAATGCAGTGAATTTTGCCGATGCCGTGATGCCGCGCGAGTCGGACTTCCGCGTCGCGATCGCCAACGCCAATGTGCCGAACATGGTTGGCCAGATCTCGACGGCGATGGCGCGCGCCGGGCTGAACATCCACAACATGCTGAACAAATCCCGCGGCGAGATGGCCTATACGCTGGTCGACGTCGACAGCGCCGTTCCGGACGCATTGATTGCGGAACTGTCTGCCATTGGCGGCGTACTGGCCGTAAGATACCTGCCGGCAAACTGAGTCCGGACTCTGACCCGAATTTGCGCCTGCCCATGGCCACCTCGCTGAACGACATCCGCCGCAAGATCGACGCGCTCGATGCCCGTCTGGTGCAGCTGCTGTCCGTGCGGGCGCGCCTGGCGCAACAGGCGTGGCAGGCCAAGGGCGGGACGGCGGCCTACAAGCCCGAGCGCGAAGCGCAGGTGCTGCGCCGGGTACGCGAACTCAACAAGGGGCCGCTGTCGGGCGCTGCGCTGAACCGGCTGTTCACGGAAATCATGTCGGCCTGCCGTGCGCTGGAAGACCAGCTGGCGGTGGCCTATCTTGGCCCTGCGGGTACTTTCAGCGAGGAAGCGGTGGTCAGGCATTTCGGGTCCGCGACGGGATCACGGCCGCACGCCAGCATCGACGATGTGTTCCGCGCGGTCGAGACCGGCGCCGCGGGTTACGGCATTGTGCCCGTGGAGAACTCCACCGAAGGCGCGGTCGGACGCACGCTGGATTTGCTGCTCAATACGTCGGCGCGTATCTGCGGCGAAGTCAATCTGCCGGTGCGGCAATGTCTGATGAGCAATGCCCGCAGCCGCGGCGCCATCCGTACCGTATATTCGCATACCCAGAGCCTTGGCCAGTGCCAGCAGTGGCTGGCACGTCATCTGCCGGATGTCGAGCGCATTGCGGTGGTCAGCAATGCCGAGGCCGCGCGGCTCGCCAGCAAGGACCGCAGCGCTGCGGCGATCGCGAGCCGCACGGCGGCGACCCTGTACGGATTGAAACTGCTGGCGCGCAACATCGAGGATGACCCGAAGAACACCACGCGCTTTGCCGTGATCGGGGCTGAAAGTGCCGCGCCATCGGGCCGCGACAAGACCTCGCTGATTCTGTCCACACGCAACGTGCCCGGCGCCGTGCATGACCTGCTGACGCCGCTGGCGAAACATGGCGTGAGCATGACGCGGCTGGAATCGCGCCCTGCGCGCACCGGACGCTGGGAATATGTGTTCTATATCGACATCGAGGGCCACCAGCTCGAGCCGCGGGTGGCGCGGGCGCTGGCGGCCCTGGGGCGCAAGGCGGCCTACCTGAAAGTGCTGGGCTCCTATCCCGTCGCCAGTTGATCTATATAAGTAATTGTTTTTATTGAAAAAATAAACATGAGTGTCTGCGACCTAGCGCCCGGTTACATTCGCGCCATTGCGCCGTATCAGCCGGGCAAGCCGACGTCGGAGCTGGCGCGCGAACTCGGCTTGGCGGAGTCCGGCATCGTCAAACTGGCCTCCAACGAGAATCCGCTGGGTGTCAGTCCCAAAGCGGGGCAGGCGATGCGTACACTGCTCGATGGCCTGGCCCGTTATCCCGACGGCAATGGTTTCGAGCTGAAACAGGCGCTGTCGCGGCGCTACGGCGTCGGCATGGACGGCATCGTGCTCGGCAATGGCTCGAACGACGTCCTCGAACTGGCGGCACGGTCGTTTCTCGCCCCCCGCCTGTCTGCGGTCTACTCGCAACACGCCTTCGCGGTCTACCCGTTGGCGGTGCAGGCGGTCGGCGCGCAGGGCATCGCCGTGGCGGCGCGCGCCTACGGCCATGACCTCGAGGCGATGGCACACGCGGTGCGGCCTGACACCCGCATTGTCTTTGTCGCGAATCCCAACAACCCCACGGGCACCTATGTGCCGGGCGCTGCGCTGGAGTCCTTTATCGCGGGGCTGTCGCGCGACGTGCTGGTCGTGCTGGACGAGGCCTACAACGAATACCTGCGTCCCGAGTCTCGCTACGACAGCATCGCGTGGCTGAAGAAATTTTCCAACCTGGTCATTACCCGCACCTTTTCGAAAGTCTACGGACTCGCGGGCCTGCGCGTCGGTTATGCGCTGGCAGCGCCCGGTGTCGCCGACCTGATGAACCGCGTGCGCCAGCCATTCAATGTGAACAGCCTGTCGCTGGCTGCGGCAGCGGCGGCGCTGGATGACGAGGCCTTCGTCCGCGAAAGTTATGAACTGAACTGCCGCGGCATGGCACAGATCATCGCCGGACTGCGGCAGCAGGGGCTGGAGCACATTCCGTCGTATGGCAATTTCGTGACCTTCAAAGTGCCGGGTGCCGCAGCGGTCTTTCAGCGGCTGTTGCGCGCAGGTGTCATCGTGCGGCCGATTGCCGCCTACGGCATGCCGGATCATCTGCGGGTGTCGATCGGACTCGAAACCGAGAATGCGCGTTTCCTCGATGCGCTGCGGCAGGCGCTGGCGGCCTAGGCGGCCTGTTGCCGAGGGGAACTTCATGCCGGCCAAACCCCGCATCAACAAACTCGTAGTCATCGGTGTCGGCCTGATCGGCGGTTCATTTGCGCTCGCGCTGAAGAAGGCGCGCATCGTCAAGCAGGTCGTGGGTGTCGGGCGCAGCCGCAAGAACCTGCAAGTGGCGTTGCGCCGCGGCGTGATTGACCGCGCAGAAACCGATGCTGCGCGCGCAGTCGCCGATGCCGACCTGGTACTGGTGGGGGCACCGGTGGGACAGATGCCGGCGATTTTTGCGCGGATTGCCCCGGCGCTGCCGCCGCACGCGGTCGTCACCGACGCCGGCAGCACCAAGCAGGATGTCATCGCCGCGGCGCGCCAGCACCTCGGCGAGCATTTTCCGATGTTTGTGCCGGCGCATCCCATTGCCGGCACCGAGAACAGCGGGGCCGCCGCCGCCTTTGCGGAATTGTTTCGTGACCGCAACCTGATCCTTGTGCCGCAGACCGAGACCAAGGCTGCGGCCGTGCGACTGGTACGCGCGGCGTGGACGGCGTGCGGTGCGCGCATTGTGCGCCTGGAAGCCGCCGAGCACGACGAGATTTTTGGCGCGGTGAGCCATTTGCCGCATGTGATCGCGTTTGCGCTGGTGAACCAGCTCGCGCAGCGGCGCGATGCCAGGCGGCTGCTCGGTTTTTCCGGGGGCGGCCTGCGTGACACGGTACGCATTGCCGGCAGTTCACCGGAAATGTGGCGGGATATCTGCATCGCCAACCGCGATGCACTGGTGCCGTTGCTCGATGGCTACATCAGCGAGCTCGAAGCCGCGCGCGCGGCGCTGGCGGCGGGCGACGGCGCATCGCTCGAGGCGATGTTCCGCACGGCGCAGCAGGCGCGGGCGCGCTGGCTGGTCAGGCGCGACTGAAGCGCCATTCCACTGATGAGTGCAGCAAAGCCGGACTATCTCGATCTGCCACCGATCCGCGCGGTGCGCGGCACGGTGCGCCTGCCGGGTTCGAAAAGCATTTCCAACCGCACGCTGTTGCTCGCCGCACTCGCGCAGGGCGCGACCACGTTGCGCGAAGTGCTGGATTCGGACGACACGCGCTACATGCTCGCTGCGCTGCGCGTGCTCGGCGTGCGGTGTGAGGAGGCCGGTGCGCGCGCGGTGACCGTACATGGCAGCAACGGCAGGTTCCCGGTCAAAAAGGCGGACCTGTTTCTGGGCAACGCGGGCACCGCCGTGCGGCCGTTGAGCGCCGTGCTGGCCTTGTGCGGTGGCGAATACCGGGTCGATGGCGTGGCGCGCATGCACGAACGGCCGATCGGCGACCTGGTCGATGCGTTGCGCCAGCTCGGCGCCGACATCCGCTATCTGGGTAATGCGGGATTTCCGCCGCTGGCGATTGGCGTCGGCGCCGTGCGATCGCCCGGCACGGTGAGCATCCGCGGCAACGTCTCGAGCCAGTATCTGACCGGACTGCTGATGGCGTTGCCACTGCTCGGTGCGAGAACCGCCGTGCGCGTCGACGGCGAATTGATTTCCAAACCCTATGTCGAAATCACGCTCAACGCGATGCGCCGGTTCGGCGTGCCGGTCGAGCGCGACGACTGGACCACGTTCACGGTGCCGGCCGCTGCGCGCTATGTGAGTCCGGGCGAGCTCTATGTCGAAGGGGATGCATCGTCTGCTTCGTATTTTCTCGCCGCCGGCGCGATCAGCGGCCTGACCGGCGGCGGTCCGGTGCGCGTTGAAGGCGTCGGGCGCGACAGCACCCAGGGTGACGTGCGGTTTGCCGAAGCGCTGCAGCAGATGGGCGCAACGGTCAGCATGAGCGGACACTGGATCGAGGCCACGGCCGGCAGCGATGCGCAACAGCGCGGCAAACTGCATGCGGTGGATCTGGACTGCAACCACATCCCGGATGCGGCAATGACGCTGGCGGTCGCCGCGCTGTTTGCCGACGGCACCACCACGCTGCGCAATATTGCCAGCTGGCGGGTCAAGGAGACTGACCGCATTGCCGCGATGGCCACCGAACTCGCGAAACTCGGCGCGACGGTGGAGGAGGGTCGCGATTACCTGCGCATCACGCCGCCGGCAGCATGGCGTGCGGCTGCGATCGATACCTACGATGACCATCGCATGGCGATGTGTTTTTCGCTCGCGGCGCTGGGGGGCGTCACCGTCCGCATCAATGATCCGGGCTGCGTGGCGAAGACCTATCCCGATTATTTCGACGTGCTGGCCGGGATCGTTCAAGTCTGAAGCATGGCGGCTGACCTGCCTACCGTGATTGCCATCGACGGCCCGTCGGCTTCCGGCAAGGGCACGATTGCCGTGGCGGTCGCCCGCCACCTCGGTTTCAACTACCTGGACAGCGGTGCCCTCTATCGGATCGTCGGCCTGGTCGGCAGTGAGCGGGGCGCCAACCTCGATGACGATCGGGAAATAAGTCATATCACATTGAATTTAAATGTTAAATTTGAAGGTGATCGGGTGTTCGTCGACGGTCGCGAGGTGTCGGACCCGATCCGCGGCGAAGCGGCCGGCGCTGCCGCCTCGCGGGTGGCCGCGTTGCCCGGGGTACGCTCGGCCTTGATGGCGCTGCAGCGCCGCTTCCGGCAGCCGCCGGGCCTGGTGGCGGACGGTCGCGACATGGGCTCGGTGGTATTCCCGGATGCCCGGCTCAAGATCTACCTGACAGCGACCGCGGACGAGCGGGCGCGCAGGCGACATAAGCAGTTGATCGACAAGGGTTCCGGTGCTAGTATGGCGACCCTTTTGCAGGACATCCGCGACCGCGATTTTCGCGATAGCACTCGCGCCGTGGCGCCTCTGCTGAAGTGCATTGATGCAATCGAAATTGGCACCACCGGCCCCCCGGTGGACGTCGTGGTGGCGCAGGTCCTGCAGTTGTATCAAAAAGCGCAACAAAAAACGCAGTAACGCACCAAACCGGCGTCATGGGCGGCCAAGCCCGTGGCTTTTTTCAACTACCCTCCCGTTTCTGCAACGGGTGTGATAACCTCCTGATTCCAATGATGAAAACAACCCAACCCGCTGTTGCCACCGAGAGTTTTGCCGCGCTCTTTGAAGAGAGCCTGTCGCGCAAGGAAATGCGTATCGGCGAAGTGATTACCGCCGAAGTGATGCGCATTGATGACAATTTTGTGGTGGTCAACGCCGGCTTGAAGTCCGAGAGCTACGTTCCCGCCGAAGAATTCCGCGATGATCGTGGCGAGATCGAAGTCAAACCCGGCGACTTTGTCAGCGTCGCCATCGAAGCCCTCGAAGACGGTTACGGCGAAACCCGCCTGTCGCGCGACAAGGCCAAACGCCTCGCCGCCTGGCACGAACTGGAAGACGCCCTCGAGAAGGGCAATATCGTATCGGGCATGATCAGCGGCAAGGTCAAGGGCGGCCTGACCGTGATGATCAACGGCATCCGTGCATTCCTGCCCGGTTCGCTGGTCGACACGCGCCCGGTGAAGGACACGACACCTTACGAAAACAAGCAGATGGAGTTCAAGGTCATCAAGCTTGACCGCAAGCGCAACAACGTCGTGGTGTCGCGCCGTGCCGTGCTCGAAGCCAGCCAGGGTGAAGAGCGCCAGAAGCTGCTGGAAAACCTGCGCGAAGGCGCTACCGTCAAGGGCATCGTCAAGAACATCACCGACTACGGCGCGTTTGTCGACCTCGGCGGCATCGATGGCCTGTTGCACATCACCGATCTGGCATGGCGCCGGGTCAAGCATCCGTCCGAAATGCTCAACGTCGGCGACGAAGTTACTGCCAAAGTGCTCAAGTTCGACCAGGAAAAGAACCGCGTCTCGCTGGGGATGAAGCAGCTGGGCGAGGATCCGTGGGTCGGCCTGTCGCGCCGTTATCCGCCCAACACCCGCCTGTTCGGCAAGGTGTCGAACCTCACCGACTACGGCGCGTTCGTCGAAATCGAGCCGGGCATCGAAGGCCTGGTACACGTCTCCGAAATGGACTGGACCAACAAGAACGTCCATCCGTCCAAAGTCGTCCAGCTGGGCGATGAGGTCGAAGTGATGGTGCTCGAGATCGACGAAGACCGCCGCCGCATTTCGCTGGGCATGAAGCAGTGCATGGCGAATCCGTGGGAGGAGTTTTCGATGAACTGCAAGAAGGGGGACAAGGTCAAGGGGCAGATCAAGTCGATCACCGACTTCGGCATCTTCATCGGCCTGCCCGGCGGCATCGATGGCCTGGTGCATCTCTCCGACCTGTCCTGGAGCCTGCCCGGCGAAGAGGCCGTGCGCAACTACAAGAAGGGCGAGGAAATTGAAGCGCAGGTGCTGTCGATCGATGTCGAGCGCGAGCGCATCTCGCTGGGCATCAAACAGCTCGACGGGGATCCCTTCACCAACTATGTCGGCGGCCATGAAAAGAACACTGTGGTCACCGGCACGGTCAAGTCGATCGATGCCAAGGGCGCTGTCATCAACCTCGAGGGCGACATGGAAGGCTATCTGCGCGCGTCGGAAGTTTCGCGCGACCGCGTGGAAGACATCCGCACCAAACTCAAGGAAGGGGATTCGGTGACGGCGATGATCATCAACGTCGACCGGAAGAACCGTACCATCAATCTGTCGATCAAGGCGAAAGACCTTGCGGAGGAGACCGAAGCCATGCAGAAAATGTCTTCGGACAACAAACAGGCGAGCTCGGGTACTACCAATCTCGGCGCCCTGCTCAAAGCCAAATTGGATACAGCCAATACTCAACAATAAGGGAGCATCATGACCAAGTCGGAGTTGATTGCGAAACTGGCCGCACGCTATCCACAGCTTGTTGCCAAGGACGCCGAACTGGCAGTGAAGATGATTCTCGATGCCATGGGGAAGAGCCTGTCGCAGGGGCAGCGCATCGAGATCAGGGGCTTTGGCAGTTTCGGTCTCAACTACCGACCGCCGCGGACCGGACGCAATCCCAAGTCCGGCGAGCGTGTGCAGGTGCCCGCGAAATACGTGCCGCATTTCAAGGCCGGCAAGGAACTTCGCGAACGCGTCGACATCAAGAAATAACGAACGATCAGGCATCGTTCCTTCCGGCGGCATGGCTTCACAGCCATGCCGTTTTTTTGTGGCCCGGCAGGATCCTCCGCACGGGCGGCGAGCATGATATTCTCCGCAGGCCATGCAATATCTCTTGTGGATCATCAAGAGCGCGCTGTTTCTCCTGATCCTGTCGTTTGCGATAGTGAACACGGATCCGGTCACGGTGCGTTATTACCTCGGATACCAGTGGGAAGCGCCGCTGGTACTGGTGCTGCTGGTGGCCGTCTGCGGCGGTGCGCTCGTCGGCCTGCTGGTCGGCTTGTTCCAGACATTGCGGTTGCGGCGGCAAATCGCCGCCCTCAAGCGGGAATTGCGTGCCGCACAGGCCGCACCGGCCGCGCAGCAGCCAGTTGCCGGCACGCCCGTCCTGCCGCCACCGGACCTGCTGTGACGCACCGGACATAATGGATATCGAACTGTGGTGGCTGCTGGCGTTACCTCTGTTTTTCGCGCTGGGATGGTTGGCGGCCCGGGTCGATATCCGGCAGATCGTCACGGAGTCCCGGTTGTTGCCGAGTTCCTATTTCAAGGGTCTCAATTTCCTGCTCAATGAGCAGCCCGACAAGGCCATCGAAGCTTTCATCGAAGTCGTCAAGGTCAATCCGCAGACCATAGAGCTGCATTTTGCGCTGGGCAGTCTGTTCCGGCGGCGCGGTGAAGTCGATCGCGCAATCCGCATGCACCAGAACCTGGCCGAGCGCGAAGACCTCGCGCAGGAGCAGAAACTGCAGGCCCTGCTCGAACTGGCGCAGGATTACCTGAAGGCCGGACTGCTCGACCGTGCCGAGGAACTGTTCCTGAAGCTCGATGCCACGCAGCATGCGGAAGCCGCTCTGCATTTCCTGCTGGAAATCTATGAGCAGGAAAAAGAATGGCGCAAGGCGATCGTCATTGCCGAGAAACTTGAAGTGCTGAGCGGCAGCTCTTTTCAGAAGGAAATCGCCAACTTCTACTGCGAACTGGCTGCGCGCGAACTGATGCAGTCGCGTCCAGCCGCAGCGCGGCCGCACCTTGCCGAGGCGCTGGATCATCACCGGCTGTGCGTGCGTGCCAACCTGCTGCTGGGGGATCTCGAGCGCGATCTCGGCAACCGGCAGGCCGCGATTGCCGCCTGGCAGCACATCGAGTCGCAGAACCCGGCTTATCTGTCGCTGGTCGCCGAGCGGCTGCTGACGGCGTATCGCGAAGAAGGGCAGCCGGACGAGGGCCTCAACCTGCTGCGCGTGTTCCTCGAAAAATATCCGTCGCTGGACCTGCTCGATATGGTCTATCAGGCGACGCTGGCCGGCAGCGGTCCGCAGGCAGCCTACCGCCTGGTGCGCGACGAAGTGCGGCGCACCCCCACGCTGCTGGGTCTCGACAAACTGCTCGAAGCACAATTGCTTGATGTTCCGCCGGAGCGCCGCAACGACCTGGAATTGATCAAGCAACTGATCCACCAGCACACGCGCAGCCTTGCGCTGTACAAATGCGAGCATTGCGGCTTCCGTGCCCGGCAGTTCTACTGGCATTGCCCGGCCTGCGGTGAATGGGAAACCTATGCGCCGCGGCGCAGCGAAGAAAAAGGAATACCGGCTTGAGGGGAATTCCCGCATGACGGGGATAAGTGCATGAGCACCGACGGGAAAGGTCCGCGGGTCATCGTTGCGCTGGACTACGCGCATGGCGCCGAGGCGCTGGCCTTCGCCGGGCGGTTGGATCCGGTGCGCTGCCGGGTCAAGGTCGGCAAGGAACTGTTCACCGTTTCCGGTCCCGCCTTGGTGGAGCGGCTGGTGAGCCGCGGCTTTGATGTGTTTCTTGACCTCAAATATCACGACATTCCCCATACCGTCGCTGCGGCCTGCCGGTCTGCCGCGGCGCTGGGGGTGTGGATGATCAATGTGCATGCCAGCGGCGGACGGGTGATGATGCAGGCGGCACGTGAGGCGCTGGCGGGCGCGCAGCGCCCGCCGAAACTGATTGCGGTCACCGTGCTGACCAGCCTCGGCGCCGACGATCTGCGCGAAATCGGCCACAACGAGGAGCCGCAGGTACTGGTCGAACGGCTGGCGCGGCTGGCGGCTGCCAGCGGCATGGACGGCGTGGTGTGTTCGGCGCAGGAAGCGCCGCGGTTGCGGCAGGCCTGTGGGCCGGCATTCTGCCTGGTGACTCCGGGTATTCGCCTCGCCGGCGCAGCGCACGACGACCAGAAGCGCATCGTCACGCCGCAGGCGGCAATGGCCAACGGGGCGGATTATCTGGTCGTCGGCCGGCCGATCAC
>Ga0113563_10000921_pt1 | contig 15653 bp, 17 predicted proteins | sample Mud3Dept3metaG_FD_80117 | JGI IMG/M metagenome (GOLD analysis project Ga0113563, IMG submission 80117) | Freshwater wetland microbial communities from Ohio, USA, analyzing the effect of biotic and abiotic controls - Mud 3 Core 4 Depth 3... | ecosystem: Environmental > Aquatic > Freshwater >...
CAGAGGATCAACTGGGGTCAGACATTCGTATGGAATCCGAATGATATTTTCAATGCATATTCATTTTTTGATTTTGACTACATAGAAAGGCCGGGTAGCGATGCCATCAGGCTGCAATATTATCCCACCTGGTCATCGGCAATAGAGCTGGCCGTGAAAGCCGACAACGATGACGATATCACTGCGGCAGGATTGTATCGCTTCAGTAAATGGGGATATGATTTGCAATTCCTTGCAGGCTATTCAAACAGCTCTGATATTGTGGCAGGTGCCGGATGGTCGGGCTCAATAGGTTCGCTTTCCTTCAGAGGTGAAGGATCGTGGTTCCATCCCCTCAAATCTTTCAGTGATACGACAGGGACAGCCATCATCACTGCGGGGATTGATAAAATATTAAAGGATAATTCAATGTTGCAGGTTCAGCTGATGTATTGCAACAATCCTATTGATCTGCAGAATTTCACAAGCTTATATACCGGGAATCTTTCCGCGAAGTATCTTGCATTTTCAGAGTTTTCAGCATTCGGCCAGTTTACATGGGCGGCAACACCTTTACTTAATATAGGTCTCTCTGCGATGTGGTTCCCGGATCTTAAAGGTTATTTCACCGGACCTTCTGTTGATTATTCCATGGCTGAAAATGTCGATTTTTCTCTTTTCTGGCAGCATTTTGACGGAAAAATGGGAGGGACAAAGTCGAGGATTAACCTGGTATTCCTCAGGATTAAGTACAGTTTCTAGAATTTTTCTACTTTTGCCGCAGGAAAGATCAGATCATGGCACTGGTACATGAATTAGAAAACAGCGGCAACTGGCTCTTTAAAAGGAGAAGCTGGTTGCCTTTATTTTTGGTCGTTGCCGGGATTGTTATGATGTACCTGGGGAACATTCAGATAATTATTTTCGATCTTCGCGATGAGATGATTTTCCTTGGTGTCAGCCTTTTCGGTGAGCTGATCAGGATCCTTACTGTCGGCTTTGCGCCTAAAAACACATCCGGTCGTAATACGGTCCGTGGCCAGATTGCAGATACGCTGAATGTAACGGGTGCCTATTCTCTTGTAAGGCATCCGCTCTATGTAGGTAACTTTTTTATGTGGCTCGGAGTGGTCCTCTTTATGCGGTCAGTCTGGTTCACCTTTTTTTTCGTGCTTTTGTACTGGCTCTATTATGAGAGAATTATGTTCGCCGAGGAGCAGTTCCTGAGAAGGAAATTCGGGGAAGCATATGATAAATGGTCTGAAAAAGTCAGTGCATTCATTCCATACAGCTTCAGATTCATCCCTCCTAAACTTCCATTTTCATTCAGAAATGTCCTCAAAAGAGAATACCACAGCTTTCTCAATATTTTCATAATATTTGCGGTACTTGATCTTTGCAGGAATTATTTTCTTACAGAAAGGATTTTCTTTACCCCGATATGGTGGAAACTACTAGCCGGAGCAGCTGTAATCTGGCTGATAATAAGGTTAATCCACAAATTTACCCGATGGCTTGAAGTGGCAGGAAGATGAACCCCCCAACCCCACTGTCCAACGATCGACCCCACAACCCCCCTAAAAGGGGGGCTAATTCAAGTATGTAAGGGAGCTTCTGGTTACCTGTGGATTAGGCCCCCTTTAGGGGGCAGGCCAGCTTTAGCTGGCCGGGGTTTAATCGTCTCTTACTCCCGTAAATATCATGATATAATACAACAACGTTGCCAGCGAACCAAGTGCAGCCACAACATAGGTTGATGCAGCCCATTTCAGAGCATTCCTTGCTCTGCCCTGGTTTTCGTATGATGTTATTCCGCCATTTGACAGCCATGCCAGAGCCCTCTGGCTGGCATTGAACTCAACAGGCAGTGTGATAAAGCTGAATAATGTTGTCAGTGCAAACAATATGATACCTGCAAAGAACAGGGCAGGAAAAGTATTAACAAGGAGAATGCCTGCAAGAATCACCCACGTAACCCATTTAGATGAAAAGCTCACAACGGGAACCATCTTTGACCTGAATCCCAGCCATGCATACGCTGTTGAATGCTGAACAGCATGTCCTGTTTCATGAGCTGCAACCGCAGCTGCAGCAATGCTCCTGGCACTATAAACATCTTTACTGAGATTTATAGTTTTCTTTTCCGGATTGTAGTGATCAGTTAATTGCCCCTGAACACTTTCAACCGTTACATCATAAATTCCATGGTCACGAAGCATCCTTTCAGCTATTTCTTTGCCCGACATGCCATTATCGACAGGAATTTTTGAATACCTTTTAAACCTTGACTTCATTATAGCACTTACGATCCAGCTCAGGATCATGATGCCAATAAATATTACCCATATATTCATAGCTAACTTTTTTTATTTCTTATTTATTAAATTCAGCCATTCAAAAGCCCTGCCATTTCAGTTTCTCTTGCCATTTTGGCAGTGATTCCCGGAAACTTTTTGGTTAACTTTGGAACGTGGCAAAAATAGTTAAAAACATATTATCATTCATTTTATCAGTTCCTGTGTATTTTTACCGGTATATAATTTCGCCCTTCATCAGACCTTCATGCCGTCATGTGCCTTCTTGTTCACAATTTATGCTCGATGCACTTAAAATACACGGTCCGTTCTCAGGTTTTGCAATGGGTTTGAACAGGATCCTGAGATGCCGACCCGGCGGAACGCATGGCTATGACCCGGTGCCGCTGTTCAGATTCCGCAGGTACAGACCAATTACGGTATTATTTAAAAGATACCAAACCAAAAACCGCCTGAAGAGATAATTTTCTTAATAATTGAACCCCCTTTCCCGTTTCCCCCAAGGGGGAAAGGCTTAACTTATGCTCCTTCCCCTATATGGGGGAAGGTTGGGAAGGGGGTTAAATCACATATATTAAAAATTCAGCTCTTCTTTCAACTGCTTATACCCCGCTCTGCTTACGGGAAGCTTATCACCTGAATGAAGGATTGCAACATGATTATCCTTTCCATAAGGTTCAATGCGGTTGATTTCCTGAACCCTGACGATATATGATCTGTGGATCCTGACAAAATCTGGTCCCGGCAGATTGTCCTCGTAAAACTTCATGGTCTGCTGTTTAAGAGCTTTGCCGCTTGCATGATATATCATTACATAGTCATCCTGTGCTTCAACATAGCGTACCTGGTCGACCGGGATCAGATTAATGGCATTGCCCCTGCGTACAACAATCCTGTTGACTGGGGCAGCCGGTTCCGGTTTTTTTGCAAGGAGCTGGCTTGCCGGCACTTTTTTCCCGATTCCTGACCTGATCTTATCAGACGCTTTTTTAACTGCCTCAAGGAACCTTCTTTGCGGGAAAGGTTTCAGAAGATAATCCACAGCATTCAGTTCAAAAGCCCTGATGGCAAACTGATCATAAGCAGTTATAAAGATAATCTCCGGTTTCTCAGTCAGGACTTCCAGAAGTTCAATTCCTGTGAGCCTGGGCATCTGGATATCAAGGAAAACCAGATCGGGTTTCATATTGGAAATAGTTTTCAGACCGGCAAAGCCATCGCCACATTCAGCAATCACCTCTATATAATCCAGTTCTGATAAATAATGCCTGATTATTTCCCGTGCAGGGGCTTCATCGTCAATTATTAAGGTTCTGATCTTTTCCATATTAGAAAGGTTTACCGCAGATTTTGCAGACCTTCCTGATTGCAGCCAGTTCTGCGAAATCCGGTGTGACACATGGTGTGTGTAAAGATACATAAATAGCTATAAGGATGAAAGGGTCAGATTTTTGTAATAAGACGGCCAACCAGTTCCATGACAGCTTTGGATTTTGGCCATGCATCAGGATCGAAAATGGAGGGACATAAAGCTGTTGCGACAACAACCATGTTCAAATCATGGATTAACACAACCATCTGACCGCCATGGCCCCATGCAAACCATATCTGATGGCTCCCGGAAGTTCCTGACCACCAGAGATATCCATATTTCAACGTGCGGATGTTGGTAAGGATCTCCCGGCCATAGGTTGAAGAAGAATAAATCTGAAAGCTTGCATTCACCCATTCAGATGGAATAATCTGATTATCGTTCCAGGCACCATTATCGAGATACAGCTGTCCGAATTTGGCTAGGCTTCTTGGAGTCATATAAATATCCCCGCTGCCATAATAGTATCCGTTGGCGTCTGCCGGCCAGTACGGAACTGAAATACCCATATCATCGAAAAGATAATTACTGGCAAATGACATCAGGGATTGTTTTGAGCTCCGGGCAATAATAATAGCCATGATATGTGCTGTAAAATTTGAATAACCGAATTTTGTTCCCGGAGGATTTATCAGCGGGAACTGGCTAAGGAAAGGAATCCAGTTTGATGAGCCAGATAGTGTTTCCAGATACCCGTAAACCTCTTCCCACGGATAGCCTGACCTCATCTGCAGCATATGCTGAACTGTGATCTCAGATTTCCTTGAATCTGTTGATTCCCAATCAATTTCCGTAAAGAAATCTTTTAACTTCTGATCAGTGCCTGTTATATATTTTTCTTTTATAGCAATACCTGCCAGGGCTGATATAATGCTTTTTGTAACCGATGCAGTTGATGATGCATCAAATACAGATTGACCATTAAAGTACTGCTCGGCTATCAAATACCTGTTCTTTAGAATCAGCAGGCTGAAGATATTATCAAGTTTTTTTGCTTCTTCATAGGTATTACTTATTGTAATGGGATCCATACCCTGTTCTTTTGCACTTGAAACCTGCAATCCGTCATTCATGACTGACGGCTGCCAGGAATATGCTTCTTCCTTCTTTTCAGTGCAGTAACAAAGCAACAGTGTTGCTGCTATCATCAATATGTTCAAATACCTCTTGCCCGGTATCATCTTTTCCTTATTCTTTAAGAGACTTTTTTATTTTTTTTGTATTAACATCCATTATCCAGATGTCATGATTTCCCCCCCTGGTGCTGTTAAAGGCTATCCTCTTTCCGTCCGGAGACCATATTGCACCTTCATTATGACCATTCCTGGTGATAGCCAGTGGCAATGACCTGCCTCCTGCAGAAGACATAATGTAGAGGCCAAGGTATTTGCCATTCATGGCTGCGTATACCAGCAGCTTTCCGTCAGGTGAAAGGGCAAGATGACGGTAGAAGTTCTCATTATGGCCGGTAATTTGTGTCTTCGCCCCATCTTCTGAGGGTATTTTCAGCATATTACATTTTCTGGTTTGCCTGTCCACATTTGCAACAAGAACGCTTTTGCCGTCAGTCCACCAGCCGCCGGGAAGAGGAAGCCTGCCTTCCTCGCGGAACAGGCTTTTCAATTCCCCGGTCTTGAAGTTCCATGTGCAGACCGATACTCTTTTTCTTTCAATAAAAGCGATCTGCGAACCATCCGGTGACCAGCAGGGGAGTCCTCCGTTCTGAATAACGACCGAATCGGGAAGGAACTTTAAAATATCTCCTCCATCTGCCGGGATCATTCTTATACTGTTGCCGGTGTCCGCATCAAATACAATATATTTCCCGTCTGGTGACCATTTCGGATGTTCGGCAATGCCTCTGAAAATCTGTTTTGCACCGGTTCCATCCGCTGACACTTTCCAAAGGCCGTTTTTCCCAAGTGTATCATTATACATATCAGAATGCTGATATACAATTAACTTACTATCGGGTGACCATGTGGCAAAACCATCCTGGGCAGGATCAGTGGTAAGCTGCCTGGCAGGGAACATATCCTGGGCGGATAGAACACTGGTCCGGAGAATCAATAATACAAGGGGCAAATAATTCATTTTCATGTTCGCGATTTACAGGTATAATTTATAAAATCCCTGAAAATGAACACAATGAATTTTACGAATTGTTCAGATGAGTTTATAGATTGCAGGAAAACAGGTATGGATTTATAAAAAGGCAGCAGGCTAAAGGCTGAAGGCAGATGGTAGAAGGAGGAAGACGGTAAAAAATTTGCCCGGAATTTTACAATTCTACCGGGATAAAAAGTGAGACAGTAAAAATACCATTCTCCTTTTTTGTACTCAAAGATGCCTTTTTACCGTAAAACAATTCGAGACGTCTGATAACATTTATCAGTCCTGTCCCGGTTCCTCTCCTCGACGAGGGTGCCGGATCGTAATTATTGGTTATTGTTATTTCGATATTTCCGTCAATGGTCTTTGCCTGTGTCAGGATCCTGACACTTTCGGTACTTTCGTAAACACCATGCTTAATTGCATTTTCATAAAGCGGCTGCAGAAGCATTACAGGCATTTTTGTTTCAAGACACTTTTCATCAATATTCTCTTCGGTCGATAATCTGTCGCCAAACCGCACTTTTTCAATGTCAAGATACAACCTCAGGTTCTCAAACTCGCTTCTGATTGAAACAGGCTGTTCATCTTTTTTTGAGAGTGCATACCTCATGAACTCCGACAACTTGTTCACCATATCCCTCGCTTTTTCCGGATCGGTAATAGTCAGCGAGCTGATTGAATTAAGGCTGTTGAACAGGAAGTGGGGATTGATCTGCGAACGCAGCATTTTCAGCTCAGTTTCCTTTACAAGGCTTTCCAGCTTTGCTTCCCTTGCTTTTTTCTCCGAAAGATTGGTAAGGCTGATGAACAGGAAATAGGTCAGAATAACCAGCAGGTATATGAAAAAACCTGTCCCGATCCTGTAAGGCAGGGTAACATCCCAGTAAGCCTGATAAACATTTTTATCAGGCAGGATCAGCATTATTATCCCTTTTGAAATCAATATCCATAGAGCCACTGAAATAGCACCAATAGCTACCAGGTTTAAAATCAGCGTGGAAGGACCCGCTTTTCCCTGATTAAAGAAACTGAACGGGTACCATAATGACAATGCTATGCCTGAGTAGATAAGCAGTGAAAGCAAAGCATCGATGATGCTGACATTTACAAAGCTGCCATATGCAAAATAATATAAAAGTGCCTGGCCCAGCACCAAAAAGAGCCAGACCAGCCACCAAACTATCAACCGGATCCTGTTTTCAAGTACAGGATGTTTCATACTGCAACTGCTTAATAACTTTTCACCTCACCACCACCGAATACCACAGCTCCCCTTATAACCAGCTGGCTTGCAGGATCCACCGTTCTGCCGGGACTGAGTTTCCGTGAATCTGAGAAACCACCAAGGACAGGTGTAACCTCGATGGTAACAAACCAGTTATCGGGAACAATTATCGTGGCTCCGCCAAAAACACAGGCTATTTCAAGATCATTCCTGCCCGGAGCCATTCTGGCTTTTGTGAGATCAAGTTCAATTCCACCGAAAACAGCCGATATTTTACCTCCCCTGAAATTTTGCGATACGATCTGTCGTTCACCGCCACTGAATACATTCACATAATCAATGAAGTCATCCCCTATCATACCGGTCGTTCTTACCGCATTCCACCCTCGGCGTCTGGTCACAATGAAAATTACCCCGATGATTATGAATATTGAAGGCCAGAACATATTGTACATATGGAATGTCTCCCGAAAGACCAGAGGGATCATGAAAAATCCTCCGACTGCCATTACAATTATTCCGGCCGTTTTTTCTGATGCCCCCAGGGTCATTACAAGGCCTATTGTTACAAGCAGCATTGGCCAGCTGAAAATCACATGATCGATAAAATCGGGAAAAAATCCTGTATTCCTGATTGCAAGGAATAATCCTGCAATAACAAGGATCACTCCGATTATAACCCTGTTGCTGGTAAGGGTATGGGATTCACGTCCTGATAGCTGACGGTCATCCCTGAAGTCACTGTTTGTTTCCATTTTCGTAAATTTATTTGTTTTTAAGTTATTCAATCTTCTTTTTCCTGCGGAAGAAAGAGGAAATTATAAATGAAATTCCCAGTAAAACTATTATTCCGGGCCAGTAAAGAGTTTTTATCAGCCGGGGGATTTCATCTAGATAGTCATCCATCATAAACCATGTTCCACCTGCTATAAGGAGCAATCCCGGTATAAATTGAAGGTTAAGCAAAAGCAGTGCACCAATAAAAATCATAGCTGTTTGCCAGGTGAAGTATTCCTTCACACCTCCCAAATGCAGCATGTCGTTAGTCGCAACCAGAAGAGCCAGACCAAGTACAATGAAAAACAGCCCGATGCCTACCTGAGGGTGATGCTCCCTTTGTTCCCGGATGTGATGATAACTCTTTTTCATAATTATTAAATTTATACGGATCAAAAATAATTTACTATTTTTCAGGAAGTAACAGGAAATCGGTGAATGGCGGATTTTTTACGGTATACTGCGTGATAAGACGGATATTGTTACTTTTTTGTTCATAATTTTTTTAATTGAATAAGCTTTCATATTTTTGCAATCCAAATTTTGTTGAGATGTCCGGATTATATGCTATACCGGTATACGCGCTGAAAGAAGGACCCCACTGTTATGATTTTGAGATTGATAAGGAGTTTTTTGACCAGTTTGAGGAGTCGGAGTTAAAAGAAGGGAATCTGAAAGCTACTGTTGATGCTGATAAAAGATCATCTCATATGGATCTTAATATCAGAATCGAAGGTACGATCAGGATACCCTGTGACAGGTGTCTTGAGAATTTTTCACTTCCTGTGCAATGTGAGAACAGACTCGTTGTAAAATTCGGTAAAATCCATGATGAAAGCGATCCGGATATCATTACAATTCCGGCGGAAGAGCATGAGTATGATCTGAAGCAGTATTTCTACGAATACATAATTCTTGCCCTGCCTATCCGGCGGGTGCATCCGGCTGATAAAAACGGGAAAAGCACGTGTGATCCGGAAATGATCAGGAAACTGAAGGAACATATTGTAAACGAAGAAAGAAATACCGACCCCCGATGGGATGAATTAAAAAAAATTATAAACAACTAACATCTTAATACTGAATACAATGCCGAATCCCAAACGAAAACACTCAAAAACAAGAAGAGATAAGCGCAGAACCCATTACAAAGCAACTGCGCCTACAGTAACCACCTGTTCAAACTGCGGATCTTCAGTTCAGTACCACAGGGTATGCCCTGAGTGCGGATTTTACAGAGGCAAGCTGGCTATTGAGAAAAAAGCCACTACCTGATATTGTGAAACCAACCGGTACAACGATGAAAATAGGCATCGATGTTATGGGGGGTGATTTTGCACCAGATGCAATAATTGAAGGTGCAGTTGATTCACTTGCGAATTTTTCCGGAGATGATAAACTCGTTCTGATCGGGAAGGAAGACTCAATTTATGCTAAATTGGGTAGAATGAACGTTGATCCATCCGGATTTGAAATTATAAATACCACGCAGGTAATTGAAATGGGCGATATTCCGGCCAGGGCATATTCACAGAAACCCGATTCAAGCATTGCTGTAGGATACAGGTTACTTAAGGATGGCAGGATAGATGGGTTTTGCAGTGCCGGGAATACGGGTGCAATGCTTGTGGGGGCCAGCTATACCGTGAATGTGATTCCAGGTGTTTTCCGTCCGGCACTTGCCACAATAATGCCTGTTGTGGATAATCGGAATGCGGTTATTCTTGATGTCGGATTAAATCCGGACAGTAAACCGGATGTGCTCATGCAATACGGAATCCTGGGAAGCCTGTTTGCAAAGTATGTTCTTGAAATAGAAAATCCTGCCGTAAAATTACTTAATATCGGCGAAGAAGAATCCAAAGGAACGGCGGCAATTAAAGCTGCATATGATCTTATGAAAGGACACCCCGCAATTAATTTTCAGGGTAATATTGAAGCAAATGACCTCTTCAGGGAAAACATGCCGGATGTAATTGTATGTGATGGTTTTGTTGGGAATGTGGTGCTGAAACAGGCAGAGGCATTCTTTCTCATATTTAAATCAAAAAATCTTAAAGACTCCTTTTTCGAGCGGATCGATTTTGAAAATATCGGCGGCACGCCGATTGTTGGGATCAATGCCAATGTTGTTATTGGTCATGGCAATTCAAGGCGAAAGGCAACAATGAATATGATCCTCCAGACTTTGGCTGTCGTGCACGTTAATCTGGCACAAAAGATCAAAGACGCGATTTAAATTATGGAAAAGATACGTGCAGCCATAACAGGCATCAATGGTTGGGTACCGGAATACAGGCTTACCAATCAGGAACTGTCCCGAATGGTTGATACTTCCGACGAATGGATCATGCAGCGTGTCGGAATAAAGGAGAGGAGGATTCTCAAGGGGGAAGGTCTTGGCAGTTCCGACCTTGGTGAGAAGGCTGTGAAAGGATTGCTTGAAAAAACAAATACATCACCCGATGAAGTTGATCTTCTGATTTGTGCTACAATTACCCCCGATATGTTTTTCCCTGCAACGGCTAATATTATTTCAGATAAGGTTGGAATAAAAAATGCATTTAGCTTCGACCTTGGTGCAGCCTGCTCCGGATTCCTTTTTGCATTGCAGACAGGAGCTGCATATGTTGAAACAGGGAAGTTTAAAAAAGTTATTGTAGTTGGTGCCGACAAAATGTCGTCGATAACGGATTATACTGACCGGACCACCTGTCCGCTTTTCGGTGATGCGGCAGGGGCTGTCCTCCTTGAACCCACAACAGAAGAGTACGGGATCATGGATTATATTTTCCATGTGGATGGATCAGGCCGTAAATACCTTTATTTGAAAGCCGGAGGGTCGGTCAGACCGGCGTCACATGAGACAATTGAGGCTAAGGAACATTACATATTCCAGGAAGGACAAACTGTTTTTAAATTTGCTGTTTCAAATATGGCTGATGTTGCAGCCGAGATAATGCAGCGCAATAACCTGAAATCAGAAGATATTGCCTTTTTGGTTCCGCATCAGGCCAACCTCAGGATTATAGATGCTACCGGGAGAAGAATGGGACTCCCTCCTGAAAAGGTTATGATCAACATCGAACATTACGGAAACACAACAGCCGCAACAATTCCACTGTGCATCTGGGAATACGAGAAAAAGCTCAAAAAAGGTGATGTGCTTATCCTTGCTGCATTCGGGGGAGGGTTTACCTGGGGTTCGATGTACGTTAAATGGGCTTATGATCCCAGGTAAGCATTTGATTGTTTTTCGCAATAGTTTTTATATTTGTTAGTTATTAGTATGAATCTGTAAAACTTCCACCGCTATGACAAAGTTCAACGAGACAGAACCTGCAGCAATAAACCTCATAAGTAACGGGACCGAAATTACCGGAGATGTCAAATCAACCGGAGATATCCGTATAGATGGAGCCCTTTCAGGGAATCTCAATACCAAGGGCAAAGTGGTGATAGGACCAACCGGAAAAGTGAACGGTGAAGTAAACTGCAAGAATTCAGAAGTGTCAGGTCTGATTGAGGGTAAAATTATTGTAAGTCAATTGCTTATATTAAAGGTTGCTTCAAAGATTCTTGGCGATATAGTCACCTCAAAACTATCTATAGAACCGGGAGCAATATTCACTGGTAACTGCAAAATGAGCGATAACGAGATCAATGGAGGAACCTCAAAAGGAAAAGAACCAGAAAAAAATCCCAAATAAAGGATTAAAGGATTTTGCCAGATATTCGGGATTAGGCTTCCAGATGATAGCTATAATTCTTATAGCTACATGGGGAGGCATTCAGCTTGATAAACTGGCAGGATTCAGCAATCCTGTTTTTACAATTATCCTTTCGCTCCTGGGTGTTTTTGCCGGAATCTATGTAGCAATAAAAGATTTTCTGAAGTAGCCTCTTTTTGAAACCTTTATTTAAATACTTGTTTTTCCTCATCGGATTTGAGATCCTGATTCTTTTAGCAGGATATTTGTTAACCTCCGGTACTGATACAGGTATCTTTTTCAGCGGAATATTTTATCTGTCGGTTACATTCACTCTTCTTGCAATGCTGGTCCTTATCATTTTTTTCAGGGGACGATCGAGAGAACCTGTCAGCCAGACCATGCATCTGCTGGTATCCCTGAGTATAAAGTTCATTGCGGAACTTATTGTAGCACTCATCTGGTTTTTTGTTGCTAAAAAAACCGGATTGTCATCTGTAATATTGTTTTTTGTACTATATTTAGCCTTCACTCTGTTTTCGGTATTTGTTGTATTGAAAACATTGAAATACAAATCTTTATAACAGCGATTGATTTGAAAACACGGATTGTAGAGTTATTCTTTCTCATCTTTGCGCTCATACAATTTACTGTGCCTGCTGCAGGGCAGGAGGAACCTGATACGCATGCTGCAACCAGCTCTGAAGAAGCTGAAAAACAATTTGACGCCAGGGAATTTATACTTGAACATATTGCTGACTCCCATGAATGGCATATCCTGACAAAAAAGAATGGTGAACATTTAGCAATCTATCTGCCGGTCATACTTTACAGCAAGGAATCAGGTCTTCATATCTTCTCATCGCGCCGGCTTGCCCACGGGCATGATTACAAGGGTTTCAGGCTGCAACCGGAGGGAGACCTTAAAGGCCGGATCATTTCAGTGAATGAGAATGGCCAGGTCGATGAGGAGAATCTGCCACTTGATTTTTCAATGACAAAGACTGTTTTCGGAATGCTGGCTGCGGCTTTGATAGGACTTTGGCTTTTCATATCCCTTTCCCGTTCCTACAAAAGAACAGGGATCAGCCATCCGAAGGGCATTCAGAGCTTCCTTGAACCGGTGATATGCTTTGTGCGCGACGACATTGTCATTCCCAACATAGGTTATGAGAAGCATGAAAAATTCATGCCATATCTGCTGTCGGTCTTCTTTTTTATACTCATCAATAACATAATGGGGCTTATCCCGTTCCCGCCCCCGTTCGGAGCCAATGTTACGGGTAACATTGCTGTAACATTCACACTTGCATTTTTTTCCTTTGTAATTATCCAGATAAACGGAAGCAAAACTTACTGGCGACATATTTTCGCTACACCGGGCGTTCCGCTCTGGCTGTTACCGATAATGATACCTGTTGAAATCATCGGGATGATCGCAAAGCCTTTTGCCCTGATGATTCGTCTGTTTGCCAATATTACTGCAGGTCATATAATTGTTATGAGTCTTCTTGCATTGATATTTATTTTTGATTCCCTGTTTGTTGCACCGGTATCTGCATTTTTTGTGATTTTTATGGATTGCCTCGAGTTGCTGGTGGCATTCCTTCAGGCATATGTTTTCACATTGTTGTCAGCACTGTTTATCAGCCTGGCAATTGTGGAAGAGCATCATTAGTTTTTATGTTTAATTAATAACAAGTGTTATGACAGGTACATTAGCAGCAATTGGAGCAGGTTTGGCAGTTATAGGTGCAGGCCTTGGCATCGGCAGGATCGGTGGTTCAGCCATGGAAGCCATTGCCCGGCAGCCCGAAGCTGCAAACAAGATACAGCTGGCAATGATCATTTCGGCAGCCCTTATTGAAGGTGTTGCCTTGTTCGCTGTAGTTGTTTCTTTAATTGCCTAGTAAAAAAAACGGAATCCTGCAACGGTTGGTTGCAGGATTCCTTAACAGAAAATCATTAAAACAGCAAATATGATATTAGCCGGTAACAGCCTTACAAGCCCTGCCATTGGAACGATCTTCTGGGCAGTCATTATTTTTTCGCTCTTTTTCCTTATTCTTAAAAAATTTGCCTGGAAACCGGTCCTGAATGCAATAAAACAGAGGGATGAAATGATAAAAGGATCATTGGCCGCAGCTGAAAAGGCACGGAAGGACATGCTGCAGCTTCAGAGCGATAATGAGGCAATACTCCGGAAAGCAAGGCAGGAGCGGGAAGATATTCTGAAGGAGGCAAGAGATGTGCGCGACGCGCTGATAGCTGAAGCCAGGGGTAAAGCTTCGCAGGAAGCAGGGAAGATTGTGGAAAATGCCAAAGCTGGAATAGAACGCGAAAAAGCCAAAGCACTTTCGGAAATACGTGAGCAGCTGGCCACACTTTCTGTCGAAATAGCTTCAAAACTTATTGGAGAGAGGCTGAGCCGCACAGGAGAACAGGACAAACTGATCGAGAAGTATCTGAAGGATACAAACTTTAATCAAAATTAGGCAGGATACCCGGGATGAACGACGGCAAAATATCTGTCAGATATGCAAATGCGCTTTTTCAGTCAGCTCTTGAAAAAAAGATGCTGGACAAAGTTTATGGGGATATGGTTTTCTTATCCGAAATCTGTTCAGTACCCGAGTTTAAAGAGATGCTGGAAAGCCCGATAATTGTACCTTCCAGAAAGACAGGGATCATTCACAAAACCATCGGGAAGAATCTGGAAGAGATAACATTTTCCCTTATCGATATTGTTGTCAGTAACGGCAGGGAAGTATTCCTTCCTGCAATCGCCAGGGAATTTATGCGTAAAACAAAGGAGTTTAATGGTATTACTGAGACTATACTTACAACCGCTGTAAAAGTCGATAAAAAAATATCTGATAAGATTTCCGGACTTATTGCGGACATTTTCAAAACCAAAGTGGAACTTAAGGAAATAGTGGATAAGGATATTATAGGAGGATTTATTCTGAAGATTGAGGATAATTATATTGATGCCAGCGTAAGGAATAAATTGCGCAAAATTGAAAACGAGCTGAAGGGGAAAACCCTTACAGCCTGAAAATGACTAATAGCAAATAACAATTTTAAATTCGGGTAATTAAGAACAACAATATGGCAAGTATCAAACCGGCAGAAGTATCCAGCATTCTCCGCCAGCAGCTTGAGGGAATCCAGACGGGAGCTGAATTGGAAGAGGTTGGGACCGTCCTTCAGGTGGGTGACGGAATAGCACATATATACGGACTTTTAAATGCACAGTCAAATGAGCTGATTGTTTTTGAGAACGGAATTGAAGCAATAGTACTGAATCTGGAGGAGGATAATATCGGCGCAGTGCTTCTCGGACCGACTGAGGAAATAAATGAAGGTGATATTGTTAAACGTACAGGACGAATTGCCTCCATTGGAGTTGGTGAAGGACTTCTGGGCAGAGTAATTTCTCCGACCGGACAACCTCTCGACGGCAAGGGACCGGTTGAAGGGAAACGGTACGATATGCCGTTTGAAAGAAAAGCTCCCGGGGTTATCTTCCGCCAGCCGGTAAAGCAGCCGCTTCAGACAGGTATCAAGGCAATCGATGCAATGATCCCGATCGGAAGGGGACAAAGGGAGCTTATAATCGGCGACCGGCAGACCGGAAAAACAGCTATTGCCATTGACACAATTATAAACCAGCGCAGTAATTTTGAGCAGGGGAAGCCGGTCTATTGCATCTATGTAGCCATCGGACAAAAAGGATCAACAGTTGCAAATATTGCTAAAACTCTTGAAGAACATGGTGCGCTGGAATATACGGTAATTGTACTGGCCACAGCTTCCGATCCTGCCGCCGCACAGTTCTATGCTCCCTTTTCAGGTGCAGCTATTGGTGAATTTTTTCGTGATACAGGGCGCGACGCCCTTATTATTTATGATGACCTGTCAAAGCAGGCGGTATCATACAGGGAAGTTTCCCTCTTGCTTCGCAGGCCGCCGGGACGTGAGGCATATCCGGGAGATGTTTTCTACCTTCACTCCAGACTTCTTGAAAGGGCCGCAAAGATCATTGAATCTGATGAGGTGGCAAAACAGATGAATGATATTCCTGAATCGATAAGGCACATGGTAAAAGGAGGAGGATCACTGACCGCGTTGCCGATAATTGAGACCCAGGCCGGTGA
>Ga0113563_10000923_pt1 | contig 15648 bp, 9 predicted proteins | sample Mud3Dept3metaG_FD_80117 | JGI IMG/M metagenome (GOLD analysis project Ga0113563, IMG submission 80117) | Freshwater wetland microbial communities from Ohio, USA, analyzing the effect of biotic and abiotic controls - Mud 3 Core 4 Depth 3... | ecosystem: Environmental > Aquatic > Freshwater >...
CCCGACGAGGAGGATCGACAGGTCGACGGTCAACTGGTCGCTGGCGGCGATCCTCGCCGGACTCGTCGTCGCCAACCTCGTCGCTGCCGGCTACTGGTACCTCGCGCTTGGCCTGCTCCTGGCGGGACCGATGTTCGTGGTCCTGCACCGCTACCCGCTGATCGCCATCAGCATCTGGCTCGTCCTGGCTCCGCTGGTCGCGGTGACGGACGACGTCGGCAACCGCAAGATCTTCTGGCTGATCCATCGGAGCTTGCCGGTCCTGACGCTGTGTGCGATCGCGGTCGGATCGTTCCTGGGCATCTCCGACCGCAAGATCGCCAAGCTCGGCTGGCCGGAGGTCATGATGGGCGGGTACCTGGTCGCGTCCGTCCTCTCGATCCTGTACACGTCGGATGCGACCCTCGCGACGTCGTACATGCTCTACGACCGGGTCTTCGTCCCGATGTGCCTGTACCTGATCGTCCGGCTCCTCTCGCCGGATGAGCGCGATCTCAGGCTCCTGCTGCCCGCCGTCGCGTTCCTCCTGGTCACCCAGTCCGTGTTCGGGCTGCTGTCCTGGGTGGCGCCTGGATCCCTCCCGTCCGTGTGGCTCGCCCACGCCGGCGAGCGGACCACGGGCTCGCTCCGAGACCCGAACGTCTACAGCGTCACCGTGCTGTTCGCCGGTCTGTTCCTCCTGCACCGCGCCTTCACAGGCAGCCACAGCCGCTGGGTCCGGCTGGGCGCCGTGGCGTTGTTCGTCCTGGCACTGGTCATGGTGTTCTTCACGTTCTCGAGGGCGGCTTGGCTCGCCGGTCTCGTCGCGGTGGTGATGGTGGCGTTCGCCTACCCGAAGTTCGCCCGGCGCCTCGCCATCGCGGCCGTGCCCGTCGTCCTGCTTCTCCTCGCGTCGGGCGTGCTGACCCACCAGCTCGACTACGCCTACGAACGGCTGACGTCAGAGGATTCGGCTCTCAGCCGCCTGCCGGTCCTGGTCGCGGCCGCCCGGATGTTCGAGGCCAAACCGGTCACCGGCTGGGGCTACGAGAACTTCGATCGGTACTCGCGACGCTTCCAAGGGCGGGTGGGGGACCTCGCGTCAGCCGAGAAGCCACATGCCTCGCACAACCTGTACTTCACGATCCTGGCCGAGCAGGGTGTGATCGGATTCGTCCTGTTCCTCGGGCCGCCCGCCTACTGGATGGTCCGGACGGTCAAGCGATGGGGGTCGGTCCCGCGCTCGGGCGGCATCGATCGGAGGCTACTCCTCCTGATGTGGGCCGCGATCGCGGTGTTCGTGATCGTGAACAACTTCGTGGTCGTCAGCGTGACCTTCGGGCCGGGTGTGTACTGGCTCACGTTGGGTCTGATCGCATCGATCGTAGATCGCTACGGCCCGGCCCGGAAGCCCGTCCGGCCCTGGATCGCGGTGGGAGCCGTCCCGTGAGCGGAGCCACACGCCTTTCCTCGGCCTACGGACACCGGCTTCGTGACGTGGCCTCCTCTCGCCCATCTGGAGGCGACCGGGGCGTGGGGTTCCACGTCGTGTACGTGATCGGCACCTACCCGAGGCCAACGACGACCTTCATCGATCGCGAGGTCCTCGCCCTGCGGCGCAAGGGGGTTCAGGTGACGTTGCTTTCGATCCGCCGACCCGGTCGCGGGCTCTCGAGCTCCCAGCGCGCGCTCCAGGCGGACGTGCGCTACGTCCTGCCGGCCCCCGTGCTCGCCCTGACGCGCAGCCATCTCTCGTTCCTCGTGGCCGGGCCGAGAGCGTACCTCGGGACCCTGGTGCACCTCCTCACGCGGCCGCACCCGGACGCGCGGGCTCGGCTGCGGACGGTCCTGCATTTCGGGATCGGCGTGCGCGTGGCGAGGATGATCCGCGACGAGTACCCAGCCGACCACATCCACGCGCACTTCGTCGATCGTGCGGCACTCGTCGCGCTCGTCGCCGGACGGCTCCTCGGGACGCCGTTCAGCGCGACGGCGCACGCGAACGACATCTACGTCGACCCGGTGCTCCTGCCCGAGAAGATGACTGGGGCCAAGTTCATCGCGACGTGCACCCGGTACAACGAGCGGCACCTCTCCGCCGTCGCCGGGGTCAGACGCGAACGCCCGGTCAGATGCGTGTACCACGGCGTCGATGTCCGTGATTTCCACCCGTCGGACGGGGATCGGCGACCTCGGCCGATGCTGCTCGCCGTCGGTCAGCTGAAGGAGAAGAAGGGGTTCCGCTACCTCCTGGAAGCGTGTCGGATCCTGTCGGACCGCGGCATCGAGTACGACTGCGAGATCGTGGGCGACGGACCGCTCCGGTCCGAGCTGCTGTCGGCCGTGGATGCTCTCGACCTCGATGCGCGCGTGTCCCTGATCGGCTCGCTGCCGCACGAGGCCGTCGTCCGTCGGTACGCCGAGGCCGCGGTCTTCGTCCTGCCGTGCGTCACCGCCCCCGACGGTGACCGCGACGGGATCCCGAACGTGATCCTCGAGGCCATGGCGATGGCGCTGCCGGTCGTTTCCACGCTCCACTCGGGGATCCCGGAGGCCGTCGACGACGGCGAGACCGGCTTCCTGGTGCCGCCCGCCGATCCGGATGCGCTCGCCGACGCGCTCGCCCGACTCCTCGAGAACCCTGAGTTGCGGAGTCGGCTCGGCCAGGCAGGGAGACGGAGCGTGGTCGAGCGCTTCGACCTGGGGGTCAACGTCGAGCGACTGCTCGAGGAGTTCGTGGCATGAGGTCCGCGGAGACGATGGCCGGGAGCCCGAAGCCCCTCAGCGGCATCCGAGACAGGGCGCTCTTCCTGGTCTGGGGGTCCCAGGGCAAGGGCCCACGGAGCAGGGTGTTCGCACGTGAGCTGGGTGTCGACGTGTGGTTCATCGAGTCGAGTCTCCGCAGGGGACGGCTCACCGCACCCCTCCGATACCTGTCCGAGGGAGCACGGACGCTCCTGCTGCTCTCGCGCCGGCGCCCGAGGATCGTGTTCGTCCAGAGTCCGCCCACGCCCGCCGTGATGCTCGTCGCCGTCTACTGCGCGTTCGCCGGGGCCCGATTCATCGTCGACGCCCACAGCGCGGCGATGCAGGCGCCGAGATGGACGCGCCCACGATGGCTCTACCGCGTGCTGGCGCGACGAGCGCTCGTGACGATCGTGACGAACGACCACTTCGCCAGGACGATCCGCAGTTGGGGTGCCACCGCGCTCGTGGTGCGTGACGTTCCGACATCCTCCCCCGGCGCCGAGACGCCGTTCCCGGTCGACGGCGGGTTCAACGTCATGGTCGTGAACTCGTTCGCTCCGGACGAGCCGCTCGCGCAGGTGATGGAAGCAGCTCGCCGGTGCAAGGACGTGCGGTTCCACATCACGGGCGATCCGGATCGCCCAGGCATCCGGATGCCGTCGAGCGTGCCGGACAACGTCCGGTTCACAGGCTTCCTTCCAGACGAGGAGTACCGCGCGCTCATGCGCGCATGCGAAGCGGTCGCGTGCTTCACGACCCGCGACCACACGATGCAGCGAGGGGCGTGCGAGGCACTCTGGATGGGCACGCCCATCGTGACCTCGGACTGGCCGCTCCTGCGCGCGTACTTCCGCAAGGGCGCGGTTCACGTGGACGGCTCCGCCGAGGGCATCCGGGCAGGGATCGAGCGGGTGGTGCGCGACCACGATCGCTACGCGAGGGAGATCCAAGAGCTACAGGTCGATCATCGTGCAGATTGGGCGGAGGCGCTCGGCGAGCTCCTCGCGCTCATCGACCCGGTGACGACCGAGCGATCGACGCGACCGAGGAAGGAGCGCTGAGACCGATGAAGATCGGAGTGTTCGGGCTCGGCTACGTTGGCGCCGTGTCCGCGGCCGCGCTTGCGCACGCCGGGCATCGGGTGATCGGCGTGGATCCGAACCTGACGAAGGTGGAGATGATCAACGGCGGCCGAAGCCCGGTGATCGAGGCCGGGCTCGACGACCTGATCCGGGACGGTGTCGAGCAGGGCAGGATAGGGGCGACCAATGACGCCCGGGAGGCGGTGCTCGGCTCGGACATCTCGCTCGTCTGCGTGGGAACGCCGAGCAATGGCAACGGCAGCCTCGATCTCACGCAGATCCAGAAGGTGTGCCAGGAGATCGGGTTGGCCCTCGCGGAGAGGTCCGGGTTCCACGTGGTGGTCGTCCGGAGCACGATGCTCCCCGGGAGCACCGAGGAGGTCGTGATCCCGACACTCGCGGCGGCCTCCGGCCGACGACCTGGCGTCGACTTCGGGGTCTGCGTGAACCCCGAGTTCCTCCGTGAGGGGACCTCGATCCGGGACTTCCGCGATCCACCGTTCACCCTCGTCGGGGGGACCGACGCGACGTCGATCGGGATGGTCGCGTCGCTGTACTCGTCGCTCGACGCCGAACTCATCGAAGCACCGATCAAGGTTGCCGAGATGGTGAAGTACGCGTGCAACGCGTTCCATGGGGTGAAGATCACGTTCGCGAACGAGATCGGGAACATCTGCGCGGATCATGGGATCGACAGCCATCGGGTGATGGAGATCCTCTGCGCCGACACGAAGCTCAACATCTCGCCGGCGTACCTGAAGCCGGGGTTCGCGTTCGGGGGCTCGTGCCTCCCGAAGGACCTGCGTGCGCTCGTGTACCACGCGCGACGCTTCGACATCGACGCTCCCCTCCTCGAGGCGATCTCCAGGAGCAACCGCGGCCAGATCGAGCGCGCGCTCGAGATGATCAAGCGCACCGGGCACAAGCGGATCGGTGTTCTCGGGTTCTCCTTCAAGGCGGGGACCGACGACCTCAGGGAGAGCCCGATGGTCGAGCTGATCGAGCGACTGATCGGCAAGGGGTACACGGTGCGCGTGTACGACCGGAACGTGTCCCTCGCGAACCTCCAGGGGGCGAACCGGGCGTACATCGAGAAGGAGATCCCCCACATCGCCTCGCTGATGGCCGAGACGGTCGATGACGTGATCTCCTCGAGCGAGATGATCGTGATCGGGAACGGCGACGAGGCGTTCCGCCGGGCGGTCGACGAGGCCAGGCCGGATCAGTCCATCCTGGATCTCGTGCGGATCGGGGGCGGCGAGAGCTCGAGCGCCCACTACGAAGGGATCTGTTGGTGATCGTCCACGCGCCGTTGAACCGCGATCGTGGAGCGACGAGATGCTGACGCCCGCGATCGTCGTCTCCAGCTACACGATGGGCTTGGGTGTCATCCGAGGTCTCGGCTCGATGGGTGTGCCGGTCGTCGTCGTCCGCTACGACCGGCACGACATGGGTCACGTGTCGAGGTACGTCCGTGAGGTGATCGATGCCCCGCACCCTGAGGCATCCGAGGATCGGTTCGTCGACCTGCTCCTCGAGGAAGGGGACCGGCTTCGTGGATCGCTGCTCGTCCCGGCGTCGGATGCGGCGCTCGCCGCGATGTCGAGGAACAAGGATGCGCTGTCGGAGAAGTACGTCGTCGCCGCCACGGAGTGGGAGATCTCGCGACGGTTCATCGAGAAGAAGCACACGTACGCGCTCGCCGAGGAGGTCGGTGTACCTGCGCCCCAGACCACGATCCCCCGATCGCTCGAGGACGTCGAGCGGTACGCCGCCTCCGCCATGTTCCCCTGCCTCGTGAAGCCGTCGCAGGGGCACCTGTACAAGGCTCGCTTCGGCACGAAGATGGAGCGCGTCGACGACGTCGATGAACTGGTCACCGCGTACCGGCGCGCCGACGACGCGGGCCTGGAGGTGATGCTGCAGGAGATCATCCCCGGACCGGACGGTGACGGCGCGAACTACAACTCCTACACATGGGATGGCAACCCGGCCATCGAGTTCACCGCGCGGAAGATCCGCGGGTCGCCTCCCGTGTTCGGCTCCCCGCGTGTCGCGCTCAGCGAGATCGTCCCTGAGGTTGTCGAGCCGGGACGGCGGATCCTGCAGGCCATGGGCTTCTACGGGTTCTCCTGCACCGAGTTCAAGCGGGACGAGCGTGACGGGGTCTGGAAGCTGATGGAGGTGAACGGTCGGCACAACCTCTCCTCGCTCCTCGCGGTGCGGTGCGGGGTGAACTTCCCGTGGATCCAGTACCGTCACCTCGTCGAGGGTGAGCTGCCACGCGTGCGCGGGCAGCGCACGGGCCTCTACTGGATCGACCTGGTCCGGGACCTCGGCTGCGACGTTGCGTACGCGGGCCGGGAGCCCTACCGACTGCGCGACTACCTCCGGCCATACCAGCGGCCACACGTGTTCGCTATCGCCGACCTGCACGATCCGGCCCCGTTCGCTGTGCGCATCGCCGACCTGGGGAGGACCGCCATCTCCGCGGCGCGCGCGCGGCTGCGCCGAAGCTCTCGACGGGGCGACATCGAACCGGGTGACCAGCGGTCTCGTCCGTCCGGGCGGAGTGGAGGGGAGGTTCACCGATCTGTGCCGGGGGGTCCGTTGGGGACGACGGCGGGAGGGGGCGGCGACGCTCAGCGGCCGATCCGGAGCCGGGCACGCGAAGCATGATCATCAGTCATCGGCACCGATACGTGTTCGTCGAGCTGCCGAGGACGGGCTCGACCGCCATCAGCGACGAGCTGCGTGCTCACTACGACGGCGTGCGGATCCTGGCGAAGCACAGCACCTACCATGACTTCCTGCGCATCGCGACGGAGGACGAGAAGCGCTACTTCGCCTTCTCCTGCATCCGCGATCCGCTCGACGATGCTGTGAGCCGCTACCTCAAGCTCGTGACGGACCACCACCAGCGGTTCTCCCACCCGGTGAAGGCGAAGTACTCGGTGGGCATCAAGCGAGCGGAGCTGATCGCACAGGGCGATCCATCGAGCCTGCCCAAACCCAGGCGGCGGTCGGTGGTCGATCTCATGGAGAATCGCAGGTACCGGTTCGTGCGGCGGACACACGCGGACTTCCCGGCCTTCTTCCGTCGCTACTACCATCTCCCGTACGACAACTGGGCTCGGCTCGACCACGGCAACTTCGACTTCCTCGTCCGGTTCGAGAACCTGCAGGAGGACTTCGCGACGGTGCTCGGGATCCTTGGGGTCGAGCAAGATCGGCCCCTCCCGGTCATCAACCGCACCACCGGGAAGGCGGACTTCGCGAGCTACTACACGCCTGACACCATCGAACGAGCGAAACGCGTGTTCGGCCCCTACATGGAGCGGTGGGGGTACGCGCCGCCGGCGGAGTGGGGGAAGCCGTCGTTCCCGCGGGTCCACCGAGCCGTGTACGACGCGCTCGGCGTACCGAGGACCATCTACTGGCGGCACCTGCGCGGCCGCATCTGAGCGGGCGACGAGGAACCGTCAGCGTCGTGGGGATCCGTTCGCGAAGCGCGCCCGCTCGGCCGCCAGGCGGCGGATCAGCGCGACGTACTCCGGGCCGAGCCGGGTCCAGCTGTAGCGTTCGGTGAACCTCCGACTCCGAGCCCCGAGCGCCGCCCGATACGCAGGGTCGCTCGACAGGAGACGGATCGCGCGGGCGAGATCCCCCACATCTCCGGGCGTGAAGAACTCGACGTTCGCGTCGCGGAAGTACGACTCGATGGCCGTCGTCCGGGCCGCGATGCAGGGGATCCCCACGGCCGCGTACTCCATGAGCTTCGTCGGGAGGATCCCGTCGGTGAAGACGTCGTCGCGGTAGGGGACCACGGCCGCGTCAGCCTGCGCGATGATGGCGGGCAGGTCGCTCTCGGGGACGTGCTCCTCGATGAGATCGATGTGGCCTTCGAGGCCCAGCTCACGGCGGAGCTCGAGCAAGGCAGGACGATCTTGACCCGCACCTCTGATCGTGAGGCGGATCCCAGGAACCTCGTCCTTCACCAGCGCGATCGCCCTGATCGCGAGATCCAGCCCGTACCGGCGGGTGACGCTGCCGTGGTAGAGGAGGTGGAAGCCGCCGCGCGCCGGGCTGGTTTCGGTCCGGGGCACGAAGATGTTCTCGTCGGCCACGTTCATGACGACACTGCAGCGGTCCGCCGGGACCTTCCGTTCGATCAGCACCTGGCGCCAGTGCTCCGTGACCGTGATCACGTGATCCGCGAAACGGCAGGCGAGGCGCTCCTGCCAGCGCACGAGGCGCAACAGAACCGGCCTGCTCCTCATGAAGCGAGCCGCGAAGAACTCGGGCATGAGGTCATGGAGATCCAGGATCACCGGAACGTTCTGGAGCTTCGGGACGATCGCGCAGAACACGAGGAAGTCGGGGAGGTTGTGGACCTGCACCGTGTCGTAGGGGCGGGAACGCTGGAGTCGGGAGAGGTATCCGCCCGCACGGAGGCAGAAGCGCAGGTAGCTGAGGAACTGGCGGCCGAGGTCCGACTTCTCGATCCGTACCGGGAGGCGATGGACCTTCACCCCCCGGTACCGCTCGCGCGGGGCCTCCGCCTCGCCCCGGGGGCAGATCACGTCCACCTCGTAGCCGGCCGCGACGAGCGCCTCGGCCTCCCGCTGGACCCGGGTTTCGGTGAGCGGGTAGTACGCGTGGACCACCATGCAGTGGCGCGGTCGGGGTCGAGGATCGGCGTCAGCCATCGGCGTGCCGGCCGCGATCGGCTGCATCGCATCCGTCGTTCGGCTCACGACAGGGGCCCCTCGCGCCGTCCCACTTCCGGCATCATCGTCTCCTGACCGGGTCTCAGCGCCCGAGGAAGCGGAACGCGTAGTCCCAGAGCGTGAGAGCGTCCACATCACCGGTCACGGCGAGCGCGGCGCGTGCGGCTCGAGGCCACCTCGCGAGTCGGACGAGAGGGAACGCGCCGACGTCCAGCTCCGCGAGGAGTCGGAGCTCGTCGTCCGGCGTGAACCGCTCGCGGTGCAGGAAGTACGTGTGATCCGCGCCCGAGTCCGCCGTCTCGACGATGTAGCCCTGCTGACGGAGGAACCCGGTCAACGATCCTGGCGAGGATGGATGAACCGCGATGAACGGACGGGGTTGGCGGGGGACCCGGAGTTCCGTGCCGGGGGCGAGGATGAAGCCGTCGGCCCATGGCGTCCCTCCAGGTACCGACACGTTGCGGGCGAGGATCCTGATGTCGTCGGCCCCGTTGACGGAGATCCCCATGCCGTCGCTGCCGTCGTCGCCGATCACCACGTCGGTCGCAGCCCGTCGCTGCCACCAGCGTGCGAGTTCGTCGAGGCGGGTGACCCAGACGGCGGGGCGAGCAGCCCGCGCCGCCTCGAGCACCGCCGCTACCCCGCGGGCGCACGGCCCGATGCGCTCCGGGTGGACCTGTATCGTGAACAGCTCTCCTCGGGCCAGCGTCTCGCGAAGGATCTGGAGCCAGATCTCCTCGATCGCCGCGGGTGATGTGATGGCGAGTCGGTCGATCAGCGACTCGTCGTCTGGCAGGGTGACCGGGATCCGCACGATCCCGTCCTCGAGGCGAGGCAGGACCGGGCGTGCCTCGGCGGGAAGGGCGTCATAGAAGGTGAGAACACGTTCGTACGCCTCGGTCTCGTGCTTGGGGCCGACCGGCCAGTACATCGCCTGGCTGCTGTCGTAGAGGTATCCGGTCTCGCGCAGGGCGAGCACGGTGGATGCGTTCCAGCGTAGGTACGGCGCACGGAAGCCCGTGACGGGAAGTCCGCGTGTCTCGAGGAGCCGCCGTGCGCGCCCGAGTTGCTCGATCTGGTCGGCGGCTGTCAGTCCCGCGTGGTCGTGGTGGTAGTAGCCATGAACGGCGAACTCGATGCCGCGCTCCGAGAAATGGGTGATCACCTCGGGATGACGATCGAATGCCGCGGCCGTGACGGGAAGCGTGGCGCTGCACCCATATCGCTCGGTCAGCCGGAGGACGGTGGCCAACCGGCGTTCCATCCGGTGTGGGCGCAGGCCGTAGCGGGAGCCGATGGCCCCAGCTCGACGGACGAGGTTCAGAGGGCCCTTGCCTTCCGCGGCGACGGTGACGGTCCTCACGTGAGATCGCCCACCGGGCAGGGATGCGGAGCTGGAGCCGCACTCACGACATGAACCTCCGCGCCAGCTCGTAGCCGGTCGTTGCGATGCGCATCCGGAACGGGGCCTGCCTCCAGACGTCGCGGCCGTGATCGACGAGGGTCCCTCCGTACTTGGCCTTGAAGTCGCGCACGCCGTAGGGCTCGTCCGGTCGGCCGGCACCGCCGAGATCGAGCAGTCGGCACCCACTGGCGCGCCCGGCCTCGATCGCCTTCCACACGAGCAGGTCTCCCGCACGGAGCGCAGCGTGTTCGCGGAGCGTGCCCGTGTACCAGTAGGTCACGACACCTCCGTGGAAGAGCAGCGTGAGGACGCCGATCGGCTCGTCACCCGAGCGAGCGAGCAGGATCTGGAAGCGACCGAGCGGGCGCAGGATCCGGTGGGCCGCGAGGAAGAGCGACACGTCCGGCAGTGGCACGCGGATACGCCGGTACACCTCGTTGAGCAGCGCATATCCAGCCTCGACCGAGGCCACGTCCGTGGCGTCCTCGATCGTCACCCCCATCCGGCCCGCCTTGCGGATGTTCCGGCGAGCGCTCTGCGCGATGCGGCCCCAGATGGCGTCCTCGTCGCCCTGGAGGTCGACCAGGAAGTTGAGGTGCGCCTCGTGGCGGAAGCCGTGGGCCGTCAGCGATGCCTCGAGGTCCCCGCCATCCGTCACGTTCCTGATCTCCGTGTAGATCGAGGAACGGGGGGCGCCGCGTCCGTACGCCCGGAGCAACACCTCCAGCGGTCGCGGGTCGGTCGCGTCTGGCCACACGAGCGGCCCCGCGAATGCCACGGATCGAGTGGTCAGCGTCCGGAACGGGCCGCCGAGGACGGCGATCGTGACCGGTGTGAAGAGCGCCCGGACGGCGCCGGCGCCGTCGACGGTCGCCCAGACGGAGGGTCGATGCAGTCGCGTGGAGGCGAACACCTCGTGCATCTCGGGCGTGTGGAAGATCGAGGCATCCGGATGCCGTGCGACGAACGCCGACCATCGATCCCGCTCGAGCGTTCGGACGACGCGGAGCTCGGCAGAACCCTCCGGGCTGTCGTCGCCGAGCGAGCGGCTCGGTCCGGTCGCCGCGCCGATCGTCCAGTCCGCCTGGTGGGTGCGCGTGGTGGGCCCAGGCACGGCTGCATCATCGGAGCGGGGCACCGGGTCCATGTGGGGACCGTAGCAGCGGCGCCTGCGTACCCCATCTACCACGGAGCGTAGGATACCTACGCTCCGTGACTGAGCCGCGGCTCCATCCGGGCTCCGCTCGAGGACATCAGGCCTCGAACGCCCCGAGGTCGGGGTGACCGTCCCTCTCGTGGCCGAGGATGTCCCGGTCGGATGCGAGCGACCGGAGGGCTCGTCCGACGGCTGGGCTGTCGGCAGGGATCGCGCCGTAGGTCTCGACCAGGCGTGTGAACTCGTCGAGGATCGACCGGCTGCCGCTGGCGAAGGAGGCCCCGTCCCAGATGGGCAGGATCACGTCGCTCTGATCCTCGGGGAGCCGAGGATCGCGAACCACCCTTCGAGCGTCGTCGATCGGGCTGAGGAGCTCGCCGCGCGGGATGGGATCACCACCGTTCCAGTAGAGGTTCCGGGCGAGCGACAGGCGGACAGTGTTCCGCGGATCGCCGCCCGAGAACTCGTCCATCGTTCGCGTCGGGTCGGACCAGATGTTGTTCGCGAAGAGGATGTCCTCGTTCCTGCGGTTCTCGCCCTTGATATCGACATGGAACGCGTATGAGCTGCTCGGCAGGTCTCCGACCACCGTGTTGTTGACGAAGCTGACGCCTTTCGCGCCGCTCACGCCGAGCGGGGCGTGGACCTCGTCCGATGAGTTGCCGATCAGGAGGTTGTCCTCGATCCGGACGTTGCGCGCCTCGAAGTACGGCTTCCCGTCGTTGCCGATCTTCACGAAGCTCTCGAGGCCCCCCTGCCAGTTGAGGAAGACGTTGCGCTGGATCCGGATCCTGCTCGCCCCCAGGACCCGGTCGTCGTTCTCGTTGCTGTCCTTCACGACGATGTAGGCCTTCGTGTCTCCAGGATCGCCGCGTCCGCTCGCGGCGAAGTCGTTGAAGAAGATGTTGCCCTCGATCCTCACGTCCGTGACGCTGTTCACGTCGATGTGCTGTTCGTTCGGTCCCTGGTTGTAGAACACGTTGTCCTGGACCGTCACCGAACGCGCCCCGTCGAGGATCTTGAGGATGTCGTCGTCGTAGGAGTCGTGGAACACGTTGTCGCGGAACGCGATGTGGCGCGCTTCCGATCCACCGACGTAGACGACGATGCCGCTCGAGCCCGGCCCCGAGTGCCGGAACTCGAACCCGCTGAACGTCATGTGGCTCGAGCCCGAGAGGTCCAGGACGTATCCGTCCCCCTCGATGACGGCCCGGTACGGGTGGATCGCTCGGAAGGTCGTCTGCGTGCGGAAGTGCCGGTCCGGTTCGGTGTTCCGCGTGTAGACGCCATCCTCGAACCAGACGGTGCATCCGCGGTCGCGGACGCGGGCGGCGGCGTGGGCGAGCGTGGCCCACGGCCTGGCCTGCGTTCCGGGGTCGTGGTCGTCTCCGTTCGGCGCGACCCAGCGATCGCACGCGGCCCGAGGCGCAGGATCGCGGGTGACACCGGGCGCAGGTTCGTGCGCGGTACGGGGGCCTTCGGGCGCGATCGCGGGGGCGCATGCCGAGCCGGATCCCACGGCGATCACGAACGCCGCCGCCACCCCGAAACGGAGGGTCTTCCGCGGGACCGCGGGAGTCGGCGATCCCCGGGTCACGACATCCCGTACTCGACGTGCAGCACCGGCGCGAACGTCCCGTTGAACGCCTCGGCGACGCGCGTGCCCGTCCCGCTCCCGGTGATGATCAGCGCCACCGCGTTCCCGGGGGCCCAGCCCGGACGGCCGACGATCTCCTGGAGCACCGTACGGAGATCGGGGGTCCGCTGGGCCGGGCCGCGTAGCCCCGCGGCGGTCCAGACGGCGGGCACCCAGGCCACGGCGGCGGTCGTCGTCGGCCTGGACGTGACGTTCAGCTTGACCGCAGCGAAGACGGGCGCGTCGTCCGATGCCTGACCCTTCACCAGGAGCGAGGCGGGGCTCGACCCCGCCTCGTCGGACTGGAACTGGATGTAGGCGTTCACGATCGTCGCACCCTGTGGGACCGTGACCCCGATGAACCGGAGACCGATCGCGCGTTGGGCCCTGGTGCCGTCGAGCATCATGTCGAGGTCGGAGCTCGTCGCGGTGACGCTGCCCTTCGCGTTGTACTCCTCCACGTCGTCCAGGCTCGTCGCGATGGGGATGTCCAGCGTGCCGGTCAAGGGGTTGTCGACGTTCACCGACACCGGCTCCGACGTCGTGGCGTTCCCGGCGGCATCGAAGGCGACCGCCGTCAGGCCGTAGCTCCCGTTCGCGGTGGTCTGTGTGTTCCAGGAGATCGACCATCCGTTCGAGCCGTCCGTGTCCGTGCCGATGTCGGTGGAACCGTCGAGGAGGAACTGGACGCTGGCAACACCCTGACCGTCCGAGGCGGCGGCCTGCACCGTCACCGTCTGCGAGACCGTCTGGCCCGAGGTCGGCGCGGTGATCGCCACGGACGTTGGCGCCGTGTTGTCCACGGTGACGTTCACCGCCGCGCTCGTGTTCGTCTGGTTGAGGGTGTCCGTGGCAACCGCGGTCAAGGTGTGGGGCCCCTCACCGGCGGGCGTGGTGGTATCCCAGGGTGCCGACCAGCCGTTGGAACCGTCGGTGTCGAGGCCGAGACGCGTGAGCCCGTCGAGGAAGAACTCGACCTGGGCCACACCCTTGTCGTCCGACGCGTCGGCCTGGACGGTCACCGTGCCCTTCAGGGCGCTGCCGTTCGACGGGCTCGTCAGCATGACGGAGGGCGGGGAATCGAGGTTGTCCACCGTGACGTTCACGGTCGCGCTGGTGGTCGTCTGGCCGATCGTGTCGGTAGCGGTTCCGGTGAGCGCGTGCGACCCCTCTGTCGCCGCGGTGGTGTCCCACGGAACCGACCAGCCGTCGGCCGCGTTGGTGTCGGTCCCGAGGCTCGTCGATCCGTCGAAGAACTGCACCTGGGTCACGCCCAGGTCGTCCCAGGCATCGGCCTCGACCGAGACCGTACCCGTCACCGTGCTGCCGCCGACGGGGTCGGTGATGCTCACCGTGGGCAGGGCGTCGGAGCTCGGGATCGAGACCTCGACGATCCGGCCGTCGTTCTCGGCGGGGTTGGAGCCGTTGTCGATGTTGCGGTCGACGACGTAGATGTTCAGGCGGCCCGACCCGTCGCTCGCCGGGGCCATCACCAGCCCCGAGACGTAGCGCAGGCCCGAGATCCCGGAGAGGTCGATGATGCGGAGGAGGGTCCCGGTCTTCGTGACCTCATAGACCTTCTTCGAGCGTGCGCCGACGAGCAGGGTGTTCCGGGTCGGATCCGATCCCAGTCCCTCCCAATCGGTGGGGCCGAACTGCCCGATGTCGAAGTGGGTCATCACGTCGTTCCCGTCGCCGAACACGCCGTTCACGGGATCGACGTCGTAGATCTCGGTGTTCGTGCCGTCGAGGAAGAACAGGTGTCCGGAGGTGGGCTGACCGGACGAGGCATCGAACTCCGGGTCCTCCGTGTCCCCGCTGCCGTACGCGGCGGCACTGATGAAGGTCACGACATCGTCGGAGGTGCCGAAGCGACCGTCGGGTCCCGTCTTGTCCACCCAGACCTTCTTCGCGCTGTCGTCCGAGATGAACAGGGTGTTCGATCCAGGGTCATAGCCGAGGCCGGTCGGCTCCTTCGAGAAGGCGGGATACGTGGTGCCGGTGTCGGTCACCGTGCCGGCCCGCGTGGCCTGCCAGAGGTTCACGCCGTGATAGCCGGCGCCGGTCACCTCCTCGACCTCGGAGTCGCACACGACGAAGCGGTCCGTGCCCGGGAGGTACTCGATCCCAGATGGGTCCGGCGACGCAGGCGTCCAGGCCGAGGTGGCGATCGTCCGCACGTACGTGGCGGTCACCGTGGGAGCGGCGGCGGTAGCCTCCGCTGCCAGCGTGACCTCCGTCACCCCACCGAGCCGGCTCGATGAGCCAGCGTCGGCGATGAAGAGGTGCTGGGTGGATGGGCTGTCCGTGGTGTCGGCGCTCGGGGCGAAGGTCATGTCCGAAGGGTTCATGAGATCCAGCGACGCCAGGCTGTACGTCTTCTCGACGGACCCGGAGAGGTCGACGCCGTAGAGCAGGTCCTGGTCGGGGCTGATCACGTAGAGGAGCCCATCGGCGGGGTTGAACGCGAGCCCGCGGAACCGGGCGGCGCCCAGATCCCGCAGCGAGATCGTAGTCGCGGCCGAGGGCTGGCCGGCGCTCGGCACCGCCACGATGGTGTCGGTCCCGTCGTCGAGGACGAACCATCGCCCCGTGTCGGGATCGTACGTCGCTCCCTGCGGGTCGCGGAGCGCGAGGGCGGAGACGTTCGTCTGGCTCACGTCCGGTTGGCTCGTCTGGACCTCGCGCCCGGTGGCCGAGATCAACGTCTCGCCATCGAGCGCCGTGAGGTCGTTCCCCTCGGCATCGAACGCGAGCGTGTTCGGGTCCGCGAGCCGAGGCAGGCTGAGGGTCCCCTGCGGGTCCTCACCGGGTGTGAGACGCAGGACGGACGTGTTCGCACCCTGGACGTCGGCCACGAGGAGCTGTCCCTGCTTGGGCGCGTAGGCCACCCCGGTCGGATGGGGCACGCC
>Ga0113563_10000924_pt1 | contig 15648 bp, 18 predicted proteins | sample Mud3Dept3metaG_FD_80117 | JGI IMG/M metagenome (GOLD analysis project Ga0113563, IMG submission 80117) | Freshwater wetland microbial communities from Ohio, USA, analyzing the effect of biotic and abiotic controls - Mud 3 Core 4 Depth 3... | ecosystem: Environmental > Aquatic > Freshwater >...
CCGATCAGGTAACTTGACGTGGGGTAGGCCCGCGCTGGCCACGTTATGCCGTCGGGGGAGGTGACAATGGTACCCCAACCCACAGCCAGGAACTCGGCTCCGGACCCGGTGACGCCGATCAGGGGTAGGTATCCTGCAGGAACCGACGTCCGTGCTGTCCATGTCACACCGTCGGGGGAGGTGACAATGATGCCGCCATACGACGCGCCCAAGAGCCAGACCTTTCCCACGGCCACAAACTGCGCCCCGGACCAGACGACACTGGAAAGGGCCCCTTGAGCGCCCGGAGTCCGTGCTGTCCACGTCACGCCGTCGGGGGAGGTGACGATACTGCTCCTCCCTGGAGAACCCATCTGTCCCGCAAATCCTCCCACGGCGACAAACTGCGTCCCGGACCAGGTCACGGCTAGCAGGTCATCTGTCGTGCTTGAGGCCTGTGGTGTCCACGCGACCCCGTCGGGAGACGTGACGATAAGGCCGCTCGATCCCACAGCCACGAACTGGGTTCCCGACCAGGTAACTCCCAGAGGGTATTTGTCTAAAGATGTCACTCTCCAGTCATTTCCCTGGGAGATGATGGTTATGATAGTAAGCGCGGCAGTTCCCGAAATGCCCCCTGATGTCGCCGTGATGGTAGTCGAACCGGTGCTGATACCGGTGACCAGACCTGCACTGCTGACGGTCGCCTTCGTTGCATTCAAGGAGCTCCAGATTACTGTTGCCGTTATGTCGAGGGTTGTGCCATTCGAGAAGGTGCCCGTCGCTGTAAACTGCCGGCTGGTTCTGCTTGCGATGGTCAGGTCGTTGGGAGTTACCGTGACCGCGGTCAGTATCGGTGTTGTTGCGTCACCGCCGCCGCCACAACTGAAGAGGCTCACAACAAAGAACAGGAGGATCACTCCTGCTATGCGTGTCACTGAGCACTCTTTGGTGATCTGCCCCTTACGAGGAAATTGCGCAGAATGTTCTTGAGGCGTTTTCGTGTTATCGGCTCTCTATTTGCTCCGGGCCCGGGAACCCATCAGAAATGTGTCTGCAGGGGGACCCATCGAGGATCAGTCTGGTGTCTCACGTTCTCGAGCCCTATCGCAAGTATAACAGGCGTGGCCGATCTGTCAATCTCGATCATTCCTTTCCGTTTCAAATCATGCATATCAGTTGGATTGCTCTGTGCGTGGATTACAGAAAGTAGTTATCAGGCGAACGTAAGCGGATTACCGCGTTGAAAGGCGAATGCCTTCAACACGTCCCCTTAGCACCTGCAGCGTCAAGCTCTGGCTCCTGCCCCCGCGCCTTCTTCCCTACCAAGAGTCAAGGTTGATCTGACCCCTTCGCGAGTTTTCAGATACGCCAATTAAGGACTGCTCTTCTTCTCCTGCTCCTCGAGAAACCAGGCATAGAAACGCTTTTTGATCTCACCCCGAATAAATATCTGGATCCCCGTTATCCCGCTGAGAGGGCCGATCTTCCCCTTGATGAATCTGTAAAGGGCTTCGTTATCAGTGGCGTCGATTCCAACAATGACACCGGAACGGTTGATCAGGGTTATGAAAAGATGTATCTCCGGATAGTGGAGCAAGTCGCTGCAAAGACGGTCGATCCTGGCTGGCTTCACCTCAAGGATAAGGATGGCATTCACGGAATACCCGAACTTCGAGGGATTAGGCACGGCTTGTATTTTGATGACGTTATCGTTTATCAGAGCCGAGATTCTCCTGGAAACCGTCGAGATGTGAGTCCCGAGCCTGGCCGATAACTCGCTCACATTCATCCGGCCATCTCTTACCAGTTCTTTGATCAGTTTCCAGTCAATCTCCTTCAACCTCTGTGCGCTTTCATGTTTGGAGGTCTTTTCGACAAGCTGATGCGACCGTTTCTTAATCTCGGCGATCTGGTATGTCTCGAATTGGAGCACTCCATCCATTCGGGACAGCTCTCTGCTGATAAAACTGAACAACATCTCCCAGGTCGGGAAAAAGACAATGATGAGAATATCAAAGTGGCCAAGAACGGTCATCACATTGTTAACGTGAAAGCTACTGGAAAACTGGTTGCAGATATCATCTATCTTTGCTGGCTCGGCTTTGATGGCAATCAATGCGTTTGCCATCAGTCCGAGCTTGAAAGGGTTCTGCACTGCCCTGATGTCTATGATTCTGGATGAAATGAGTCTCTCCACCCTTTTTGCTGCCGTCGATGGGGTGATCCCAAGTTTTGCCGCCAATTCGGCATAGCTGGCACGCCCGTCTTTTTGAAGCTCCGCGATAAGTCCGTGATCGGTCTTGCTGATCATATTATGCCGTCGGTACAATCACCCTTTTGATAGGCAAGCACTGCGTCCGGTCAGGTGGCCAGGAGATGGGGGCAAGGCAGTGTGTTATATCCGCCCCCACATGGGACTGCAATCAGCCTGTGCTTCACCCTCCGAACACGAGCCCGCGGTACAAGTGAGAGCTAAACCCCACGTCAAATACAAGATATAATGCGCCGGCAAAACATACGGCAAAGATAGTGGCCGAGGACCAGTGATACCCGCGAACCTTCAGATAGCTGACAGCAAAAACGAAGCTGCTCAAGAAAAAACCGAGAACATAGATGCCTAGGGCGAAGCCCCCTATCCAGCCGAGAGCCATGAAAAAGCGACGAGCGTCCTTCTCTCCCTGAGCGCTCGCTACGACTGTAGGAGGTGCATCTTCCTCTTCGACAGCCAGTGGTTTTTCCTCTTTAGTCCTCAACTCTCTCACAAGCTCTATTGCTCCCAGGACAAGTATGGTAAGGCTGAGCAGCAGGGGGGCCAACAGGGCCTCGTAGTGCCCGAAACTCAATGACGCGCAGGCAGCGTAAACCATGAGCAATAGGATAAAGATAAGAAAGAAAGATTTCGGTTTGATTCTCATACCCTCTTACGCTCCTTTCAGCGATCTGCGACTGAACATTCCCTTGAGCCACGGATAGACAAAGACTGCGATGATGCAGACCAATATGACAAGGGAAGTGGGGGTCATGAAAAACGTGGGTCCGAATATCTTGAGCGATCGGGCGAGGTAGAATTCGAAGAGCTCTCCGAGGACAAGACCCAAGATCAATGATTCTCGGGAATAACCGAACCTCTTCATCGCATAGCCTAGAATCCCAAACACGAGAGCAACAACAAGGTTTAAAAGACTCATCTTGCTCACGAAGGCTCCAATAAAAACCACGGACGATATGATGAGAAAGAGGTAGTCAATGCGAATGAAAGAGACTTTCATGAGCTGCGGGGAAACAAGAAGACAGATAGTCCCCGCCAGCGCATTTGCCACAGCGATACCAACCAGCAGCGTGAACACAAGAGGCAGGCTGTCCTTAATCATCATGGGGCCGGGGGTGACGCCGACCAACAAGAACCCGCCCATGAGAAGAGCCATGACCGCACTGCCTGGGATGCCAAAAGCCATCGTTGTCAACAGATCACCTGCTGCGGAGGCGTGGTTGGCACTCTCGGGGCCGATCACGCCCTCTACCACGCCCGTGCCGAACTTCTCAGGGTGCCTGGAACTCTGTTTGGCATGACCATAGGCGAAGAACATAGCCGCGTTTCCACCGATGGCGGGTACGATTCCCACGATGTATCCTATGACGGTACAGCGAAACCAGAGCCATTTATGAACCCAGACGTCCCTTACCCCCTGGAATACACCCTTAAGCCCTACCTTTCTCACCTCCAGGGCGATCGTCTTTTTCCCTTTCACGAGCATGTCGAACATCTCCGTCAAAGCAAATATACCGAGCACGACCGCGTTAAGATCGAGACCGTCCGAGAGAAAGAAACTCCCAAAGGTGAAGCGGTAGACACCGCTGGCTCCTTGAAATCCAATGAGGGCGATGAGCACGCCTAAAAGCCCGCTGATCATGCCTTTAACCGGTGAACCGGCCGCCATGATCGCCAGAAATGAGAGTCCCAGCAATATGATCATAAACATTTCCGGTGCCCTGAATGACAAAACGATCGGCTTTATCACCGGGATCATCCCTATCGCATAGAAGACCGACGCAATAGCACCAAACATGGCGGCTCCTATGGCGGCGCCTAATGCACGGCCCGCTTCTCCCCTCTGGGCCATGGGAAATCCGTCGATGACAGTGGCAGCATTCGGCGCGTTCCCTGGCACGCCTAACAAGATGGCGGTGATGGAGCCGCCGGTAAAGACGACCGAGGTAAGCGCTACCAGAAAACTGAGGGCAAGCTCAGGCGGCATATGGTAGACGAAGGGCAGGAATAATGCACAAGCGACCATCCCACCGATTGCGGTGACGCCGACGCCGACGCCCAACAAAACCCCTATACATATGGTCAAAAAAATCACGGGCTGGAAAACAGTCGCTGTGCCTTGCAGAAATGCATCAATCATGGTCTCCTTCCCCCTCCGCTTTGAAGCCCTCCAACTCGCAACCTTTTCCCGGCCTGAGTAAAGGCAATCGTAATGAGAATGCCCTGCTACAAGCGATATTCCTTTATCAACTGAAGAAAAATTGATTTCATTTTTCCTGCCTTACCCATCGCATCCTTAACCAGCTTTTCGGCCTCCGGTCCCCCGAGGATATCAGCATCCTCCACGTGAAAAGCGAATAGTTTATCCAAGTCCTTTCTAAATTGTGGTGACTTTTTCAATACCGGCATGATTCCCCGTAAAAAGTCGAGCTTATCTTTTGAGAGGCCGGGGGGGGTGATGATCGCGTGGGACATGACCAGGCTCTGATCCCATATGGCCAGCAACTCCTTTTTGTCTTCGTTGCCCGCTATATTGTGCGCCTCGCTCAGGCTTGGAACGTCAGGAATGTCCTTAAACCTTTCGTTGGCCAGGGTGAAGAGTGCTCTGTAGTTCCCGTCTCTAATCCCCCTCATGGCAGACTGTAGCGGCATGCAGGTCCCGGCTATCTCTCCACTCAATACATCCTGAAGCAGGGGCCCTGTTCCTTTGGTGCCGGTAATGACCTTGGCATCGAGATCAAGCAGTCTTATGCTGCTCATCGTTGCCAAAGCCAGATTTCCCTGCGGGCTCGTCGCACCCAGTACAAGTTTCTTCGCCTTCTTCAAGTCGGCGACTGTCTTGTAAGGCCCGTTCGCGGCTACAATAAAAACGTTTCGGACGCGGAGAAAAGAGCCGACATAGCTGAACTTGTCAGGCTCGTAAATAGCTCCGGGTGCGTCCGTAACCTTGTTCAGAAGCATGGGCAGGGTCATGCCAATGCCCATCGAGAGCCCATCCGGTGCAGCTTTGTACAGATAAACATAACCCTCAACGCCGCCGGCCGAGCGCCGGTTGACAAATATTGGCGTAGCCCCCGTGTATTCTTTCAGGCGAGGCCCAAGCAAGCGCCCCAGGAGATCGGCGTCGCCGCCGGCCGCCTCGTTTATCGTGAAATCTATATTCTTGCCCTTGTAGAAGGCAGCCGGGTTAGCCTCTTCTTTTGCGTAAGATCCGGCAGTAAAGGACACCATCAACAGCAAAGACCCTGCTAGTGCTATGAAGCTCTTCATCGTAAGACCTCCTTTCCGATATTTCGAAATTGCGAAAAGCAAAGGGCCACTTGTCACTGCCCGCTTTGCAGGAAACGCAGGCAGTTACGTAAACGGAAAATCCACTTCCTGTTCCAATGGTGTCTTTGGCTGAGGCTTCAAGTACTGAACCTCCGTGTTAACAGGTATGTGATCATTGGGCAGTTCCACTGAATCAAGGCAGAACTCATCCATGCTCTTCCAATCGACAAGATCAGCATCGAAGAATTCCTGGTAAACGTTCCACCAGTATAGCTTTACTCCACTCAGTTGGGCCTGGGCTACCAGGGTGATTTTGTTCTCTCTTACACCAAACAGAATCTTTCTGAAATCATCTGGAGTTCCGCCGCGAGACCAGATGGAGCCATCGGCCAATGTCCCACCGCCCATGTTTTCCAGCGGCACGTCACTGGTGGACAGTATCTTTAGATCGTATTCCTTCGGCTTGTAGACAACAGCCCTGGGCCCCGCGGTGCCCCGTGCAAATACGTACTTGATGCCCAGCTTCTCGGCAATCTTTAAGGTGTGCTCATTGTAAGCGCTGTATTTGGAGCTGAAGGAGCGCATGGGCTTGCCCGTGACCGCCTCCAACTTCTCTTTCAGACGGGTCATTTTTTCATATTGGGATGCGTACGGTTCATTCCAGAAAGGCGCCTCATCGTATGAGCCACCCAGTTCAAATCCCATAGCACATATCTCGCGCACCAGTCCGCTATCCTTCTCCAGCTGTTTCTCATCTGCGTTAAAATTAGCCGGTATCCCTCTCCTCTTGAGTTCTTCGCCCCAGTGCCTTGATCCCCGGGCGTCCCAGCGAAGCACTCGGAAAACGGCTTCTGTTTTGATTGCCGCCTTCGTCAATCCCCTCTCCTTCACCGGCCTTCGTTACCCTTGAGCGGCAACCATCTGTCTGAGCAGGTTCTCGATTCCGCCTGCGTCAAGGACCTGGAGCATCTGCGCCGGAAAAGACTCGAAGTCAACGGATGCGCCTGAAGTCAGATTGGTTATCTTACCTGTCTTGAAGCTCACAGCAACTTGATCCCCTTCCTGGAAGAGACTGCTCGCATTGGGACAGGCTATCGCCGGGAGGCCAATAGCGATAGCATTTCGATAAAAATTCCTGGAGAATGAGTCGGCTACAACCGCCCCGATACCAAGTGCCTTGATCGCGGCCGGGGCTGTCTCCCGGCTTGAACCGCTCCCGAACCAGCGACCCGCAACGATTACGTCTCCAGGTTTGGCCTCCGTAGCAAATTCCGGGCGCGTTGACTCGAACACATGTTTTTTCATTTCATCAAGCGGGGAATTTATGAATCTACCGGCACAAATGATGTCGGTATCCACATTGTTGCCAAATTTCCACACCTTTCCTTTAACATCTGAAATCATAGCAATCTCCTCCTAATGATTTCGTGGATCGGCCACTTTACCTTCGATTGCCGAAGCTGCGACGGTTGCAGGCGATGCGAGATAGACCTCCGAGCCTGGATTGCCCATCCTGTTCTTGAAGTTTCGGCTCGATGACGAGATGCAGGCTTCACCGGAGGCCAACAATCCCATGTGACCTCCATTGCAGGGCCCGCAACAGGAGTGGCAGAAAATAGCTCCCGCATCCATGAAGCTGTCTATCAACCCCTCGTGAAGCGCTTCCCGATATACATCGGCCGACGCGGGTATCACCAGCATCCTGACATCCGGATGGATCTTCTTGTTGCGTAAGATCTCTGCTGCTATTCTCAGATCCTCCAGTCTGCCGTTCGTGCAAGAGCCCAGCACCGCCTGATCTATTTTGACGTCCTTGACCTGTGATACAGGTTTCACGTTATCAGCAGAATGGGGCAAGGCTACCTGAGGCTCCAGCGCGGACACGCTCTCTTCATACACCTGTTCGTACGAAGCATCCGAATCGGCTTTCACGACTTCGAACGAGTTCTTGGCCCTACCATTCAAATAGTCGAGTACCTTTTCGTCGGGCTCGATGAAGGCAAATTTCGCCCCGATCTCGGCTGTCATGTTAGTGAGTGTCATGCGGCTGGCAAGGCTCATCTCTTGTACGGTCTGGCCGGTATACTCAACCGACATGTATTGGGCGACGTTTTCAGTGTATTTGCCAGCCAGGTAGAGGATAACGTCCTTGGACGTGACCCGCGGCGCAAGCGTGCCGTTCACATTGAACTTCATTGATTTAGGGACCTTGAACCAGAGCGTACCCGTGGCGGCGACATAGGCCATCTCGGAAAACCCCAGAGCCGCTCCGGCCGCTCCCAGTGCCCCATACATCATGGTGTGTCCGTCAGTGCCCACGATTAACATGCCGGGAAGGATATGGCCTTTCTCGATAAATACCTGGTGACAAATACCAGCACTCTGGCCGTAGAAATACTTGATCTTGTATTTCTTGATCGCGCTCCTCGCAACCTTGTACGCTTCAGCATCCTTGGTCGTGGGCGGGGGATTAAAATGGTCGAGCACCGACACTATCTTATCCGTGTCCCACACCTTTGGCACACCCGCATTGGATAAGATTGGTCCTACAAACGACCACGCGTCATGGATCATTGCCAGGTCAACACTGGCTACTACATACTGATCCGGTTTGACCGCACTCTTGCCGGAAGCCCTTGCCAGAATTTTTTCCGCTACTGTCGCTCCCATATCTGCTCCTATTCGATTATGGTTTGTGCATCTAAATCCGGAGACTCCTTTCGAGCTTGTCGACAAGCCCTGCTATACTGCCGCCAGCGAAAATTACGTTGAAAATAGCACTATCATCAAACGTTATTCAAATAAACATGACGTGTCAAGATAATTTTGACAGTATTTTGGATATTCTCTACGTTCAACTGCAATATTTTACCATCCACCTACGAAGCAAATGTCCATATTTCATTGACGTCCCCAACGCTGCTTCCGGTTGATAAGGAACCCGCAAGGAAAGCAGCGGAGTCACGCAGAGCTGGTCACTGGCGATACAAGGCAGACGGCGGTGGCCCTCAACTCACCGCCTCGCGGTGGGCAAGTCAACCTGGCCAACATAGGATGGATGTCCCCTTCGAAAAGCACTAAGGCAGGCCCTGACCCACCGATCTGTCCCCTGGTAGGCCGATAGTATTAAGTCGTTCTACCGAATCGAATTAGCCCGTTGGCTAATTGCCTGACCCCTCATATTCAGGCTAGGATTCGGAAGGATACCTTCAAGGAGGAAGGGACATGAAAAAGGTTATAGTGGTTGCATGTGTTATCGTTATGGTGGCAGTGGTAAACGCGTATGCATCACCTGCAGTGGATAGGTATATCCAGGCGATTACAAGCCTGGCAAGTCCGAAGGCAAAGATACCCAAGGCCCCGAAAGGCTATGGTGCTGTACGGGATGAAAAGACTGGAGACTTTCACATACTGGTTCCGACCGAGTATTGCGCAACGAACGCTCCAGATACCGTGGTATCCTTAGGGCGCACCAGGTACGGTAGTCAGATTATTGGCTATTGCCAAGAATTTTGAAAGACTAGTTGCTGGCCATGGACCAACTCCTTGTGGCTTGATCGCCGGGTTCACCCATATCGTGGTGTCGGCTACACAGGTGTTAAGGCAAGGCTTGATTCCACTGGTTCTTCTATTTCCTGCCATTGTGATCCTGGATGTCCCCAATCCCGAAACAAATCGATTGAGCTAAGCTGGCACGGTCTTTGCGCTTAGCGTGGATGAGGGGAACGATACAGCTTTGTCCAGAGTGGCTTTCTGAGATGAGAGCCCAGACATGTCAAGGAGGGCAAGTATGCAGGTAGGTCATGGTGGTCGCTTGGGACACGGGATTTCGTGGGTCTCCTATCGAGCGGGAGTTGCATTGGCGCTGTTGGTTCTTCTCGTCGCCGGCATGAGCTCAGCGGCAGTAACCTCAGAATGGCCCCTACACGACGCAGCCGAGCGTGGGGACATAGACGCCGCAGCCAAGGCACTGAGGCAGGGGGCTGATGTCAACGGGCGCAACGATAGAGGCATGACGCCCCTCATGTTGGTTCCCTTCAGCGGGTCTCTCGCAATGGCCAAATTCCTTGTGGAAAAAGGGGCCCAGGTCAATGCAACGACAGATAATGGCGTGACACCCTTGATAACCGCTGCCATGAAGCATCCTGATATCGCGAAGTACCTAGTCGAAAAAGGGGCAGACGTCAATGCGCCTTTTCTCATGGACAGTTCCGGGAAGGAGTTCTTTTTCATAGTCGGTTTTGCCTACTTGAGCAGCATGGACATGACGCGGCTCGTTTTTGCCAAGGGCTTAAGCGTCAAGTCTAGAGACTCGATCTGGTCCATGGTAATCCCTGCCTTGCGGTTCGTCAGCTTTGGGCAAGACTTATCGCCGCAATTCGCCTTTTTCATAGACAAGGGTGCGAGTGTCAATGCCCTGCCCGAGGGCACTACCACACCGCTCATGCATGCTGCTGAGGGTGGTCATGTCGAATTGGTAAGGCTTTTCTTGGCGAAAGGCGCGGATGTAAATGCAAAAACAGAGCATGGCTTGACGGCGCTAAAGGCTGCTGGAAGCGCCACGTCCAACAAAGATCAGATAATCGATGTATTGAGAAAGGCTGGGGCCCGGGAATAGAGCCAGCCTTGTACGTGGGCCTCGAAGGCGGCAGAACTCGTTATGGGAGATATGGAATTCACACAATTAAACGGTGACGTCCCAACACACAGTCCTACGGAAAGTAAGTCAACTAGCCAACGAACCCCTATGCCTTGTTTTCGCCGATCAAGCGATGCCAATAATTGGCAATTGAAGATGTGACCCTTCCCTAACTTATCCACAGTGTGAATTAACATTTCAACATTTCAAGAGCGTGCTGCTCTCGCACCAAGCCGACTTCTCGGCTGGCGGCTAATGCGACGATGAATCACAGCGCCATCGTTCAGAACTGCGGGCTCTGCTCATCGAGAAAGGCGCCAGGGTGGAATAGCTGTTCGGTCGCGGGACGCCCCAATACTCCCCCAGCGCTTCCTGGAAAAAGGTGTTAAGGCACGACCTGGCCGAACAGATTTGTTCCACAAGGGGAAACGCCTAGCGATCGAGGTCTTCCAGACGCACCCCCTTGCCTGCCCTGACGCTGGCCCTCGCTGATTCTATTCGCTTGAGAAACCGGGGGTCATTCTCAAGTCTATACTCAAACCAGTCGTCTTCACTCTCAAAACCCACGAGAAGACCGGCGGGCTTGCCATGCCTGGTGATAACGATTTCTTCCTTTTCGGCTATTCGGAGATATCTTGATAAGTCATCCTTAATCTCAGACAATGCAATTTTCTTCATTCTGCTTCTCCTGTGCTTTCAAGCCAGTTTGAGGCCCGAGATTTCTCGACTATGGCCAGAATTTCGACGGTATTTCCGGTCACGTCGTAGAAGATCCTGACATCTTCAACTCGAAGCCGATATTGCGGCTTCCGGATACCTCTTAGTCTCTTGATGCGGCTCTTGCTTATCTTAGTCGGCTGGTGGCGCAAGTGCAATGCAATGGCATCGCGCACTGTTGACCGAAGATTCGCCTTCAACCTCCTGTAATCGTCGACCGCCTCAGGGGCAAAAACGATGTCATATCTCATTCTGGCCATATTATAGCCAGAATATAGGGAAATGGTCAAGCAGGGTTGCAGGACTCCGGGGATATGACTGCCCAAGGCGGCCTGCGTGGAGAGCAATACCTATTCAGCAGCAGTGGCGTCTCTGGCCTTAAATAATACAAGGTGGTGTATGCTGATACTGTTCATACCAGCAACAGTGGTGGTAAAGCAGCGTTGACGAAAAAGGATGAGGCAGTCATCAAGTCGATCACTGACGAGTACATCGAGGGCATGGCCGGCGTGACGGGAACAAAAGGGAAACTCCTCAAGGCCTTCAGAGAGGAGAAGACGAAGGAACGCTTCAACGCTCCCGATTCCGTCCGGACTAAGAGTCAAGAGCAAACCTGACCCCTTCGCTTGCAGGTTCTCGCTGCGCCCTGCCACCCCGCCGCCTTCTCGGCTGGCGGCTAATGCGACGATGAATCACAGCGCCATCGCTCAGAACTGCGGGCTCTGCTCATCGAGAAAGGCGCCAGGGTGGAATAGCTGTTCGGTGAAAGGGACATCCCATGTTCCCCCGGTCCTTTCCGAAAAAAAGTGGGAGGGCAAGGCCTGACTCCACCGGTTTTTCTTGAGCCCCGTGATTTCGTCTCATCGCCGGAAAAGGCGGTCCCGGATTGTCTTTGATTTGTCGGGCATGGCTTTATGAAAAAACTCCATTTGGGCCTGGAGCCATTGAAGTTTTTGTTTGACCGGCTTCTTCGCATAAGCCTCAATCTCGTTCTCTGTCCTGTAATAGAGCAGCGGTACTTCTCCGAACCTTTCTAATTCATCACTGCTCATCCTTCCACTCCTCCACGATTCTCTTGAGGTGAAACACGTCGGCCCTGTCCTGTGGCCGATCACTCGCCTCCTTCATGGCAATGAGGTCCTGAATGGCGATCACGGGAATGGCCGTGTCTTCGAAGTTAAACTCCCTCCGACGGGAGTGCATCGCTTCAATGTCAAAGGGCGGGTCGATAAGCACATCAAGTAGAAAGAACGGGTTCCGGGGATCATACAGTGAAAAGACTTTCATGTTCTTGTCGGTCACCCACGCTTTCCGTTTCTCGGCGTCAACAATATCATCGAGCCCGACAGGTAATTTGGTTTTTAGGCCTAGTTCTCGAGCCGCTTTAACGAACTTTCCAAGGTTCTCTCCGTCCAGCACCAGCAAGAGGTCAAGATCAGCAGTCGCCCTTTCGATCCCATATAGATTGACAGCTACACCGCCTGCAACTATATATCGAACCGATCTCCGGTTGAGACCTGAGAATATTTTGCCGAAGAGATTCACCGGTACCCCACTTGCTTTTTCTCACAAGAATGGCGCAGATGTCTCGCAATAATCATGGGTATGTAGCTCCAATTCTCACATTATACTAGATTTGCGCCGTCTTGTCTCAAACGGATCGCGGGGAACCAAAGGCACCAACTACCGGCAAATACGCGTCATTCACGAGGAAGTACCACGCCGAGATGGCAACCGGATAATACCTAGTGCCCGCTGCTCTCCCACCAGACCGGCTTCTCGGTTGGCTGGTACTGCGAAGATGAATCACAGCGCCATCGTTGGTTGCGGGCCCTGCTCATCGAGAAAAGCACCAGGGTGAAAAGCTATTCGGTCAAGCAGACATCGTGTGTTCCCCTGGCCCTTCCCGGAAAAAAGTGTTAAGGCAAGGCCCGACCCTACCGATTCTGACCCCTCCGATTTCCCGATCCCCATGCGCTCCCGCCATACAAGACGACCTTGGCCGAATGACGTCGACCATGCCAATCCTCCCACGCTCTGGCGGGCAACTATGGCAACTATTGTCTTGACTTTCAAGCAGCCACAGATGAGAATTGGTTTGGTGTGCCTGAAGTGTATCAAAAAAAAGACAGTTAAGTTGAAGGAGGGAAAAGTGAAAAGGTTGTCTGCACTGGTTCTTTCTTTGGCAATGCTTACCCTTTTTGCTTCGGCCACTCAGGTCTGGTCGCAGCCCACCACCGCTTGGAAGCCGTCAGGACCAATAAGTATCATTGTCGGCCAGGGGCCGGGAGGAGGCTTCGATGCCTGGGCAAGGGCAATGGGCATGTCTTTGCAGAAGTACGTTGGGGTCCCTGTTGTCATCAAGAATGTTCCCGGTCTCGGAGGCGCAACAGGGACAGAGACACTGTGGCGCTCTAAACCTGATGGTCACACAGTTAACCTGCTGGAAGGGTGGGCCATGCTATCGGCTCAACACCTCTTAGGCGTTAGTTTTGACGTCCATAAGCTGAGTTTTGTTGGAACTATCCACAACGTGCCCTTTGCCATCTTTGTCGGCAAATCTTCTCCGTTCAATACGCTCCAGGAGTTCGTGAGTGCGGGCAAAACCAAAGCACTGCGCGGCGGCACCACCGGCCTTGCCTCCGGATTGTGGCAATCTATGGCCATATTCGCAAGCGAAGCCGGCATCGACGTGAAGCCTGTCCCCGGGTACCAGAGCGGAGCCGATCTCTTCGTAGCCTTGGAAGCTGGGGATTTTGACGGTATGTTCATGGCCCTGCAGGCCGCTATGCCTTCGCTGAAGCGTGGCTCTGCTCGGTCGCTGGCTGTGGCAGGCACCACGCACGACCCGAGGATACCGGACGTTCGCACCTTTGCTGAAGCTGGATATTCTAGAACGTCGACCTTTGCAACAAGCCTGAAAGTAGTGGCAGCACCGCCGGATACCCCTCCCCACATAGTTGCCTTTCTGGAGAAGGCCTTCATGGCTACGATGAGTGACCCAAAGTTTCTCGAATGGGTAAAAAGCCAGAATGACCTTGTTGAACCCCTGAATAGCAGGCAGACAGCCGAGCTATTCAAGAGACTGGACAAGACTGTGGGCGATGTCTTGCCGATCCTGAAACAGTACGTAAAGTAGGAATGCGTCGCGCCGGAGCCGATTCGGCGCATGTGGCAGCCTGACTCGCGACACGAGGTGAGGGCATGTTTCAGGATCTTCTGGCCGGGCTGAACGCTATCGCTAACCCCCTGACTATATGGATGCTGTTGTTCGGTAATGTCCTCGGTTACATATTCGGGATACTGCCAGGCATCGCAGGCTTGCAGGCAATGGCATTGGTCCTGCCTTTTACGTTCGGCATGGCACCGGTGAGTGCCATGTATCTCTATGCAGGTATTATGGGTGCTACGACCCTGGGAGGAGCTCTCACGTCAATTCTCATAAACACACCGGGGGATCCCGGCAACATCGCTACCACGATTGAAGGGTATCAGATGACGAGACGCGGGGAGGTTACCCGTGCGATAGCGATTGCCTCCTTCGCGAGTGCGTTCGGTACGTTTTTCGGGGTCCTTGTGCTCATCGTCCTGCTGCCTGTCGCGGAGAAGCTTATCCTCAATCTCAGGGCGCCCGAGATGTTCTGGATCATCGTATTGGGCCTCCTTTCCATTGCCTTTGTCGTGCGAGGGAACTTCGTCAAAGGCGTTGTCGGGGCGCTCGTAGGTTTGCTCATAGCCCTGATTGGCCAATCGCCCATGTTCCCCATGCCTAGGTTCGACTTTGGTATTTCTCAACTCTGGGGCGGTGTCGACCTGGTTATCTTCCTCCTGGGGGTTTTTGCCATCTCGGAGATCTTTGCGCTGGGCGCCGGCCAGGAAGCCGTTCCCCGGCTTGAGATCAGTAACTGGAAGGAAGTCCTGGAAGGTCTGAAAGACAACTTCAGGTACCCTGTGACTATTGTTCGCAGCAGCGTGATCGGGACCATCATAGGCATCATTCCCGGCCTGGGCGCATCAGTGGCGAACGTGCTCGCCTATGCAACCACAGTCCAATTCGATAAGCTCCGTAAGGGCGAGCGTTCCTTTGGCACCGGCAATAGGAGAGGCCTCGTCGCGTGCGAAAGCTCGAACCACGCGAAGGATGGTGGTGCCCTCTTGACAACGGTGGCGTTTGGGGTCCCGGGCAGCCCCGAGATGGCCGTGTTGCTGGGGGCTTTTGTGTTGCACGGCCTTCAGCCTGGCCTGATGCTGGTTACGGAACATGGGGACATTGTCTGGGCTTTAATTCTGGGACTCTGTTTCTCCCAAGTGATTACCGTCGCCTGGACACTATTGACCTCGAGATGGTCCTCTCGGATTCTCGCTGCGCCGGCGGAATTCATTGTGTTGTCGATCTTCCTGGCCTGTCTTTTCGGCGGGTACGAAAGACATGAAAATATATGGGATATGTTCACCATGGTCGGAGCCGGCTTGCTCGCCTTTGTCATGAAGCGTTTTGGCTTCTCCGTGGTCGGCATGGCCATCGGCTTCATCCTCGGAGACTATGCTGAAAGGTCGTTGAACCAGTCGCTTGCAATCTCACTCGGAAGCGTTTCGATTCTCTTTACCCGCCCCATATCAATGATTATCATCGGCATCATAGTCATCGGCATCATTCTCCCGATCTGGAGCGCGCATCGCACGAGGAGAAAAGGGCGACTGGAGAATGATGGGGAGATTGCGGCTCGTCCGGCACGTGAGAAAGCAGTCGATCGGACATCGGTTCACATCG
>Ga0113563_10000925_pt1 | contig 15646 bp, 12 predicted proteins | sample Mud3Dept3metaG_FD_80117 | JGI IMG/M metagenome (GOLD analysis project Ga0113563, IMG submission 80117) | Freshwater wetland microbial communities from Ohio, USA, analyzing the effect of biotic and abiotic controls - Mud 3 Core 4 Depth 3... | ecosystem: Environmental > Aquatic > Freshwater >...
AAGGACCTGGCAAAAACCCTCAAGGGGGTCGACGCCGTGGTCTTTGCCGTGCGGCATGAGCATTACCTAAAGCTGAAGCCGGAGGAGGTTGTATCCCTGATCGGGAGGCCCGCCGCCATGATCGATTGCTTCGGGATCCTCGACGACGCGAAGATCCGCAAATATTTCGCTGCCGGTTGCGAGGTCAAAGGCCTGGGCCGGGGACACGTGAAGCGGATCAAGGACGAGGTGAACCGCCGCTCAGCGTGAAGCGCTGGTTCGCGGGAGCCTTCCCCGGGTCTTTCAAAGGAAAGACCCGGCGAGAATAAGGGCGGGGGCCTATGAAAAGGGGCGTTCCTGCGCTTGCCTAGCCCTTTTTGATTTCCCCCGCTTTAAGTCGATTGAGGATTTTGCCCTGCCCGCTGTCGAGATCCGGGTTAAGATTAGGCGTTGGAAACCCGCTGCAGGTCCGCTTCGACCATGAGGTGAACGAGGTCCTTGAACCTGGTTTTTGGCTTCCAGCCCAGTATTGCCTCCGCCTTGCCGGCGTTGCCGATCAAAAGGTCCACCTCGGCGGGTCGGAAAAACTCGGGGGAGACTTCGACAAGAACCTTCCCCGTTTTTTTATCCTTCCCTTTCTCTTCGCCATCCTTGCCTTCCCAGTAAATATCCCTCCCGACCGCCCTGAAGGCCTCTTCGACGAACTCCCGAATAGTGTGGGTCTCCCCGGTGGCGACCACGAAGTCATCCGCCTTCGACTGCTGGAGCATCAACCACATCGCTTCCACGAATTCGGGGGCGAACCCCCAGTCGCGCCGGGCATTCAGGTTTCCCAGGGTCAGCTTTTCCTGGAGACGGTGCTGGATCTGGGCAATGCCGCGGGTGATCTTGCGGGTCACGAATTCCAGCCCCCGAAGCGGCGATTCGTGGTTAAAAAGGATTCCCGAACAGGCAAAAAGACCGTAGGACTCCCGGTAATTGACCGTGGTCCAGTGGGCGGTCAATTTGGCGATCGAATAGGGGCTTCGGGGGTAAAAGGGGGTCGTTTCGTCCTGAGGGACCGTCCGCACTTTGCCGAACATTTCGCTGGAAGAGGCCTGATAGAATTTAAGCCGGGGATTCAGGACGCGCACGGCCTCCAGGACCCGCAAGGGGCCCAGGGCCGTCACATCGGTGGTGAAGATCGGTTCGTCGAAGGAAAGGGCGACAAAACTCTGGGCGCCCAAGTTATAGAATTCGTCCGGTTGGACGCGCTCGATGGCCTTGTAGATGTTGTTGAACTCAAGGAGTTCGAGCGGGAGATAGGAGATGTCCCGGTCGACGCCCAGATATTTCAGCCGGTTCAGGTGCAAATCGGACGTGCGCCGAAATGTGCCGTGAACCTCGTACCCTTTTTCCAGGAGGAGGCGGGAGAGATAGGCGCCATCCTGCCCGGTAATCCCGGTGATCATCGCTTTTTTCATGCCTGCATCCTCGAGGGCCCGCCCTTCTTCCCAAGAAGGGGGTCCCTCCTTCATCCGGGGGAAATAGCTTTACGGCTTCCCCTTGGGAGGGAAAAAGTACCGCCATTGGAAGTTCCTCCGCAGCCAGGTCCACCACCGGCGGCATTCGGCAAGCGGCACCCGGCGATTGAACTGCCAAAAGGTTTTCGCCGAGATAAGAATCAGGCCCGCCGGGAACAGCAGGGGGTGGAGTCCCCGGGAGCGGTCCAAATACCGCTCCATTACCGCGTGGGCATACCCGTAAACCCACGAAGGAGGAACGGCTCCGGTATGCCGCTGAACCACCTTCAGGATCTCCCGGTGGGCCTGGAGACGATGCCCCAGGGTTTTGGACCCCGGGTAAAAGCGCGTACAGGCCCAATCGCTCTTACTATAGAACATCCCATATCTTCTGGCAATCCGAAACCAGAGATCGTAATCCATGGCGTAATGAAGGCTCTCATCCAGATACCCGACCTCTTCGACGACGGACCGGCGCAGGAATACAGTGGGCTGGCAGATAAAGCAGGTTTCGCCCAGGCGCTTGCGGTCGAAGGGCTCGGTGGGATAACGTTCAATCTTGCGGTCATCCTCGGCGATATGGTAACCCTCGCCGTAAACGGCTGCGGCCCCGGGACGGGCTTCCAAAAAAGCCACCGCCTGGGCCAGGGCTCCGGGGAGGTAGATGTCATCCGAGTTTAACCAGCCCAGGTATTTTCCCCTGGCCCTCCGCCATCCTTTGTTCACGGCGGCGGCCTGTCCCCGGTCTTTCTCGGACACCCAAGAAAACCGCCCCCCGTACTGGCGGAGGATCTCCAGAGTTTCGTCGGTCGACCCGCCGTCGAAAAGAAGATACTCTATGGCTACGCCATCCTGGGAGAGGACGCTTTCAATGGTCCGGCGGATAAATCGGCCTTGATTCAAGGAAGGAGTGACAATGGTGATTTCAGGAGGGCGGCTTCGATCCATGATTTCGGCCCTACCAGTTGCGGATCGAACGGAGCCGGATGCGGGTGTTTTTTCCCCCGGCGGCTCGCGGCCGGATGTTCAGAAGCAATAGACGACCCCGAAACTCGGCGGGGACCTTGAGAAGGATTTCCTGATTACGGATTCCGGTATGGGCCAGGGGGCGTCCGTAAAGAAAGAAATCCGGGACCTGAAGCCGGGAGTTTGAATCGGCCGGTTCCAGGTGGAGCCGAATTTTTCCCACCCGGTCCTGGACAAACAGCTCGGAATCCTCCGCAAGAAAATAGGCGCCTTTCCTGGAATCCATTTCCTCAGGCAGGAGCCCCCGATTGAAATAACTTTGCATTTCAAAAGCGGAAGGAGAAAAGGGGGAAAACATCTGCCAGGCTCCCGGTTCCGAAACGGAAGGGGGGAAACAATTCCGGCATAAGGAAAAATCCCTTCGCCGGCCGTTCCGGTGCGCCGCCCGGAATTGGCGCATGCTCTCCCCGTTCCAGAGGGACTTGAGGCTTTCCTGCCGAAGATCCCCGAGAACCATTTTCCCATCGTAGTCATTGCAGCAGGGAAATACCCGCCCATCCCAGCCAACGATGAAGCCCCGCCAAGGTTCGTAACAAATCCGGTCGCCGGGGATAGAAAGGACTTCGTCCCCGTGCTTCAAACGCTTCAATTCGTCCAGCTGGTTTCCGAAATCGTGAAGGTCCTTGACCTTCACCCGCGCCCGGGGAAACGCTTTCCAGAGAGTTAGAAAAGGAGCCAGGTCTTCCTTATTAGGAGGCATGCGGATGAATTGAATGACCAGGTTGAAGTCGGGGGCGCGCAATTCAATTTTCTCCAGAAGGCGGGCCAACTGCCTTTGCGCCGAAGAAAAATCGGCCCCCCGGCGGATGCGCCCAAAAACGGCGGGCGATCCCCCATCAAAGGAAACGAGAAGGGCGTCCAGGCGCGAGCGGAGGAGGGCGTCGGCGCGCTCCGCGGTCAGCAAGGTGGAGTTGGTGGCCATGGCCACGGTCATCCCTCTTCCCGAGGCGAAATGGATGAATTCCTGGAATTTCTCATGGAGCAGGGGTTCGCCCATAAAATGGAGATAGATCATCTCCACGCTCGGAGCTGCTTCTTCGATGATTTTCCGGAACAGGGCCGGGTCCATGGATCCCGTTTTCCGCGTCATCCGCTGGCGGGGGCACATGACACAAGACAGGTTGCAATGATTGGTCAGCTCCAGAACCAGGTATTTCGGGCCCACGGCGAGCTGAGTTTCCCCCTCAAGATAGGAATGGGCCAGGCTCGCCTGTTCGGGGGACAAAATCTCATCTTCCGCTTCCGCCGGTTGCGGGGCTCCGGACGGACCGAAAGGGTTCAGGAAGCGGCTTTGAATTTTCAAGGCGATTTCTTTCAGCCACATCGGCGACCTCGGCGCAATTTCCGCCTCCGGGTTCTTAATCGGCGAAGAGAGGGGGACAGTTCCGGACTTCCTCGTAAAGGGATCGAACCTCGGCGGCGGCCCTTTCCCAGGAGAATTTCCGCGCCTGAGCCCGCCCTTCTTCCTGTAGGGTCCGCCGCAGGCCTTCCTCCCGCTGGAGCCGCCGCATGGCAGCAAAGAGGCCCTGAGGATCCTCCGGCTGAACCAACAAGGCCGCAGGGCCGGCGACCTCGGGAAGCGAAGCGACCGCGGAGGCAATGACCGCCGCTCCAAGGCTCATGGCTTCGAGAACAGGCAAGCCAAACCCTTCAAAAAACGGCGGATAGACAAATGCAAAGCAGTTCTGATAGAGCCAAGCGAGCGTTTCATCTTCCACATACCCGAGGAAAAGAACGTTTTCCTTGAGCCCGAGAGCCTCGGCCGTATCTTCTAAATTATCGAGGAGCCAGCCTTTTCCTCCGGCAAAAACAAGGGGAAAATCGGCTTCCCCTTCTCCCTTGAGCCGGGCATAAGCTTTGAGTAGATTCAGCTGATTTTTTCTGGGCTCCAGGCTGCCCACATGGAGCCAAAAGCGGCCGGGAATGAGGCAGGCCGGCGGATTGGGCCCCGGGGCCGCCGGGGCGTCGACAAACCGGCTGGCCGGGTATACGGTCGTCACCCTCTCCGGAGGATAGTGCGGGAAAATGTCCAGGAAATGGTTCCGGGTAAAGCGGGAAATGGCCAGAATCCAATCCGCATGGAGACTGGCGTTGAAGACGCCCTGGAAGCACCGCACCCGGTTTTCCTCCGTCGACCATTCAGGACAGACCAAAAAAGACAGATCGTAAAGGGTGTAGATCAATCGGGCCCGCCGCAGATAGGTGGGGCAAAAAAAGTTGTTGGCGTGGATCAGGTCGGGGCTTCCCAGCCGGGCCTCAAAATCCGCCGGCGGACGGCTCCAGAATTCCTTCGCTGCCAGGAGGGTCTTTGCCGGGGCGACAACTGAAAAACGGGCATTGGGAATTTGGCGGGTGGAGGAGGCCCAGTCGCGATCCCAGAAGAAATCTCCGAAGACCGGGTAAAGGAAATATTCATTTTGGCGATCCTGAGCCGCGAGCGCGCAAAGAAGCGTGTCGGCAAAGAAACCGCAACCGGCTTTATTCTTCCCGGTCTGGCTGGTGTCGAACCCGATTTTCACCTTATTCCAAGACCTCCTGAAAAACGGCGAGATATTCGCGGGCCATCTTTTCTCCGTCCCGGAAACGCTGGCTTTGTTTTATTCCCTGGTGAACGAGCTGATCGGCCAGCCGTTCATCGGCGGAAATCCGTTCCAGGGCTTCGGCAATCGACTCGGGTTTGCGGGGATCAAAATAAAGGGCGGCTTCGCCGGCGACCTCCGGCAGACTGGTACCCCGGCTGCAAAGAACGGGTTTCCCAAGCTCCATCGCCTCCACGAGGGGCATTCCGAATCCCTCATAAAGGGAAGGAAAAACCAGGGCCCGGCAAGAGGAGAAAAGGGAAGCAAACTCTTCCTCGGGGAGAAATTCCAGGAGGCGGATGCGGGAACCGAGCCCCAAGCGCCGGACACAGCGCTGCAGGGAAGAACGCTCCTTCTCCAGGGCCCCGCAGCACACCATCCGGAGGGGGGATTGCGGGCGCCGGGATTGAAGGATCCCAAAGGCCGTAAAGAGCATGGGGTGGTTCTTGTGGGGCCAGTAATTCGCCGGGTAAAAGAAGAACCCGTTTTCCCGGAGCTGGTATTTCTCAAGAACGGTCCGAGTTGTTTCCTCCGAGACCTTGGGCAGACGCTTCGCAAGCTGGATGGGGATCGTCTTCACTCGGTCCGGCGGAAGGTTTGAGTTTTCCAAAACGGTTTGGCGGACGTATTCGGAAATGCAGACGATCCGATTCGCCCGGCGGCAGGTTTCGCGGAAGTTCCTTTCCCGGGCCAGCTGCTCACCCCGGTCGAAAAAATATGGATAGTAAAGGAATTGCAGGTCGTAGAGAACTGAAACCACCGGAATGGAAGGGGCTGACAGGAAGGGAAGGGTAAAGGGGCAAAAATAAACCTGGGGCTTGAATGCCCGCAGGGGATTCGGCAGCGGACCCCGGGGGCGATAAAGGAAGAAGTAAAGGCTTTTCAACCGTTTTCGCAGGGCAGGGGGGAGAAATTGGGCGGCCTGAAGCAGCCAATGTTTCCATCCGGGGCGGGTGACGACGGAGGGGGCGGGCGGGTTTTGTCCGGCAGCCGGACTGGCGAGGCAGAGGCGCCGGGCATTGGGAGCATCCAGGAAAGAAAGGGCCTCATGGTTCCATTCCGCGGTCAACAGCGCAAATTGGCATTTCGGCCGGATTCGGCAGAGGAGCCGCACCATTTCGATGGCCAGGAGCTTGGCGCCGCCATTTTCCCCCCCTGGGAGAAGAGGGATGAGGTCGATCGTGATTCGCGAGACCTCTCTCGGACGAACGGCCGATATCGGGGCCGGCGGATTTGAAGGAGGATCGGGGTCGGCCCCGAGGAACCCGGCAATTCGGGCTCTCCGATGCGGGCGGAGGGTCAAAATTTCAAAGAGCCTGAATTTGCGCAGCAGGAGAAAGAGCGGACTCTTTTCCAAATCCTGGATCTTCCGGTTCAGGGTCTTGAGCTGGCGATCCGCCTGCCTTATGACCTCAAGGCGGGCGGCGCGGTCCGTTTCCGCCTCCAGGAAGCGGCGGTGCAGGAGCTCGTATCGGCCGAAAAGGTCCAGCAGGGCTTGAACGATTCGCCCTTGGGGCTGCCCGCTCAACGAGCGTTCGATCCCCTCCGGCGGTTGGACGGGCAAAGGGGAGCGGCTGGCGACCAGGAACATGTCATAGTGAGAGAAAAGGGCCGGCTCCCAGGCAATGAACTCGACCCCCAGACGCTTCAGGAAGGCCCGGATGGACTGCGCGCTGAAAATATAAAGGTGTTCCTCCTTCTTCAGCTGCTCCAAAAAACGGTCCTGAGAGGCGACCATCTTTTCGTAGGCGCTTTTTTCCGGGTATCGCGGAGTCTGGATGATCAGAACTCCTCTTTCCGCCAATAAACCCAGACAATGTTTCATCGTGCCCAGCGGATCGGGAAAATGCTCCAGCACATCCAAAAGCGCGATGGCGTCAAGGCTATGGCTCGCCAGCGCTTGATCCTCAATCGGGCCCGTGAGCATGGGAACCCCGAAAGTCCTCTGCGCAAATTCCACAACCCAGGGGCTTAATTCGAGGCCTACGGCGTCGAATCCCGCCCCCCGCAAAAGGGCGACCCACCCCCCGTGTGCGCTGCCGACCTCCAGGATTTTGGCCGGAGGGACTTTATACTTGAGCAGGGTTTGCAGCCAATAAAGGCAGCGCTCGGAGAGATCGGAGCGGGAGCGCGCCACGAGGTCGGGAAGCCCAAGATCCTTTTGCTGGTGGGAAAACCAGTATTCCCGCCCATAAAAATCTCCGGCCTCATCTTTTACCCGCAGTTCCTGCGGCTTAAGGACCTGGAGCGCCACCAGGGTTTCGCATTCCGCGCACCGCCCGTAGCCCGGGGAAAAGGGAAGAAGGTCAGAATTTCCGCACCAGCATTTCAAGAGGGAGCGGGTCATGGATTCGCCGGGGGTGGGATTTTCAAATTGCCCATCGTCTGACCTCTCGGGAGAGGATCTCACCAGCCTTGGGCGTGCGCCCGGTACCAGGAGATGGTTTTCTCAAGGCCCTTGCGGAAAGGGGTTTCAGCTTCGAATCCGAATTCCCTCCGGGCGCGGCTTACATCCAGCATCCGTCGGGGCTGGCCGTCCGGTTTCTCCGTGTCCCAGACGATCCGGCCCTTGAATCCGGTCAACTCAACAATCAGCTCCGCGAGGTCCCGAATGGAGATTTCAAATCCCGATCCGATATTGACCGGGTCGGACTTATCAAAACGCTCGGCAGCCAGAAGGATGGCTTTGGCGGCGTCTTCCACGTAGAGGAACTCCCGGGTGGCCTTTCCGGTTCCCCAGACCACGATTTCGCCTTCGCCGCGCTGGACGGCATCCAGGCACTTTTTGATCAGGGCTGGAATCACATGGGAGGAACGCGGATTGAAATTGTCACCGGGCCCGTAAAGGTTTACGGGGAGGAGAAAAATCGAATGAAACCCGTATTGCCGGCGGTACGCCTGGGACTGAACCAGCATCATTTTTTTCGCGAGTCCATAGGGGGCATTGGTTTCTTCGGGATAGCCGTCCCAGAGGGCCTCTTCCCGGAAGGGAACGGGAGTCATCTTGGGATAGCTGCAAATCGTGCCTACGGCCACAAACTTCTTTATCCCCCGGAGCCGGGCCTGCTCCATCAGCTGCACCCCCATGATGAGATTGTCATAAAAAAACCTTCCGGGGTTCTCCCGGTTGGCCCCGATCCCGCCGACTACGGCCGCCAGGTGGATCACGATGTCCGGTTCGGAAGCCTTCAAAAGGCGCTCGATAGCCGCCTCGTGCCGGAGATCATATTCTACGCTGCGCGGCACGAAGATCTTCGCGGCCCCCCGTGATTTGAGGTCGTCAACCAGGTGGGAGCCCAAAAAACCCGCGCCTCCCGTGATTAGGAAGCGATTTTCCGACCAGAAATCCGTTTTGGGTTCCGTTTCTTTGCTGGGAAGGAAAGAATCGTTCATTTCTTAAAAATTCAGGTCTCCTGGGCCTTGATCCTTGCTGTTTTGGAAAGGTAACAAGGGGATATCACAAAAAGCGGAAAAGGCTTGCCATCGGATCTTTCTTGTTGTTAAGATATCGTAAAAATCTCGATCTGAAAAGCAGAAAATACTCTTCCGGATTTTCCCTTTTCCTTGGGGAAGGGCCGCTGTCTGGTTTTCTGGATTATCCTGACCATGGAAAAATGAATGCGACTGATTCCGAAAACGGCAAGACGCCTCTGCGGAGCGCCCTGTTTGCTCCTTATGGCTGCCGTCCTCCCGGCGCAGGGAGAAAACCTGGGCCCCCGGCTGCAGGCGCTTCTCGGCCTGCTTCCGCCGCAGGAGGAGATCCCGGTCCTCGTCTATGCCGCCGACCTGCCGGCGGATTCCCTTAGAGCCGCCGTTCCCAAAGGGCGGGAACGCATCTGGGTTAAGGAGGCTCGGTCTTTCATCCAAAACAAGGGGCTCCGGGATCTGCAGATTCAGGAGGCAAGCCTGTAGGGCCTTCGCCCGGAAGATTATGCTCTCGCCGAAAATACCTGCCGGGAAGGGATGCTCCGGCCGGGGGAGATGTGCCGGATTACAATCTCCTTCGCCCCTAAGGCCCCGGGAAGGCAAGAGGCGGCTCTGCGGCTTCTCTCGAACGATCCCGAGGCTCCCGTTCTGGAAATAGGTCTTTCCGGGTCCGGCGTCCCGCGGCCCAGCAAGATTGGCTTTTTCCGCGGGGGGTCCTGGGATCTCGATTTCAACGGGAATGCGGCTCTGGACCCCTGCGGGATCGATCAGGGTTTTCTTTCGTTCGGAGGGCTCCCAGGGGACGTTCCCCTGGCCGGGGATTGGCTTAAAAAGGCTCTCGAAGATATGCCCGTGAGAATCGCCATCGTCCACGACTATCTGAATCAAATGGGTGGAGCCGAAAGGGTGGTAGCGGTTTTTCATGAAATGTTTCCCGAGGCTCCGATCTTTACGACGCTCGTGGATCGTTCGCTTCTGACGCCCGAGCTCGCAGCTGCCGATATCCGCCCCAGCTGGATGCAAAGGCTCCCCGGGTGGAGAAAGCATTTTAAAAAATACCTTCTCTTTTACCCGAAAGCGATCGAATCCCTGGATCTTCGCGGGTATGACGTCGTTATCAGTTCCAGCAGCGCTTTTGCGAAAGGAGCGGTCAAGCAGGAAGGGGCGCTGCATGTCTGTTACTGCTACACTCCCATGCGGTTTGTCTGGGATTATGAGAATTACCTGGAAAGGGAAAGGCTGCCTGTCGCTTACCAAAAGATGCTTCCCTTTGCCATCCGCCGCCTGCGGAAATGGGATTTAGCCACTCGCTGCCGCCCGGACCGGTACCTGGCCATATCTTCGTGCGTAAAGGAGAGAATCGGGAGAATTTACGGCCAAGAGGCAAAAGTCATTTACCCCCCGGTCGAAGTTCAGAGGTTTGAACGCTCCGCGCGCGGGGGGGATTATTATCTGGTTGTTTCGCGCCTTGCGGCTTACAAGCGTCTGGACCTGGCCGTGCGCGCCTTTAATATTCTGGGGTTGCCCCTGAAGGTCATCGGTTCGGGGCCGGCTGGGCAATCTTTAAAAAATCAGGCTGGCCCAAGCATTGAGTTCCGGGGAAGAGTATCGGATGGGGAATTGGCCGCTTATTACGCCGGATGCAAAGCGTTGATCTTCCCCGGGGTGGAAGACTTTGGCCTTGCTCCCCTGGAGGCGAATGCGGCGGGCCGCCCGGCTATCGCCTTTCATGGCGGAGGGGCTTTAGACACCATCGACCCGGAGGTCAACGGCCTCTTTTTCCGCGAGCCCTCCGCGGAATCGCTCGTCGCAGCCGTACGGCTTCTGGAAAGCGCCGGGGTGAATTTTCAATCGGCCAGAATCCGGGAGCACGCCTGGAAGTTTGACAAGTCTGTCTTCAAGGAGCAGTTCCGGCAATATCTGACCGGGTTGCTGGGGGGGAAGGGAGCCCGGGATCCGGACCCGGCCCAGGTAGCTTTATGATCACGCAGCGGACCCGAATTTTTTCCTTCTTCCTCTTCCTCGGCGACCTCGGGGCGACGGCGCTGGCCTTTTCGGCAGCTTACTTGCTCCGGACCTTTTTCCCCCCGGCTTCCTATGCCGAGCTCTTTCCCTTTTCTTGGTATGCAACCCTGTTCCCGGCGATCTTTCCGTTTTGGAGCCTCGCCTTCTACACCGCCGGTCTCTATGAGTTTTTAGAGGGGATCTCTTTCTGGGAGGAGACCTGGAAGGTTTTCAAGAGCCTGCTCGCCTCCTTCCTTTTCTTGGGGTTTATTATCTTTGCCGCCCGATACCAGTTTGTCAGTCGGGCCTTTCTCCTGCTCTTCTTTATTTTCAGCGCCGTTCTTGTTCCCCTGGCGCGGTTGCTGGCTCGCCAGTTGATTCTGAGTCGTCAGAAAAAGGCCGGTGAGTTTCGGATCTATATCATCGTGGGCATAGAGGAGAATGCGCGCCTGATCGCCCGCCAAATTGAGCGGCACCGGGATTTAGGGTTCAAAGTTCTGGGATTCCTGTCTCCGGACGAGCCGACCCCTGAAGGGCGATTGGAGGGATATCCCATCCTGGGCGGTCTTCAGGACCTGACCGCTCTTCTGGAGAACCAGGTGGTCGACGAGGTCATCTTCGCCATCTCCCAGGAGGAGCTGAGGCGGATGGAGGAATTGTTTCTCTTGTGCGAAGAGCGGGGGATCACCGCCCGGGTCGTGCTGGATTTTTTCCCTCACAGCATCGCCCGCATCCATCTGGACAAGCTCGACGGGATTCCCTTGCTCTCCTTTTCAACGACGCCCAAAAATGAACTTCAGCTCCTGCTGCGGAGAATAGCGGATTTCAACATCAGCGCGATCCTGCTGTTGGTTTTGATGCCGCTGCTTTTCTTAATTGCTCTCTTGATCCGCCTGGACAGCCCCGGCCCCGTTCTGTACCGCCAGACCCGGGTCGGTTTGAACGGGAGAAAATTCCGGTTTTACAAATTTCGGTCCATGGTTCAAGGAGCCGAGGGTCTGAAAGCGGATTTGAGCGCCCAAAATCGAATGAATGGGCCCGTCTTCAAAATGGAAAAGGATCCGCGGGTGACCCGGGTCGGCCGCATCCTGAGAAAAGTTAGTCTGGATGAGCTCCCCCAGCTTTTCAATGTTCTCAAAGGGGACATGAGCCTTGTGGGCCCGCGTCCCAACCTCCCGGAGGAGGTCGCTCAGTACAAAGGATGGCAGAGACGGCGGCTTTCCATGAAGCCGGGCATAACCGGACTGTGGCAGGTCAGCGGGAGAAATTTGATTGATTTCAACGAATGGATGAAGCTGGACTTGGAGTACATCGACAGCTGGTCCCTGGGGCTGGATTTCAAAATCCTGCTGAAAACCATCCCCACGGTTCTGAAAGGAAAGGGGGCGATGTAACCGGACGAGGAGAGGCCGGTTTCAAGCGGCGGCGGGAAGGAACCGCCTTTTTGCTTGGGGACGGAATTTTTCTCGCTCCGGAACGTTGCGGTTACTCATGGGCAAGATTCGAGCCCTAACATCGGAAGTCATCGCCCAGATTGCGGCCGGGGAAGTGGTGGAACGGCCGGCAGCGGTGGTGAAGGAGTTGGTGGAAAACGCCATCGATGCCGGGGCGAGGGAAATTAAGATTGAGATCCGCGGCGGCGGAGCGAAACTCATCCGGGTCACGGATAACGGCGAAGGGATGTCCCCGGATGACGCCCGCCTGGCCCTGGAGCGCCACACCACCAGCAAAATATCCTCCGCCGAAGATCTCTTTGCGGTGCGGACTTTCGGGTTCCGGGGAGAAGCGCTGGCGGCGATTGCCGCGGTTTCGAAGGTGCGGATCGTCACCTGCCGCGAAGCGGGCTCCCCGGGGTTTGAAATCCGCGTCGAAGGAGGAAGCATTTTCCAATCCGGGGAAACGGCGGGGGCGAAAGGAACGACGGTCGAGGTTCAAGACCTCTTTTTCAACGTCCCTGTCCGCCTGAAATTCCTGAAGTCCCCCGGCACGGAACTCAGCCACATTGCCGACACGGTGGCGCGCCTGGCCCTGGCCAACGACTCGGTCCGTTTCCAGTTGTTTCACGAGGGGCGCTTGCTGGCCCATTACCCGCTGCGCCCGCAGGGGTCGGCCCGCCTGGCCGAAGCTATGGGCCGGGAGGCGGGGGAGAAGATGCACCGTTTCGGCGCGCGGAACGGGGCGGTCGAGATAAGCGGGTATGCCGGCGAACCGGGTTTCGACCGGGCCAATCCCCGGGGGATCTATCTGTTCGTCAACCGGCGCCCGGTGCGGGACCGCCTGCTTCACCACGCGGTCCAGGAGGCCTATCGGCCGCTGCTGCCGAAGGAACGAAACCCGGTTGTGGTACTCTTTGTGGAGCTTCCCCCGGAGGCCGTGGACGTCAATGTGCACCCGAGCAAAGGGGAAGTCAAGTTTGTCGATCCCGACCTCATCCACCGCAGCGTCGTCGGGGCGATCCGCAGGATGCTGGAGGAATCCCCCTGGCTGCCCAAAGCGGCAATCCTGCGGCCGGAGGCGCGGGAATGCGAGGGCGGCTATTCTCCAGCCTTTGTCCCGGAGGAAATTCCCTTAAAAGGGCTCGAAAGCGACCGGCCGCAAGGAGATTCGGCGCTCGATCTTTTCAGGGGAAAAGCCGGTTACGGCCAGATCCGGCAAACCTACTTGGTCCTCACTTCGGAGGAGGGGATTACCCTGATCGATCAGCATGCCGCGCATGAACGGATCACCCTGGAGAAACTCCAGGAACAGTTTTTCGAAAAGGAGATCCGCAAACAGCTGCTCATGGTTCCGGAAATCCTAGAGCTTTCACTCTCCGAAGCCCAGGCGGTCCTGGAGCACCTGCCGGACCTCGACCGGATGGGGTTTTCCCTGGAGCAGGGGGGAGAGCGGACCTTTTGGGTCCGGGCCGTGCCGGAGATTGTGGCCGGCCAGGAACCCCTGCTGGTTTTGAAGGAAATGATCGGGGAGATTTCGTCCTGGGGAAGGGAGGCGGATCTGAACCGCCAATTTTCGAATTGGATCCACCTGCTCGCCTGCCGGGGCTCGGTCCGGGCTTCGCGGAACCTGCGCTCCGAAGAAGCCTTTTCTCTGTTTGAACAGCTTCAAAATTGCGTTTCCCCCGCCCGCTGCCCTCACGGCCGGCCGACCTTCATAAAAATTTCAGCCGATGACCTTGATAAAATGTTTCAGAGAAAGTAGAGTCTTTGGGCTTTGGGAAACCCGGATTACGCTCTTGGCGATTGGGTTTTAACCCTTCACCCGGACACGCAGCACTGAATAAATGTCTTCCTTGACCCGCCTCGTGGCCATCGTCGGGCCGACCGCCTCTGGAAAATCCTCCCTGGCTTTCCGCTTGGGGCAGCGGTTTCAGGGAGAAATTCTCAGCGCCGATTCCATGCAGGTTTACCGGAAGATGGACATCGGCACCGCCAAACCTTCAGGGGAAGAAAGGAAGCTTGTTCCCCATCACCTGATCGACATCCTGGAGCCCGACCAGGAATACAGCGCGGCCCTCTTTCGGGACCAGGCCGATTCTATTATCCTCAGCCTCCAAGAACGCCGGGTGCCGATTTTTGTGGCCGGGGGAACCGGCCTCTACCTGAAGGCCCTCACCCGCGGCCTTTTCCGGGGTCCCGGAGCGGACCTGGAGCTACGGCGAAGACTGAAAGAAAGGGCAGAACGGGAGGGAAGCCGGGCTCTGCACCGCGAGCTCGCTTTGCTGGATCCGGAGGCTGCCTCCCGGATCCATCCAGGAGACCTCCTGCGGATCATCCGCGCCCTGGAAGTTCAGGCCCAAGCCCACAAGCCCATTTCCGATTTTCAGCGTGACCATGCCTTTCAAGAAAGACCCTATGCGGTCTTGAAGATCGGCCTTTTCCCGCAGCGCGAAAATTTATATCGGCGAATTGAGGAACGGGTGGAACAAATGATTGCCGGCGGTTGGATTGAGGAGGTGCGGATGCTTTTAAATTCCGGCTACTCGCGGAATCTGAAATCCATGAGTTCCATAGGTTACCGTCACCTGGCCGGGTTCCTCCAGGGCGAGACGGACCTCTCCGAAACTATCGCCGCGATAAAAAGAGACACCCGCCGGTATGCCAAGCGACAGATGACTTGGTTTCGGGCCGATAAAGAAATCCATTGGGTCGATCCGAATGGGCAAAATGAATCCGGCCTCGAAACGCTGGTGAAAAATTTCCTTGATGGCACGCCCGCGAAGACTTGACAAATCCGAAGGGTCAAATAAAATAAGCGTGGCCCAAGCGCCGGGATTTGATTTTGCGGGAAAAGAAACCGATAACAGGAAGAAAGGGGGGGAGAAGAACTGCCTCCCAGACATCCGGAAAAGAGCGAAATGATCAACCTCCCGAACCTGCTGAGCATTGCCCGGATCCTCTGCGTTCCCCTCTTTATCATCCTCCTTTTGAACCATCTCTACGGCTGGGCTCTTTTCACCTTTATCGCCGCTTCGATCACCGACGCCATCGACGGGCTCCTGGCCCGGGTGCTGAACCAGAAGACCGTTCTGGGATCCTACCTGGACCCGGCGGCGGACAAACTTCTTAATGCCTCTTCCTACACCGCCCTGGCGGTCTTTAACCTGGTTCCTTCCTGGCTGGCCGTGATCGTGGTCAGCCGGGACGTGATTATCTGCGTGGGGCTCATGATTCTGTTCTGGACCTCCCACCCTCTCGAGATCCGCCCTTCCATTGCCAGCAAGCTGACAACGATTTTTCAATTCTGCACGATTATCGCCGCCCTATTGTTAATTTATGCCCCGCCGCCGCATTTTATGGGGGGCATCCGCGATGTCTTGATCTGGGCTACCGCGGCCGGAACCATCATTTCCGGTCTGCAGTACATCCTCAGAGGGGTTCGGATCTTTAACCAGGGAGAGGGGAGATAAAAGCCGGGGTTGAGGCGGGTTTTGCCCGGGGTCCCCGGGAATCATCAGAAATCATAAGAAAATTTTTATTTCTTCTTAATATTTTACTTGACAATTTAAGCGGGGATCGGTAAAAATGTAATAAATTTCAAGGAAATAATAGGCACGTAGCTCAGGGGGAGAGCGCTACCTTGACGCGGTAGAAGTCAGGGGTTCAAATCCCCTCGTGCCTACCACTTATCCTC
>Ga0113563_10000926_pt1 | contig 15643 bp, 6 predicted proteins | sample Mud3Dept3metaG_FD_80117 | JGI IMG/M metagenome (GOLD analysis project Ga0113563, IMG submission 80117) | Freshwater wetland microbial communities from Ohio, USA, analyzing the effect of biotic and abiotic controls - Mud 3 Core 4 Depth 3... | ecosystem: Environmental > Aquatic > Freshwater >...
GGGTCATCCCATTCTTCAGGCGGGTCAAGGTAAAGTCCGTCCAGCCATCGTTTTTCTGTCTTATTGTTATCCACAGGACTATTGAAGCGGGCAAGCAACGGCGTGGAGCTCTCTACATTCATATTACCCATCAACCGGCTCAGAAGGAATGAAGTACGCCGAAATGTCTGCTTTATATTATGCTTTTCATTACTGTAGTCGAATTGCCATGGTACGAGCTGGCAGAAAACCACGTTGGCATTTTCAGCCATAGCCAGGACACCATTACCAATGATACCGGCCCCTGCTGATACCAGTGGAATCTCCTTCGGGGCACGGTTGTGAACATCAGCAGGTCCGACACCGGCAAAAGGTGAGGTTGTACTCATTGTATCAAAAAATGCCGCGATGTGTTCCTCATTTTTCATGGTGACCTTTAAAGGCGATAATGCACTGGCTTCTTCCTGGCTGAGGCCGATTGCCAGCAAATGTCCGCCTGCCCTGATCCACTTGCCTATTGCCCTTGCATTCGACAATAACTGTTGTTTGCTTCCGGGGCCGACAATGAGTGCCTGCCGGGATGATAGTTTTTTATTCTGATACGGCAATGCGGAGACACCTGCTTTTTCCAGGTGGCTCTTGACGGCCGGATCACCCAGGTAAACAGGTTGCAGTTTTACACCCGGTCTCCAGCCCGACACGTAAGTAATTATGTTCCTGACGATGTGTTCAGCAGCCGGTTCTGTTTCAGTACGTCCTGTCACGTCCATCTGGCAGAACATCAACATGCCATTCCCTTCGCGATACTCCATAAGAGGAGTGTACTGAAGGCTATAACCTCCATCAACGACTGGCAGAAAATTACCACAAGCCGGTTTCTCAATCAACACACTTGCTACATTGCCACGATTTCCGCATCGCCATAATCGAGTCACCGGTATATCACACCATTTGACGGTAGGAACACCATTAAAGACCTTTATATCTACCTCGTATTTCAGACGGGATGAGAGGATCGTTGCTTCACCCTGCCAGTCACGAAGGTTTTCCATACTGATGCCTGTCATGGCCGGGTGGTCCGATATCCTCTTATAGACCTGGCGTAAGCCATACTCCTGCACTCTGAAGCCAAATCTTTTTTCAAGGACATCTGACGTCTGCTCGAAGAGTATTACTTTCAGTCCGTTACGGACACTTCCCAGATCCAGTCCCCTGCCGTCGGTAGTCAGTGCTGCTTTGCCCATTATCAGTAATTCATAACCGGACAGGTCAGCTCCGGCATTGATGGTCTGGTACTTAACTCCAATTCCGTCAAGCAGCTTTTGTGTTTCACCTTTCGGATCGAAAAGTGCGGTCTTCAAATCATATTTTCCGATAGTAACAGGTGGAAGAACATTTATGGTAAAGGAATCCTTGTGGGTCTCTCCATTACTGAATTTTACTGATGCAATGAGGTCATAATTACCGGGAGACAACGATGAGGGCAGTTCAAAACGCAGGGGAATGCGCTCCTGCTGCCCTGTCTGAAGAGTGATAGTCCTGCTTCCGCTTTTGGCCTGAGCCAGATTCAACGACCAGATACATTCGCATGTAACAGTCTCCCTGGAGTTGTTTATCAGGATAAGCTGCTTTTCAAATGTTGCACCCGGAAGAAAATTTTGGTCCTTGCTTGTGAAAGCAGAAGGTTTCCCTCCTATGTAGGCAAGAAGAGGCATGTTATTCCTTATAAGTGCTTCACCGGCAAGGTTGGGGATCCAGTCAGATTCCTCGAATCCGATATCCAGGTCCCTGCGATTTGCATGTTCATTGATAAAGTCAGGACTCAATCCCGGTTTCTGAAGGTTCTCCCAGTCAATTACAAAATCCTTGCGGCTGCTCTTTATCCCGTCCCTCATCTTCCAATAAGGGCCATGATGCCAGGGAGAGTTGGCCGACAAGCCCCATGTGCGAAACGCGCGCCAATTATCAGCAATATGCATGGCAAAGACAGGATTACGTTCTTCCAGGCGTCTGTCATCAAAATTGTAAGGATAGTCTGAACGACCCCAGACAGCCCCAGCCTGGAAACGATCGGCCTCCCATCGCAGATTTTTTTTCTCAGCTTCACTTATTTTAAAAGCCGGGTCACCCAGGAACTGAGCGTTCCATTCAGCAAGGCAAAACTCCCAGGGTACTCTTGCACTGCCAAACTCCCGCTTGCCTTTATACCATCCCCTGTACACAGCCCAGTCCCAGGTAAAAGGAGCACCAAATTCGCATAAAAAGATTGGTTTAACACCTTTTTCAGCCCAATGTCCGAACCAGTCGTTCATTTCCTGGATGGGAACCCAGTTAGGGTAAAAATTACTGGTGTGCATCGAACTCAGATTACCTGAGGAATGGTGATAGATAATACGGCTGGGATCTAAACCGGCTATAATAGCTTCTGCCCTCAGAGCCCTTTTGACATTATTGGCTGACCATGTACTATCCGGACGGCTCAGTCCGTCAATCATATCGGGATTCATGTCATCCGTATAACCGGTACCATTATGACTCGTGGAATAGAAGACCACCGATGGATGGTTACCGGCTACCTGTGTGTAGAATCTGGCGTGATGTGCATACCCGTTCTTCTGGTCAGCATCAGGGGTGGTCCAGTCGTATTGCGAGAAATGCGGCTGAGAGAGAGATATCAGCATACCAACGTCGTCGGCAGCTTTAAGTATTTCAGCAAAGCTCAGGTGGGTTCCCGGCTCGCATCCGTAATTATGAGTATAAACAAAATTAATCCCAAAGCTCTTCAGACGTCGCATGCTCTCCTTCGATCCTTCATAATTCGCAAGAGCAGCTCCTGTTTGTGCATTATCAAACGGGACAGTTGAGAGGAAGATACGGGTTCCGTTCAGGTAGAAATCCCGTCCTTCAATCCAGAATTCCCTGAATCCAAAACGTGTGGGTATTGAGGTGTCCAGGACCTTTTTATTGTTCTCAAGAAGAGATACTGTTAGGTCAAACATATTTTCCGGGGTATGGATATCCCAGAGTTTATCGGGTTTCCAGTGCTCAGTGAATGAAATTTGCCCTCCCTTCAGATCACCTGCCTTAAACACATTGCTTTTAAATTCAGCAATTTTATTACCCTTGTCTGTGACGACCGCATTAAGATTATAATTTGACCCAACAGAAAGGTCTTCCATCCCGACTTTGAATGTAATATCTTCCCTGCGTACCGATGTAACGACTTTCACATTGTTCAAACGTGCTTTCAATGGTGTACTGAACAGATAAACATCTCCGCAGAGGCCCTTACGGACAACAGCTCCTTTGCCCATTCTTGGTGCATTACTGTCGCTGTAAACCGCCACAACATCCTGTAAGGGAAGAGCCGTCACCTTTATGCTGAGGGTATATTTGTTGCCGGGAGTACATATCGGGGTGAGGTCAAGTTCCCCTGAAGGAAACAATACCTCACCTGCCTTTTTACCATCAATAAATACCAGTGCAGCCGAATTAACATAATCCAGGGTCATTATAATCCTGCGGTTAATCCAGTTCTCAGGTATAGTTATCTCACGCTGGTACCAGGCGGCACTGATTTTCTCAATGGATTTTTCCTTCCAGGCGGGATGAGGGTAGAGTCTCTGATTTTCCCTTTGCATATAGTTACCCAACCCGGGCCAGTTGCCGGGAACCTTAAAATATCCCCATTCGGTTGCCGGGACCTGGTCTGACTCAGGCGATCCTGGCTGCCATTGCCACAATCCATTTATACAAACCCGTTCCCTGGTTGGTGTTGTTTCATGGTAAGCTTTAGATATATCCCAGATTGCTTTTATCCCTTCAGGCAATACTTTATCAGACTGCTGGTCAGTATTCAGGATAAGGGAAGATGCCGGTCCTTTCTGACTTCTTACAGGATTCCTTAAAGCAGCAAAAAGAGATGATGGCCGTAAGACACTCAGACCTCCTAAAAAAACACCAATTGATTTCAGAAAAGTTCTTCTGGACCTTTGTTGCTTATTCTTTTTCTTATTGTTGTTCATTTTCATAAAACAATAATATAATGTTGGATCATTAACTTATAATGACTTTACTACCTTTCACTCTTAATTACAGAGTGAAAATTCAAAAATCCCCTCATGAGGCCGGAAAGTAAAAATACAGGTTTCCCGGAACAGGCTCAATTACATATTTTATTTAATAACGGGAGTAAATGTTTCCATCTTTACACCTTTGTCGCGAAATATAAGGGTATCCTTAATATAATGGGTTTGTCCCGCTACTTCCATCTGGTAGTCCAGATAAATAGCATCGCGTGGCTTTTCTGCCCATGACTCAGTCCCCTTGGAAAACTTTCCTGTTCCAGTAATGACAGCCGATGGATATGTTGCTGTATTGACAACTGTCGCATTCCCGTTCGCATCGAATGTTATGCTCATTTCAAAACTGTTGTTAGTGGGACGGATCTTATTACTGTAAATAACAGAACGCCTGGCAGAAGTCAGTGCTGAAACAACCTCACATTTTTCAACGTATTTGTTCCGGTACACGATTGTGTTAATGATATCAGTTCCTTCTTTGATTACATCTGCTCCCCTGAGAAGGTAATTTCCATGATACTCATTGACAAACTTCACACAAAACAAGGTGAAATTCTTTGGAGCGATAACCCAATCCCCGGCAACTCTCGGATCCGGATTGGAAAGCATGGTTGAACCCTGCAGGACCGAATCGGTTGTTGATGCAGTAATTTTTAACGGTACCACATAATATTTGCCGATCGCAAGCGGATCATCAAAGAAACTATCAGTTAACTGAACTATAACATTGCCGCTGGACTCCCCGCGGGGAATGGTTATTTTCGATGTATTGCTCAGCGTGTAATAATTTGTCGGCAGTGCGAACATCTGCTGTGTCCCCGGGGAAAGATATAAACCGTTTGTAAGTTCGGGATCAACAACAAAATCAACAGTAACGTTCTCTTTATTACCATAACCTCCGCCACAAGCAGCGCTGATCAGGAATTGATGCAGATTGTCATTCGTATTGTCAAAATAATAATCTCCCAACACTAAGGTCCTTACCGGATACTGGTATGGAAAATATGTAGTTGTGTAATCAAAATCAGGGAAACTCCATTCCTGGTTAGTACATGAAAATATTCCCAGAGTCAGAAGAACTATTCCTGCTATTGCTAATTTCCGTTTCATAATTGTTACAGTTTAAATATAAATTATTAATCTGTTCTACCATCCTTTGTTTTGCAACAAACCCGGGAACTTGAGAATATCACTTAATGGGATTGGCCCGTAAACAGCATTTGACGAATAAACCCTGTTTTCTACTTCAACCGGAGTATAGACGTCTCCCTCAATTGATACTCCTTTAGCGGTTTCCGTTAAGTTCGAGTTCCATCTTCTAAGATCCCAGAAACGGAATCCTTCAAAGCAGAGTTCCAGCCTTCTTTCGTTACGGATCAATGTCCTCATATCCTCCTTTGTCAGAATTGCATCAAGAAAATTGTCAGGCTGGGTGATTCCGGCACGATTGCGTATGGCACGTAAAACATCACGTGCTGAAAAGCCCCAGGTTCCTGTTCCATCAGGCCCCCATGCTTCATTGGCAGCTTCCGCATAAGCGAGATATATTTCTGTCCATCGTATATGGGTATAGAAATGCCTCGCCGTGGTTGGGCCCGATGGATTCATATTCACATTAACGCGCAGGAATTTCAACATGTAATAGCCGGTCCGTGTCGATTTTTCGGGTAATTTATTAAGCCCGTCATTCGTTGGGCTATCTGCCGCGGTATTTATAACCGTGCTTCTCAATGTGGCCCCGTTAGTAAGGATATATTTCGACAATCTCGGATCTCTCTGTGCATAAGGTGCATCAGGATCATATCCGCTTGCGCCATCTCCGATAGGATAACCGTTCTTCATCGGGAAAGCATCTACAAGGTTCTGTGACGGATTAACACGACCATTCCCATATAGCGTGGGAGGATAATTATTACTTTCAAGGGTATTACTATTACTATAGTTATTTCTCCATAAGATATCTGCATTTGTGATATCGTTATCATTATCATAGAACACAACCCCATCTGCGGGCAACCCGCTGATCCCACCCTTTTGGACAATTAATTCACCTGCCAGATTAGCTGCTGATTCACATTTGGTCTGATTGTAACTGCCTCCGTTGAAAGCAGGGCTCGCTGCATGTAAAGTAATTCTCACCTTCAGTGCTTTTACAGCTTCTCCGCTGATCCTGTTTTTATTCACGTTGCCAAAAACCTTATTATAAGCCAGGGAATCGGGTATATCTCCCCATCTGTTTGGTAACAACTTAATGGCTTCATCAAAGTCGGAAATAATCTGATCGAAACATTCCTGGTAAGTACTGCGCGGGATTTTCCAGTCATCACTCATCTCAAGGGCTTTGGTTATCAAGGGGACTCCCATAAGATCATCATTAGAAGCAATGCCGCCATAATTCGTCAGCAGTTGTGCATAAAAATATCCCCTTAGTGCATATGATTCTCCTTTAAACCTCTTTTTAAAGTATCTGTTCCTGTCCTGACTGAGATGGCTCCACTGCGTTTCATCAATTACCGGAAGGAAAAAGTTAATGTTATAAATTGCAGAGTAAGAAGATGCCCATCCCTGATCGGTTGAGCTGAATGGATTGAATTGCGATGACCATTCCCCTGTAGCCATACGCCGGTAATTGTCGGTATTGCTGTTTGAAACAGCATCGTCTGTCGCCACTTCATTAAAAGAATAGGCCGTAGGCAACCTTATATAGGCATCAGAGAGAAGTCCTTCACAGAATGCAGGATCTTTCAGGAGCCTGTCGTAACCATCCTGATTATCCAACCCGGGTTCGAGCATATCACATGCTCCGATAAAAACCCCGAGAAACATCAAAATAATATATATTCTTATTGAATTCATTTTCATGTCATTTAAAATTTAAAACTCAATCCTTGCTCCTATTCCATAGTTGCGATACGCCGGTGCACCACCAGGATTTAATTGTCTTTTGGTTGCATCAACTTTTGACAGCAAAACAAGATTATCTCCCCGCAGAAATAAACTTATATTCTTACATGCCAGCTTTTGCGATAAATTCTTTGGCAAGTCGTAGGTCAGCTGAATACGGTCAAGTCTGAAAAAATCCATTTCCTGGAGCCAGAATGTTGAACCCTGGAAGTTGTTAGGGCTGTTCTTCGAGGACAACCTCGGGTAAGTAGCTGTTGCGGCAGTTTCAGGGGTCCAGCGGTTCAATACCTCTTCGGAATATTTATTATTGCCCTGTACCCAGAAATAAGAGCTGCTCAGATAACCATCATAACCGTTCCATCCATAGCCAAAAGCAAACAGGCTCAGGTTCTTATGCTTCAGGAGAATGTTGAGCCCGTAAGAAACTCTCGGACTCGAGTTCCCAATCTCGATCGCATCATTCGAATCGATGATACCGTCGCCATTCTGGTCCTTGTATTTCAGGTCGCCCGGTGCAACTTCACCGAACATCTGTAACGGACTATTAGTTATATCATCCGGATCAGCAAAGAATCCCAGCGATTCCAGCCCGTATCTTACATCGGTAGGCTTGCCTTCACGGTATTGGTAATTATTGCTCCAGATTTCATCACGTTTAACAATCTTGGATCTTGCATATAACAGATTGGCCCCGACACTTAATGAAAATTCACCCATTGATTTTGACCAGTTAATTCCCAGGTCGGCACCACTGTAACCATCTTCATTGTAGTTCTCATACGGCCTGATACCCGACAGGGTGTAATCAGTATATATCACTCTTCTTATGACCTGTCCGGCGTACCTGGTAGTAAACAGGTTGGCATCAATATAGAGGGAGTGGTTCAGTAAATAAGCCTCAAAGCCAACATTGACATTCTTCATTTTTTCGAAGGTCAGGTTGGGATTTTCAGACTGGCTCAAATTAACCCTCAGGTTGCTGCGTGATCCGTCACCCCAGGCATAGGAATTACTGGCCTGTATGAAAGTGCTTTCATAAAGCCTGTAATTGGATCCGCTGAATTCCGTGTTGATAATGCCTGCTGATGCCCTGAGTTTCAGATAATTCAGGAAATTGTTGCCCGACATGAAATCTTCATCACTTATGATCCATGCCAATCCGAGAGAAGGAGAGAATCCGCCTTTATTGCCCGGTTTTAATTTATAACCATTCACCAAGGCGCTGCTGAAATCAACAAGGTATTTCTTCTTATAGTCATATGTCATCCGCAACCCGAGATGTGCATGTTGTTCATCAATAATGACACCGTTCACACGGTAAGTATCATAATACCCCAGGAGGGTTCCGGTTAACGAATGATCATTAAAGGTCCGGGCGTAATCGAGTAAAGCATAAGTACCGACGCGACGCATATAGCCCATATTGGCTCTTGGAACATTTTGAACGCCGGTGCTCTCATCCTTTCCAATTTTATTCAGTCTTGTTATCGAATCTGCAGTGGTGCTCCAGGTGGGCTCATAAACAGCATAAACATCCGTGACATTTATATTGTATCTATTGTAAACGTCAAAAGTCAGGTAAGCTTTAAATTTTAATCCTTCAGTAATACCTTTAAGATCAAAATCCAATCCTGTATTGAACTGGGCATTGCGTATCATGTCCTGGGTATAACCGGATAGAAACATGTTCCCGTATACATTATTTTTATATGCCGTAGTTCCGCCAAGTACATAGTCGCCATTGACACGTTTCATGGTTTCAAGGGAGGCTCCGCCTGTAAATACGGCATCCGGTGCGATCCGTGAAACCGGGAGCAACGGTGAAAAATATTCGGGATGCATCGTTGAAGCAAGGCTCCAGAAATTTCCGTTCGGATTCCTGGTGATATCAAAAAGAGCAACGGCATCGATTTTTGCTTTTATAATATCAGTTATTTCAACATCAACATTTCCCCGGATATTGAAGCGATTGTAATTTGCATTTTCTTTCTCACAAAGCTTATAAAGGCTTCCTGTATGCAACCACCCGATATTAGTATAGTACCGGGTTTTTTCATTACCGCCTGAGAACTCGCTGATAACTCTTGTGTAAGGAGCGATTTTATGAAGAAATTCACTTGAATAATAATCAACCGAGGGATACCTGTAATGATTTCCTGATTCATATTTGCTGATCAGATCATCGGTATAAGCGACCGGGAGCCAGTCATTAGTAAGCGCTTCATTATATAGCCTCATATAATCGGCCGAATTCAGATACCTGGGATAAGCAACCGGATCCGAAATACCCTGTTCGACTGAAACACTGTTTATACGTTTACTTGCCTGTCCCCGCCGGGTGGTAACGAGTACCACTCCGTTTTTTGCCTGTGACCCGAACAATACGGCAGAATTTGCATCCTTGAGAACAGTTACCTGGTCTATTTCTTCCAGCATAAGGTAGGCAGGATCACGCGGTATGCCGTCAATAATAAAAACAGCATCTCCGATTCCTCTCATATTAGTATTACCTATCATCCCGGGAATACGGTTATTCATGGCATTAAATAATAATACGGGATTATCGTATTTAATAATTTTTTTCGGTTCCAGTGTACTGATGGCACCCACTGTTTCCTTACGCCTTATTTTGCCGTAAGGAACTGAAACCATCCGGGCTTCTTCCATTAAAAACGGCACTTTCGTAAGGGTTATACCCCCGGTTGCAATCCCTATTGTTACTATAAGATTATCATATCCTTCAGCCTCGACAAGGAGATCGGCATCTGCCGGTATCGAAATTGAAAACCTGCCATCGGCATCTGTCAATGCTTCATAGGCACCTTCTCTTACAGAAATAAGAGCATTTTTTATCGGAGTACCATCGGCATCCTTTACAGTTGATTCAACAGTCACGAACTTTTGCTTCTGCGCCGTCTGCGCGAATACGTTACCCGTTATAATAACCAGGAACAGTATTACAATCAGCAGTGGAATATATCTTTTTATATTCATTGTTTTTCTTGATTTAATTAGTAATATGAAACCGCTACCAACCCGGATTCTGATAGAATTCAGGATACAATTTTGCCTGATCTATAGGGAAAGGAAGCCAGTAATGTTTATCCTCGAAAATAATTGTTGAATACTTCCTCTCACTAAAATAAGTATGGGCCTCATCGAAATCAAGGACAAATTTTTCGCGGTATTCCATAAGATGTGAAACATGCCAGCGGCGCAGGTCATACCAGCGATGGCTCTCGAAAGCAAGTTCAACAGCTCTTTCCTTTCGCACAATTTCACGGAAATCGCTTTTATTTAAATACCTGGCATCAACATCAGGAAGAGGGACACCGGGGCTGACTTCGACGCGACGGCGGACAATATTTACAGCTTCCGCTGCAGTGATCCCTCCCGATATATTTGCAGGTACGGTTGTGGGACCGTAAGCTTCATTGACAGCTTCGGCATACATAAGGTAAATATCAGCTAAACGCATGATCGGGACTTCATACGTGTAATTATTCCAGCCGTTATCATAAGAGTTACATACTATATCCCTGTATTTGCCGACACCATAGCCGCTCATAGAGTTTTCAAGTGAGCGATGAATTCCTCTTTCCGCTTCACTGACGTAATAAGATTTAAACCAGGTATGTTGGTTAACCACATTCTTGATCTGCCTGTCCCCGTCTTTGACAATACTGTAATAAAATCTCGGATCGCGGTTCTCCCAGCGTTTAGCGGGGTCATATCCGGAGCCAACAGCATCGATCGGCAGGCCGTTAGCCATACCGAAATTCTTCACATAATTTTCCGTCGGGCCGGCATAAAGCCATCCGCCGAAGAAAGTCAATATATTATCACCTGACCCCTGACCACTTACTCTGCGGAGATATATAGGATTGGCAAAAATAATTTCCTTACCCCGGGGAACTACCCCGCTTTCAAGTGTATAGAAAATATCTTTATAATTGTCCCATTTTTCAAGCCCGTAATAACCCTGATTTGCTAACCTGATCACTTCATACAAAGCAGCTGCAGCCTGCTTGCACAGTTCTGTATCATAATCATAGCTGCCGGTGGCTAAACCATTCATCAGGGGACTCGCGGCATACAACAGGTTCTTACCCAGGTAACCATAAGCTGCGCCTTTTGTTATTCGTCCCGTATTTTGGTTCAGATATTCCTTCCCTACAATTGTTTCGTCCCATGAAGCAGGCAGTAACTGTGCCGCTTTTGTCAGATCGGCAGTGATCCTGTCGGCCGTTTCCCTGTATGAAAGGCGGGGTAACTTCAACGCGTCAGTGGGAGCGAACACTGTATCAATATACGGTATACCACCCCAGGCACGTAAGATCTCGAAATGAAAATAGCCCCGGAAAAAATTAGCCTGTCCGTTAATCAGATTCTTTTCTTCCTGGGTACCTGAAACCATTTTATCCCTGTTGGCAAGAGCAAGATTTGACAGTCTGATGCCATACCATCCGCTTTGCCAGTAACCTCTGTCGATTGATGTCGTGTTCGAAGGACTTCCTATAGTCCCACTAAAGGTGGATCTTTGATTTGAATTTGTCCACCACCAGTAATCGCCCCGGTCAAAAAACGCACTGGTAAACCATGAGCTTGGACTGATCAACACATCATCGCCGAAATTCCAGTTCATGTCACTGCCAGAGCCCTGTGCAGGATCAACGATACACTGATACATATCCTCCACAAAACCCTGAAAAGTGAAGAATTTATTATATACATCCTTGTCTGTGATATTTACCTCTGGAGCCTTATCCAGAAAATCTTCACACGAGGTCAGAAGAAGCCCCAATATCAATATACACAGGTATTTTATTTTAATTCTATTTAATGTTTCCATGAGATTATCCGTTTTATCATTAAAATTTCATACTTATGCCAAGGTTAACAAGCCTGTACATCGGATAAGCCATCCCTGCGGTACCTTCCGTCCTGAGGGAAAATGTTTCAAGGTCATCCGGCAATTTAGACCAGATCAACAAGTTATTGCCATTAAGGAATATTCGTGCCGAGCTGATCCTCAGGCGTTGGAGCCAACCTGTCTGCAGGGTATAAGAAATTTCAGCTGTCTTTAATCTCAGGTAAGAAGCATCATACAGCCATTCTGTTCCTCCCGGTGAAGCATAGATGGTCCTCAGGGCCCTGGTCGGGCCATAGTCCTGTGTCTGGATATTATCAGGCGTCCATGCAACAAGACTCATATCAAAACATGTTCCTTTAAGCGAACCACCGAAAGGGGTCAGGTAATAAACCGGCCTCATAACATTATAAACTCCATAGAATTGTACCATGGCGCTGAATCCTTTGTAACTGGCACCCGCCCAGAAACCATAAGTATGTTGCGGACGATACGGATAGCCATAAGGGGCAGAATCGTAAGTGTCGAGGGTGCCGTCGCCGTTAAAATCAACCATCCGGTAATCTCCCGGAGCCTTATATATATCATTAGTCGCCCAGTAAACAGATGAATAAACGTCGTCCCAGTTGTTCAGGTGCCCTTTATACATTTGAGATCTGGTCTGATTGATCTGGTAACCTTCATTCTTCTGATATTCAGGCAGCAACTGGGGATCTTCCTGGAAAACAACTTCATCAATGGCAAATGTAAAGTCCCATTTGAACCAGTAATGCAGACTGTTTTCAGATATCATATCCTCATATTTCAATTCAAGCTCATACCCGTGTGTTCTTGTTTTCCCGATATTTGCCGGAACCGGATTAGCTCCGAAATAGGCAGGAATTTTTCTCTGGGCAGCGCTCATAAATATACCGCTCCTGTTATCAGTGAAATAATCAAAATTCAGGCTTACCCTGTTCCTAAGAACAGCAAGCTCCAGTCCGTAATTCTGTTTTACGGAAGTTTCCCAATGCAGATCAGGATTGCCGATAACACTTTGATAATACTGAACAAAAGGGCTTGCAAAACTTGAGGGATAACCAAAAGTCGTTGTACCATTATCCATTGTCCAGATGGTTGAATAAGCCCAGCGGTCTGCAGCGAAATTATCATTCCCCACTCTACCAATTGAATACCGTAACTTAAGCTTTTGTAACCAGTTATATTTCAGGAAGTTTTCGTTTGAGGCCATCCAGCCAACAGCAACCGAGGGAAAGAACCCGAACCTGTAACCTTTCCCGAATCTTTCCGAACCGTTGTAAGCGGCATTGGCTTCAAACAAATACCGTTCATCATAATTGTAAGTTACACGCCCTACCCAGTCTTCACGATAACGGGGGAACATGCTGCCCTCTGCAAATGTTTCCCTCTTTACAAGGGCAAGCGCACTAATATCATGTCTGGAGAATCTTCGCGCATAGTTTAGCTGCAGCTGGTAATTTGAACGCCGGAATGGTAAAGGATAGGGTAATGACCAATAATCGAGACCAGCTGACGAATAACCGAAGTTTTCAGCTATATAAAAAGCAGGTTGCAGGACAAAATCGAAGTCTTCCCTGCCTGTATCCGTTCTCTCTGTACCATAAATAAAGTTGTTAACTTTTGCAGGATCGGTATTATAAAAAATATCGGGATCGATGTATTTCCTGTATTCATTCAAACCGGTCGACCATTTCAGGTCAAACACACCACCCGCTGTTGTAAACTGTGAATCATACGAATACAAACCCTCAAGAGATAATCCCGGTGTAATAAAATCAAGTTTCTGTCTTAAAGTAAAATTTGTACTTACATTGGTCCTTGTTACCGTTTCCACTCCTTTATTAACTAACCAGGACAAAACGTTATCAATTGATCCTGACATTTTTCCATTATATCCCCATTCGCCAGTAGGATAACGAGCCACCATGGAAAACGGCGACTGACCGTATATTGCGGCAAATTGTCTGGTCTCAGTACCATATTTATTCTGAACATAATTATCGTACGCCGTGCCTATCCAGCCTGAAAGGTTAACCGAGAAAATTGTGGATTTGGTCAGATTGAAATCCATGTTTGTACGATAATTAATACGTTGATATGCATATTTAGGATCGTACGGTTTCCCGTTATCAATATTTGATCTTAACATATCAGCATCATAGGTGTAGCCCAATGAACCAAAATATTTGGTAAAATTTGTGCCCCCGGTGACATTTAAATTCGCGTGATGTGATACCGGGAAGGGGTTGATCATCTCATCTATCCAGTCAGTATTAGGAAAAATATAGCTGTCGGGTATACCCCATGTGGTACCTGTCTGAGGTTTCCTGTATTTAAGAAGAAGCTCTGTTGGTGTCATATAACCCCAGCTGTCGGACCGGCTCTGAAGCTCATACTCAATAGCTGAATTACGTATCTTTAAAGTCTCGTAGGAATCAAGTTTCTCAGGTATTTTCGAAAGCAATTTCACGCTTGTGTTATAGTCGAAAGATAATTGCGGTTTACCCATCTTGCCCCGTTTGGTTGTAACCATTATAACTCCCTCAGCGCCCCTAACCCCGAACACAGCAGTCGCCGAAGCATCTTTGAGCACAGAAATAGTTTCAACTTCGTTTACGTCAAGCTCGCCCATTGAACGTTCGATCCCGTCTACAAGTATTAATGGTGCGGAATTGTTCCATGTTCCCACGGCCCTGACAATAATCATAGGTTCGTTTTTCCCGGGCATACCTGTATTTTTAATAGTAGTAACACCGGGGAGCTGGCCCGTAAGGGCATCGGTCAGAGTAACCACACCTCCGGCCCGTTGAAGCTCTTCCGTTTTCGTCTGCACTATAGCCCCGACCATGCTTCCCTTTTTCTGTGAACCATAGCCAATAACAACAACCTCTTCAAGTCCGATGGTCTCTTCTGCCATAGTAACATCTATCCTGTTTTTACCGGCTGCTGAGATTTCCTGGGTTGTCATACCAATGAAGGAAAAGACTATGACAGCATCCTGAGGCACATTTGGTAATGTATAATTCCCGTTAGCATCAGTAACAGTACCAAGAGTCGTACCCTTTATAACTATAGTAACTCCGGGGATAGGGTTATTTTTCGCATCAGTTACCCTGCCTGCAACAGCGTTTTGCTGCAGCAGATGAATTTCAATTGAATTTCCGGACAATTCAGGATATGGAACCTTATTAAACCCGGCCGGTTTTCCGATATCATCCGTCACTTCCTTTCCTGTGACATTATTTAAATTGAATGACAATCTTGTGTCCCGGGCATGAGAGTCCGGATCACTGGCATTTACAGCAACCAGGGGAGACAAGAATAAAAATGCACTTATCTCAATGGTTAACAGTAGTTTCTTTAATTTTCCTTTTACAAAGAACTCATAATGCGATCTTTCCATAGATTTATAAAGTTTTAGTTAAATGTTAAAAAGTATATGAGCGTTGATTAATACTAAAGCCGGACACTATAGGTGTATTGTTCGGTTCTTTAATAAATAAATTGATTAATAATCTTCTCCACCCGGATTGATTACTTGAAATGTAAATCATATTTTCCACAACTTTCGTTTTCACGGGTTTTGTTGCTTCAATATCAGAGGACCCTGATTAATATGATCTCTTAAAATTAAGTTCTTCAGGTTTATTCCATATAAAGCTAAACTATTAAGTTTAATTTTACAAATTTTTTTCAGCATTTTACAATTACAAACAAAAAGAGGTTGTCTTAAAAGTCTTCTTTAACCGCAAAGAACGCTAAGGAGGCGCAAAGTACACAAAGTTAA
>Ga0113563_10000927_pt1 | contig 15632 bp, 9 predicted proteins | sample Mud3Dept3metaG_FD_80117 | JGI IMG/M metagenome (GOLD analysis project Ga0113563, IMG submission 80117) | Freshwater wetland microbial communities from Ohio, USA, analyzing the effect of biotic and abiotic controls - Mud 3 Core 4 Depth 3... | ecosystem: Environmental > Aquatic > Freshwater >...
GACCATTGACAATTGATAAGTTCTTTTGTCGTTAATCGTTGCGCGACGCATCCTTTTGTCCGAATTCCACCGAGGATCGAGTCCCACTCCCGATTGCACCCCCCCTTGCTCTCGAGTGCGGCATTTGCGGCATGGAGAGTATGTGGGGGATTGCCCGTCCGACGTCCCGGCACCAGGGCCGACGCCGCACACACGGCAGCCAGGCGATCTGGCGGGGAACGAGGTCTGCCCGCTCCCTTCCGGTCGCGGCCATCGGCTGCTCTGTGCTCTCTGAGGTTCGTATTTGTTTTTTCCAACCGCAATTCGGTCCGAACGACTGTCGGGACTTATGTTGCTGTGCATAAAAGGACATCACATAGTTTGACCTCTTAGTGGGCGGATGTTATAGTGAGGGCGAATTCAGGAAACCGTCAGGATAGTGAAAGGATTAGGTACAGCTGTATTTTTATCTTGTGGAAGATTGTCTGGAGGTGTTGGCGAGGAAAACTCATCAAAATCCTGCCTCCCTGCAGTCAGGATATCGGCTAATTCGGAGATGATGGACAATGAGACATAAACTTACAGGTGTTGTAGCAGTGATTGTTGTAGTCTTACTGCTTTCCATCCCCGGCTTCGCCCAGCAGGATCAGAACGCGAAGAAGAAGTTCACGTCTGCCACTTTTGATGGCGCGAGCGGGCTGTTCCGGACTTGGGATGCGGAGACTCTGCGGCAAGGCGAGTATAACTTCAGTCTGGGTATCAATTATAACAACCGGGATCCGGGAAGAATCATTTTCCGGCAATTCCCATTTGCAGGCGGTGTCGGGCTTTTCGATCGCCTCACGGTCTTCGGATCTTACGATGTTCAGAAGAGCCTGAATGCGCCGGGCGTGCGGCCTTACGGCACGCTGCCCGGCAGCCTTCCTCAGCCTGCGGCGAACCTGGCGGGGGATCCATACTACAACAATGAGTCGCCGTTCATGGATGTGCCGCGGGCGAGCGGCCCCGGAGATTGGCGCTTCGGGGGCATCATCAACGCCTTGAGCGAGCGTCGTGGCAGTCCGCTGGCAGTGAGTTTCGCGGGATTCATGAAAGTGCCGGGTGACAGTTCAATCCCGACCCTGAACCGCGGCCTGACGAACGGAACCACCGAGGGCGGATTCGCCATTCTGCTTTCCAAGCGGGCCGGGAACTACGCCACGTTCCATTTCAACTTCGGCGGCAACTTCCCCGGCACCCCCGAGAAGAATAACGTCGAACTGGCCGACCTGCAGAACTCATTCATTTACCGCGCGGGCGTCGCGTTCCCGACCTACGGCAAAATCCAGTTCATCGCCGAATTGAATGGCGTCAAGTATTCCGGGCGCCACAGTTCGCTGAACCCGAGAAGTCCTGTGGACGCGATATTCGGATTCAAGATGTACCCGAAGGAGTGGGTCTCCATCGGCGGCGGCTATCAGGGGCACTTCAATCGCGTCGAGCGAGCATCATCGGTCGGGATACTGGACTCGGGAATGAATGGTTTCGTGGCCCAGGTGACGTTCGGACGGCGCAGGCACGATCCACCTCAGGTCACCATGGCAATCTCGCCCAGGGAGCTTGTCGAGGGCGACAGAGCAACGGCACGGGCGAATGTGGTCATTCCTGAGGGAGCGACCATCAGTTATCAGTGGACGTCGAGCGGGGGCAGACTTACCGGTACCGGGGATACCGTGACCTGGGATTCCACCGGCCTTGCTCCCGGGAAGTACACGATTACCGTGAACGTGTCTGATGATTACAAACATACTGTTTCTGCGTCCGACGAAGTCAACGTCACCAAGCGGTATCTGCCTCCGACGGTTACCTGCCAGATCGACCGGAACTCGATCATGGTTGGGGAGAGCGCGACGGTGCGCGCCACCGCGACCAGTCCCGACGGTTCTCCGCTCACCTACGCCTGGACCGTAAATGGGCAGGCGCAGGCTGCCACCAGCCCGACATTCAGCTTCGGCTCGGCAGGGAGACAGCCGGGCAATTACGCGATCGCGGTTACGGTGAACACCGGCAAGTTCACGGCTTCCTGCTCGAGCAGCGTGGCGGTTGGTGAGTTGCCGATTCCGCCGCCGACGATCGAATGCCTGACTCCGACCACGGATATCGAGTCCGGCGCCACCGCGGAACTCCGCGTGCGGGCAACCGCCGAGAGAGCGACCGCGACGGTCACCTGGACCGCCACGGGCGGCACGGTTTCCGGTTCCGGCCAGACGGCGACATTCAACAGCGCCGGTCTGAGCGCAGGCACGTACACGGTCACCGCTACGGTAGACAACGGCAAGGGCGGCAGGGCTTCCTGCACGATGACTGTAAACGTCAGCCAGCGCGTTAACGTCCCCGGCTTCGCCGCCGGCGCAAGCCGTGTCAACAATGTTGCCAAGGCGATTCTGGACAACGTAGCCGTTCAGATGCAGAACGATCCGCGGCTGCGTGCAACGGTCGCCGGATATATCGACGGATCGCGGCGCGAAGCGGGGCTGAAGGGTCTGGCTCTCAAGCGGGCGCAGGCGGTCGTGGATTATCTTGTAAGCAAGGGCATCGATGCTTCCCGGTTTACCGTTGCCGACGGCGGTGTCAGCACCGTCGCCGACAGCAAGACTGAGGACGGCCGCAAGCAGAACCGGCGCGCCGAAATCCTTCTCAGCGTCCGGTAAGCAGTGTGACCCGCCCGCGAGGCCGGCATGCGCCGCCCCGCGGGTGAGGAATGGGAAGCATGTACCTCAATGCGCGGGAGCCTGCGGAGGCCGCGGCTCCCGTGCCGCTTCAGTGCGCCCCAAAGCGGCGCTCCGGCGTTCTGCACTTGCCAGTTCGATCTGCTCTATTGACGGTTTTTCGACGAATCTCTCCCGGAAGGAGCGCGGCACGCACCGGCATCCTTGCCGGCCTGATATGCATTTCCCTGCGTGCTGTCGCGCTGATCGCCGAGGCGCCGCCCCAGGTTCGGTTCGAGCGGCTCGGCCCCTTCGGCGGAACAGTCCGGTCTCTCCTGATCAGTTCGAAGGACAGCCGTGTCGTCTATCTGGGAACGAGTGATGGGCAGCTGTATCGGTCAGCGGATTCCGCCGACTCCTGGACTCCGATCCATCCCGGCATTGGGCGGCGTCAGTTGGTGGTCGACACCCTCATCGAAGATCCGGCCGACGCGAATCATCTGTTCGCCGGCGGATGGGCCTTGCGTTCGGACGGCGGCGGCCTGTTCGAGTCCAGGGACGCCGGCCGAACCTGGGCGCCGGTGCGGCTGCCGGAACCCGATGTTGCGGTACGGGATCTTGCGATCAGCAGGGGCAACCCGGCACACATGATCGTGGGTACGCTGGCCGGTGTGTTTCTGTCTTCCGATGGCGGCAGGAGCTGGCGCCGGACAGGCGCCGGCATGGATGCGTTCCTGCAGGCGGAATCGGTTGCCATCGATCCCGCAGATCCCCGCTTCCTGTTCGTCGGCACCTGGCATCTGGGGTATCGCTCGAGCGATGCCGGCAAGACCTGGATCAGGAACGACCGGGGAATGATCGCCGACTCGGACGTGTTCTCCCTCGCGATTGACAGCCGCGATTCGAAGAACATGTATGCCAGCGCCTGCACAGGCCTGTACCGATCCACCGACAGGGGAGCTTCGTGGGTCCGGCTGAGGGTTTTCCCGAAAAGCTACCTGGTCCGCGCCCATGTTGTGACCCTCGATCCCCGGGATTCGAGGCGCGTGTTCGGCGGCACGACCGAGGGACTGTTTGTCAGCAGGAACGCCGGCCAGACGTGGACCCGGATCACGGATCCGGATCTGATCATTCATGCGGTCGACATCGATCCCGGAAACAGCAACGTGCTCCTCATCGGCACGGAAAGCCATGGCGTTCTGCGCAGCAGGGACGGCGGCCGCACCTGGCGGCCGGCCAATGCCGGATTCGTGCACCGCTCCATAGCGCGGATTTTCCCGGATCCCGGAGCGCCGGGGAGATTTCTTGTTGCCGAAAACGCGCAAGGGAAGAACGGCGCGCTGCATATTTTCGACAATCCCGTCAACGGCTGGGTGCCGGCCCGGGGGACCGAAATCCCGGGCGAGACCCTGTTGTCTATACTGGCGCTTCCGGGGAATCGCGGCCAACTGGCCGGCACTGCGCGCGGCGTTTATATCCGCCGTCCGGGCGCCCGCGGCTGGGAACCCCTGCCCGGCCCAATCGGCAGGCTCTCCGTCTTTGACCTTGCGTTCGACCGGGATCACCGGTGGATTTTTGCCGGCACCAACGACGGTATTTACCGGGCCCTTCCGGAAGAACTGAGGTTTCAGAAGCCCTCCGGCTACACGCTCATCCCAAGAGTGCATTCGCTCCTCGTCCCGCGGACCGGACAAGCCAGGGTATTCGCAGGTACTCACATGGGCGTGCTGCGCTCGGACGATTCCGGAGTCACCTGGACGAGCGCGACGCGCGGGATCCCGGACTACACTCTCATCCATCGCCTGGCATGCTCTCCCGCGTCCGAGGACCATCTGTTCGCCGCGACGACCACAGGGTTGTACGAATCCCGCGATGGCGGGAGGAACTGGGCGCGAGCAGCCGACGGTCGGCTGGGAGTGGACCTCTCTTCCGTCATATTCCTCGATGCGAGCGGAGAAAAGGTGCTGGCAGCGGACAATGCGTCAGGAGGGATCTTCCTCAGCGAGGATGCCGGCGCTACGTGGCACAGGCTGGAGGATCCGGCCTTCGGCTCCCCGGTACTCTCCCTGGCCCAGGATCCACTGCACCCAAATGTCATCTACCTTGGCACGGGCACCGAAGGGGTTTACCGCCTCACGATCGCACTGTCCCCGAAACAGAATCCCGACCAGGGAAACCGGTGACAGGAGTGGTGACTCCTGGCCGGGCCGGGAAGCAAAAGCAGCCGCAGATTCCGCAGATTGCACAGATGTTATCCGGGCCGAAAACTCCGTGAAATCTGTGCAATCTGTGGCAGAGCTTTTCCACCGGACATCTCGGGACGGGGAGCGGAGCACGATTGCCATCAGAATTCCTATAGTCTGACGAAGGAAGTAGGAACCCTGATGGAGTATAATCATTCGCAGGGCTTGCTATGAATCTGCGGATCGTTTGTCTTGTGGGCTTCCTCTTGCTCCCGGGGCCTTGTTTTTCCCAGGTGCGCCCCCGCACGCCTGCGAAACAACCATCTGCCCCGCCTGCCTATATGCAGCAGTTGAAGTCCTTCGACCAGGATGGGGCCGTCACGCGGGTTGTTTTCAAAAACGACCTGACTGTGCTGGTGAGCGAAGCTCACGCCACTCCCATCATGGAAGTCCTCGCCTGGGTCAGGACCGGCCGGCGGGACGAACCGGCCAATCTCGTCGGCATCTCTCAGGTCATGGGGCACAGGCTGCTGCGGGGAACTGCGACGCGCTCTGCGGAAGCTCTGGCTGCAGACCTGAAATCACTGGGAGGGAGGGTAAACCTATCCGTCGGGTATGATCGCACTGCGTTCCGCGTCGTGGTCCCCATTCTTCAATGGAAGCGGGCTCTCGAGATCCACTCCGACGCGCTGCTGCATCCCCTCTTCGATGAGGGAGAGCTCAGGCGTCAGGCCGGGTCGATGACTGCCGCCATGTCGTATGGCATGCCGGATCCTGCGGGGGCGGCGGAGGCGAAGCTGCTCCAAACCGGTTTTGCCGCGCAAGGACTGGCTCAGCGGGCCGGGGTGCAGCCGGATGTCCCGCAGAGCATTACGCGGGAAGCCCTGGTCAAGTTCTACCAGACCGGCTACTCGCCAGGCCGCATTGTGTTGATCGTCTGCGGCGACGTGACGGCTTCCGAAGTCTTCACGGAAATTGCGCGCATCTACGCAGGTGTCAAAGGCGGGGCCGCTCCCGAACGGCGGCCGGCGGCGGACGCCGCACCGGGCTTGCGCTACTCTCTGGTCCGCGCCGGCGAAAAAATCTCGCGGCTGTACCTTGGATTCCGTACCGTCCCCTATCAGTCTCCCGATTATCCCGCGCTGGAAGTGCTGCGGGCGATGCTGGGCACCGGTGAGGGGAGCGTCCTGAACCGCCGCCTCAAACACCAGAAGGGGTTCGTCTACGACGCCGGGGCGGAGCAGTTCGCTTTTGACGATGCCGGGTATCTGCTTCTGCGCATGGAGCTGGATCCCAAAGACCTGGACCGCTGCGAGCTGGCCGCCTTCACGGAATTCGAGATTCTCAAGAATCAGGACGAGGATGAGGCCGAGTTGGTGCGGGCCCAGGCCCAGCTCGCGCGGGAGTTTTGGGAAGGCACGATGGCAGTCTCGGATCGCGCAGAGCGCCTGGCACGCTTTGAATGCATCGGAGCCTGGAAAAACGCGGCCGGCTACCTGGAGCGTCTCACGCGCGTGCGCTGGGCCGACGTTGCCCGCGTTGCATCCAAATACCTGCGCCTGGAGAACTGCGCGATAATCGAAACCCTGCCGGCGGGTGCAGAAGAGCGGACCGTGAACGCGGAAACGATCCAGAACACGATCCGGGACCTCCTGGAGCTTTCCACAAAGGAAGTGACAGCGGAGCGGGAGAAAGAGGTGATTCCTGCCCTGGAACTGCCCTCCGCCGGCTCCTTCAAGCCCAGCGAAGTCCGGTATGCCTTCAAGATGGCGTCGATATTGCGCGGGCCGCAACTCGCGATCCGGGAAGATCACACCATTCCCTACCTTCACATCGGTTTCTTTTATGCCGGAGGCAGGCTGAGCGAGACGAGTTCGAATGCGGGAATCACTTCCCTGATGCTACGCACGATCCTGCGGGACAACAAGGCCCGCAGCGGTGTCCAGAACTTCCGGGAGCTGGAGGTCAACGGCGCGCGCATGACTCCCGTAATCGAGGACGACTACTTCGGCTACCTGCTGTCGATCTCTTCCGCTGGCGTGGAGGCGGGCCTCAATGTCCTGAGCGACATGCTCAAATCCCCCAAGTTCGACCCCGAGGAAATCGCGCGCCAGAAGCGCCTGCAGCTGGGCGTGCTGTGGGGCCGCAGCGAGACGGAGCTCGCGTGCCGGCGCGTGCGGGCTGCTCTGTTCCGGGAATTCCCCTACGCGCTGGATGGGGACGGGACGGAAGAGAGCCTGGAATCGATTGTGCCGGAGGCGGTCCGGGCGTGGCATCAGGAGCACATCGTCGACAAGAAGCCGATGGTGGTGATTGTCGGCGATACACAGGGCACGAACCTCGCCGGATACTTCGTGCGCAACTTCAGCGGATCGCGGTTCCAGGACGTCAAGCTGCCCGAGGGCTTCGCCAAGGCGCTCGAGGGCAAAGCTGAAATCGAAGCGGAGCGGAACCTCAAGGGTAGTCTCGTGATGGTCGGTTTCCAGGCGCCTCCCGATGACGATGAGGATTCCTTTCCCCTGATCGTGCTTCAGCACTATGCTTCCGGCCTGGGCGGCCGGTTGGCGGAACGCGTGAGTGCTGCGGTGCCAGGCGCGATTTCGATTTCCCTTGATTACCGGCCCGGGCTGCGCGGCGGCAGCTCCATTGCCTCTCTCCTGGTCCCGCCGGAGGCGGAAGAAGCGGCCCTGAAGGTACTGACGGACGAACTGCAGCGGCTGGCGACGGCCACGATCACCTACAGGGACTATCGCTCCGCATGGAATTCCGCCGTGGGGGATATCCTGATCCGGCAACAGGACCGCGACCGTCAGATCTGCGACCTGGTCAAGAGCCTGGTGGCGGGCAAGGAACTGGTTGCGTTTCAGGATCTGCCCGTCCGGCTGCAGGAAGTCCGCCAACCCGATCTGCAGGAGGTGGCGAAGAGGATTTACAGGATCGACAGGGCGGTGATTCTGCGCTGGCACGGCAAATCTCAGTGACGGAGCGCAGGGTATCCATTTCGAGGTGCCGAGTAATCCCGGTCAGGCGCCGGCGGGTGGGTCGGCAAACATAGGCGGAAACAGCGTGCGCTTGCGGCTTCCCAGAAGCAGGATGGGGTGGTTCACCCTTGTACTCGTAGGGCTGTGGGCGGTGTGGGGCTGGATGATCCCCGCTTCGATGCAGCGCAGCTTTCCTGCTCCCCTTCGGCTTTTCCTCAATCTGCTGACCTTCCTGCTTATCGTGCCCGCGGCTTATTACACCTGGTCGCTCCTCAGGGTGGTGCGCGCAAGGCTGCTCTGGAAGATCCGCCGGCGCCTTATCATCGCGCACATCCTGATCGGAGCAATCCCAATCGTCCTTCTGCTGGTGATTCTCTATGTGTCGGGACTGCTGTTTTTCTATCAGCTGAGCTATTTCCTGGTGGAAAAACAGATCGGGATCCACACCGCACAGATCCATGCTTTCAGCCTGTCCTTGAGTTCAGGGCTGCAGCAGAGCTTGGCAGGCTCCGCCTCGGCGCCGTCCGAACTGAAGACGATGCTGGAACAAGACGCCCGGTACCTGCTGAGCATGTACCGGGCCGCTTCGGTCGTGCTGCGCGCCAGGGATCCGGCCACCGGAGGGAACCTCGTATTCAGCGCGGGAAGGGCCCGCCCCGATCCCGACGCGTATCAACTGCCGCGCTGGCTCTCCGACCGTGAATGGAACGGGCTTGTCTATGAGGATATGCAGCCGGCGATATACGGGCTGACTCCACGCAAGAACGAGCGCCCCGGGATGCTCTGCCTGCGCAGCCTCGTCTACGGCGAGCTGCGGCCGGAGATGCCGTACAGCCTGGAGGTAACGGTGCCGTTCGATGCCGAGATGTTGCGGCGCCTGAGAGATGCGCTCGGCCAGGACCTGCTGCTGGCGGACCATGTTCCGAGCGCCGGTCTGAACGTAGTCCCCGATACGACGCTGCTCAGCGGCAACATCCTCTTCTCGACATTCGAGCCGGAAGCCGGTGCACCACCGACCGCGAGGCCCGTCTGGTCCATGCCGCTGTACCCGGTGTCCTGGGACAGCGGGACGATCCTCGGCCAGGCGGAACCGCAACCGGATGGAGACGTCCTGTTCATGGAGCTCTCGACCTCCAAGTTGATGCAAAACGTCTTCCGGTCCGAAAGCAACGTGAGCCGGACAATCCTGGGCGCGCTGCAGCTGGTCGTCGGATTCTTCCTCGCGGTGGAACTGCTCTCGCTGGTAGCAGGCATCCTGATTACCAAGTCCATCACCAACGCGGTCTACAACCTTGACCGGGGCACAGAGTTCATCCGCCGCGGCGATTTCAGCCAGCGGATTGTCGTCAAGTCGGAGGATCAGCTCGGCGCGCTTGCAAAATCATTCAACCAGATGACGGAATACATCCAGACGCTGGTCAAAGAGCGCGTGCAAAAGGAGCGGCTGGAGAGGGAACTGGAAATCGCGAAAGAAGTGCAGGAACAGCTCTTTCCCAAGCAGGCGCCGCAACTGAAGCTCATGGAATTGACGGGGCTCTGCCTCCCCGCGCGCATCGTGAGCGGCGACTACTACGACTTCCTGCAGTTCGACAGCCAGAGGATCGGAATGGCCCTGGGAGACATCTGCGGCAAGGGGATCTCCGCAGCGCTGCTGATGGCAAACCTGCAGGCGACCCTGCGCAGCAATGTCCTGGCCGGGGGGGCGCATTCCCACGCCGGACAGGATGGAGCCGACGGCGGAGTCGCTGCCGTGGTGAGGGTTTTGAATCAGCAGATCTACGCCTTCACGTCGGCCAACAAATTCGCATCCTTCTTCTATGCGGTGTACGATGAAACCCGCTCGACAATGACCTACTGCAACGCCGGACACAACCCTCCGCTTTTTTTCAACAAGAGCGGGTTCCGGCGCCTGACGACGGGCGGGACAGTGGTCGGCATTTTCCCCGATGCGGAGTTTGAACAGGAAACGGTCCACCTCGAGAGCGGCGACCTGCTCCTCGCATACACGGACGGCATCGTCGAATCGGTCAACGAATACGGGGAAGAGTTCGGGGAGCAGCGCCTGATCCGTCTGGTCGAGGGCAGGCGCAATCATTCCGCCGAGCAATTGCAGAACGCGATCGTCGACGAGGTCCTGCATTGGGCCTATGAGGAAGAACGCGACGACGACATGACACTGATCGTCGCACGCTGCCGTTGATGCGCAAACCCGAGAGCGCGGCTTTCAAGTGAGCGCGGGCTTCAGCCCGCGCGCTTCAGGACGAATAAACGTGCGAGCCGGGGGAGGTGAGGAGTTCTAAAGCGGACGGGCTGAAGCCCGTCTTCGCTGTTGAATTCCCGTGAGTGCGGCTTTCAAGTGAGCGCGGGCTTCAGCCCGCGCGCTTTAAAACGAGTAAACTGCGAACTGGGGGCGGATGCCCTTGACGGGGGCGAATGCCGCGGGATAAGCTGAAAAAAGCAAAATGGAATGTGATTGTGGGACCGATGCGAACTGCGCCCAAACGACTGTGATCAAAACCCATGCTGAAACGATCTTATCTGACCACCTTTGAGATCAGCCGGCTCTGCGAGGTCAATCCGACCACCGTGCAAAACTGGGTGAAGGAAAAAAAGCTGCCTGCGCACGTAACGCCGGGGGGGCACCGCAGGATTCGCAGAGAGGATCTGGTCCGCTTCTTGAGGGAATTCAGCATGCCCATTCCCCTGGAGCTCGGCACACCGCCCCCTCTGGTCCTGGTAGTCGATGATGAACAGGATATCATCGACCTGGTGACGGCGGCACTGCAGTCCGGAGGACAAGCCTTGGAGATTGTCGGCGCCACGAGCGGGGTGGAAGCGCTGCTGATCATCGGCGAGCGCAAACCGGACCTCGTGATCCTGGATATTTTGATGCCAGGCATGAACGGAATCGAGGTGTGTCAGACGCTTAAGGCGAGTCCCGTGACCCGGAACCTGAGAATCGTCGCCGTCAGCGGACGACACGATCCCGACCTGCGCGCCCGGGTGCTGGCGGCCGGCGCGGATCACTTCTTCACCAAGCCTTTGGATCTTCTGGCTTTTCGATCCGAGTGCCTGAGATTGACCAGCTCGCCGGGGGAGAGGTAGCCCGTGTCCCTGCTTGACAGATTGGAACGTCTGGAGGCCCTTGATCCGAAATCGATGAGGGGTCTTCTTCAATCTTTTCCCGCGCAGGTTGCGGGAGCGGCCCAGGTTGTGAAGACACTCTCACTCCGTGTCCCGTCTGAAATAGGGCACGTAGTGGTGGCGGGGATGGGAGGTTCGGCGATCGGCGGAGACGTGATACGGGCTGCAACTTCCGAAACACTGCGCGCGCCTATGATCGTTTGCCGCGACTACCGGCTGCCCGGTTTTGTCGACTCATCCACGTTGGTGTTCGCGAGCAGCTATTCCGGTAACACCGAAGAGACACTCAGCGCCTACGAGCAGGCGCGGACGGCGGGCGCCTCGATCATCTGCCTTACGTCCGGCGGCAAGCTGGCGGCCCTGGCGAGTTCAGCAGGCTACCCGGTGATCCTGTTGCCCTCGGGACTGCCTCCCCGGGCGGCTCTCGGATACTCCGCCGTAATGTTGCTCGGAGCCCTTCGAGCTCTCCACCTGGTTCCCGACACGGAGGTCCCGTTGCGGGAGACGGTGGAAGTCCTCAGACGGCGGGTCGATCTGTATGTTCCCGAGTCGCCGGAATCAATGAATCCCGCCAAAAAGCTGGCTCGCTCGCTGCACCGCAGGCTGGTTGCGATCTATGCGTCGAGTGCCGTTCTCGAACCTGCGGCCGTGCGTTGGCGGGGGCAGATTGAGGAAAACGCCAAAAGCCTGGCATTCCACCACCTCGTGCCCGAGATGAACCACAACGAACTGGTCGGCTGGGAATTCCCGATGCCATTGCTGCAGCGGATCGCGGTAGTCTTCCTCCGCGACAAGGGCGATCATCCACAGGTGCAGCGCAGGTTCGATCTCACCCGGAACATGGTCGGGCGGCGGACCGGGATTGTGCATGATGTCTGGAGCGAAGGAGATTCCCTTCTCGCCAGGATATTCTCCGTCATCTGCCTGGGGGATTTCGTGAGCTTTTACATGGCCTGCCTGAACCAGGTGGATCCCACTCCGGTCCCGGTCATCGAGACTCTGAAAAAACAGTTGAGCACACCAGGGTGAATACAGCTTTAAATAAGGCTTTTTGTGGTACGAGAATCGGTTCGACAGATTTGCCCGGGACCGATTCCCGAAAGATGGCGTTGAGCCCGGAATCAGCCCTGAATGAGCGGCGCAGCCTGCTCCACCCTTTCGGCCAGAAATTGGAACCACGGCATACACGAAGGGCACGAATCCTCTCGGGTCATTCGTGGTTTGCTGCTTTTGCGGAGCTCGTCACCATTATTTGCGAGGTTCAATCGGGGTAAGGTCTCAGGGACGCGCCGACGGATGGGGAAAATGAAAGTATCAAAGCTTCACGGTCTGGGAAACGATTTTTTGATCGCCGCCTCCGAGGAGATCGGGCTTCCCGGCGTTTCCTTCGGCTCCCTGGCTGAGAGCTGGTGCCGGCGCCGCACAGGCATCGGCGCCGATGGCGTTATTTTTTATCAACCGACAGTCGGGGATCCCGAAGCGGATGTCTCCGCCCTTATATTCAACGCCGACGGCAGCCGCGCGGAGATGTCGGGAAACGGAACACGGTGCCTGGCAGCATGGCTCCTGCATTCAGGAATCCTCGACGCGCCGCAGATCCGGATCCGCACCGTGTCGGGAGTCAAATCCTTCGTTCTCCGCGGACGGGACGGTCGGACGTTTGTTTTCGAAAGCACTCTGGGCGTGCCTGTGACCGAGCCCTCGCGGATCCCGGTGCTTCTCGAAGCGCAATCCCAGCCTCTCATCGGGTATCCGCTGGCTGTGGATACCGGCGTAGTGAGGGTTACCGTCACCTCGATGGGGAATCCTCACTGTTCCACTTTCTGGCCGGAGGTGTCGGAAGCTCCCGTGGATATGCTGGGGCCGGCGCTCGAGCGCCACCCCTGCTTCCCCAATCGCACTAATGTCGAATTCGTCCAGGTCCTTGACCGTCACAATATCCGCGTCCGCTTCTGGGAGCGCGGCGTCGGTCCGACCCTGGCCTCGGGCACCGGGAGTTGCGCGGCAGCGGTCGCGGCGATGTTGAACCGGCTTGCGGACAGCCCCGTGCGTGTGGAGGTTGTTGAGGGGAGCATGATGGTCCAATGGCAGCCTCCCGGTGAGTTGTCCCTCACGGGACCTGCGGAGTATATCTGTAGCGTCGAATTCCCATGACGCCAACCGTTTGGTGAACCCGAAGGAGTGAACCGCAAAAAACTCCAGGAGCTCGCCGGCCATCGATGGCATGCCCCTGCTGTTGCGGAAATATGACATCAGAGCGATGCAGGGACTTCCAAGGGTTTTTCTTTTGGTCCCGGAGGTCTTTGTGGTTCAATGCTCATCCTGGTCCATACAGTCACCCATAGTGGGATGCTCATGACCGCTGCGCTGGATCTGCTCAGTGTTTTTCAGAGAAATCTGGACGCTTCCCTTGCGCTGCTGCAGCGACTGGTGGAAATGGAGTCCCACTCCCTGGACGCCGCGGGAGTGAATGCGCTGGCGCTTTCGCTTTCAGGCGAGTTCAGGCGCCGTGATATCGATGTGGAAATCCTGCCCTGTCCGGGGAGAGGGAGCGCGCTCCAGGCGGTTTGGCGGAGCGGAGCGCCGGGTGCGCCCGTCCTTTTCCTGGGGCACCTGGACACGGTGTGGCCGCGGGGAACGGTTCGGGAACGTCCCTTCGTCATCAAGGACGGCAAGGCGCATGGTCCGGGGATCTTCGACATGAAATGCGGGATCCTCCTGTGCCTGCTTGTTTGCGATGCATTGCACAATCGCCAGGTGCGGCCGAATGGAGACGTGGTGTTTTTCTTTACTCCCGATGAGGAGATCGGAACCTCCGCCGGCCTTCCACTGCTGGAACGCGTCGCCAGAGGGTGCCGGGCCGTCTTCTGTCTGGAGCCGCCGTTGCCCGGCGGAAAAGCGAAGACATTTCGCAAGGGAGTTGGCACGTTTCACATGCGAGTTGCCGGAATCTCCTCTCATGCGGGCATTGACCATGCGAAAGGCGCCAACGCGATCCTTGAGCTCAGCCGCCAGGTGATTGCTCTGCAGGGCATGACCAACTATCAGCGCGGGATCACCGTCAGCGTAGGAACGGTCCGAGGCGGCGCCGCGGTAAATATGGTGCCGGAGTCCGCCGAAGCCGAGATCGATTTCCGATTCGCGCGCCTTCCGGACGGTCGGAGGATCGCCAGGCGCATCCTCAGGCTGCAGCCGCGCGATCCGCGGTGCCGGATCGTGATCACCGGAGGAATCAACCGGCCGCCACTCGAGCGAACTCCTGAATCGGCCAGGCTCTTCCAGCTGGCGAGGCGGGTGGCGGAGTCCCTCGGGCAGGAACTGGGGGAAGGAGACACAGGGGGAGGCAGCGACGGCTCTTTCACCGCAGCGCTGGGCATTCCCACCCTGGATGGCCTCGGAGTCGATGGTGATGGCGCCCATGCGGTCGATGAGCATATAATCATTGCGGACATTCCCAGGCGCGCCGCACTACTTAGCCTTCTTGCCCAGGAGGTGTTTTCGTGAATGTCAAACCGCTGCTTCGAAGGACGTATCACACGATCCTGCAGTCGAGGCGCCGAATTCTCGCTCCGCGATTCGTCGAGCGACATCGAGGATGGCTGCGCGGGGCAGCCCTCCTGGCTCTGCTCGCGTGCGCGACGGCGGGAGCGAGAGCCCGGCAGCCGGCGAAGAACTTCGCCTTCGTCGGACCGCAGTACATCATGACTGCCGAGGTCGCCGGACCTCATGAGTTCATTCTCAACTTCGTGAACCTGTCGGAGTACGTGATTGTCGTCCAACCGGGCGAGTTCATTTATCAGGGGGCCTCGGGGCAGTTCTATATCGGGCAGGTGTTTGACCAGCAGACGAAAGGAACGCGCGGCGATACCTATCGCTACAGCGCATCGATTCTCCTGACGAGCCTTACCTTCAAGGGGCTCAATATTCTAGGAGCCTTTCATGAACTGGACCAGATCATGGAGCTGAGCGTCCGCATCGGCGCCAAGAGGTTTTATTTTGAGCCGCTGGAAAAATCGCAATTCGACCAGGTGGTCGCCAAAATCGAAAACCTCGACCTCGAGAGTTCCGATATGCCGGCTGCCATGCGCGCCGCGAATCTGACCGAGATGGGACGCATCAAAAGCACGGACGGAACTTCCGAATGGGACAAAGACTGGCAGGGACTCCTGATGCCCGAAGGCCTGAATCCGCCGAGAATTATAGAGCGCCCGGAGATTCAGCCCACCGACGAAGCGCGCCGTGCCAATACCTACGGCGCGGTCAAAATGTCCGCCATCGTTACCAGGGACGGAACCGTTGAAAACTTAACGGTGGTCAAGGGCCTCGGACGCGGCCTGGATCAGCGCGCTCTCGATGTTGTCAAGAACAACTACGTATTTCTCCCTGCCACCAAAAACGGGGAAGTCGTCGAGACGAATATCAAGTTCGATGTGGTCTTCCCGCCGCCCAAGAAATAGGGTGCTGGGTGCTGGGTGTTGGGTGTTAGGTGTTGGGTGCCCGTTCTCAGACAAACCCGGCGGCTTGTTTGTTTAGCCCGATCCCCAACCCTCAGTGTCCAGCCCCCAAAACCCAGCACCCAGAACCCAGCCCCCAGAACCCAGCACCCAAAACCCAGCCCCCAGAACCCAGCACCCAAATCAGCGCCCTCGCGTGAAATA
>Ga0113563_10000928_pt1 | contig 15624 bp, 12 predicted proteins | sample Mud3Dept3metaG_FD_80117 | JGI IMG/M metagenome (GOLD analysis project Ga0113563, IMG submission 80117) | Freshwater wetland microbial communities from Ohio, USA, analyzing the effect of biotic and abiotic controls - Mud 3 Core 4 Depth 3... | ecosystem: Environmental > Aquatic > Freshwater >...
GTCTCGCGCCTGATGGAAGGCGAGATGGAGAAACTGGTGCATATGGAAGAGCGCCTGCACCAGCGCGTAGTCGGGCAGGAGGATGCCTTGCGGGCAGTTTCGAACGCCGTCCGGCGCTCGCGGGCTGGATTGCAGGATCCCAACCGCCCGATCGGCTCGTTCATCTTCCTCGGCCCGACCGGCGTGGGGAAGACCGAGCTGGCGCGGGCTTTGGCAGAGTATCTCTTCGATGACGAGCGCGCCATGGTGCGCATCGACATGAGTGAGTACCAGGAGAAGCACACTGTCTCGCGCCTGATGGGAGCCCCCCCGGGCTACGTAGGTTACGAGGAGGGCGGGCAACTCACCGAGGCCGTGCGGCGCAGGCCTTACAGCGTTGTCCTATTCGACGAGATTGAGAAGGCTCACCCCGAGGTGTTCAACGTGCTGCTGCAACTGCTCGATGACGGTCGCCTGACCGACGGGCACGGGCGTACGGTGGACTTCCGCAACACAGTGGTGATTATGACCAGCAACCTGGGCAACGAACTGTGGATGGCTGCCGCGACCACGGGCGAGGCGGTGACACGCGAGATGCTCACCCGCCTGTTACAGGCGCACTTCCGGCCGGAGTTCCTCAACCGCATCGACGAGATCGTCATCTTCCACCCGCTGACCAAGGAGCACCTGGCGGAGATTGTGGATATCCAACTGCGGAGGGTGGCCGGGCTGCTGGCGGAGAAGGGTTACAACTTGGAAGTCAGCGAAGCGGCGCGCGAGTACCTGGCAGAGGCTGGCTACGATCCTGATTTCGGCGCCCGCCCGCTCAAGCGCGCCATTCAAAGGGAGCTGCAAGATCCGCTGGCGCTGAAAATCCTCTCCGGCGAGTTCAGCGAGGGAGACCTGGTGCGCGTTGACCGTGGCAAAGATGGATTGACATTCACGACGGTATTGGAAGCAGAAGTCCTTGATGGATAAAAGATTTAGCGATGTTATAATGGCCATGAATAATAATGGACACGTGGATCGATCCTGTATTTATCAGGAATAAGGCTCTCGAGAGAAAAGCAAGATGGTCAATCCACGCGCTAGGAGAATTAGCTCTAGAAGATATCACTGTACAAGATGTTGAAAGGTCTTTGACGGAGGTGCTAATCATAGAGGATTATCCGCATCGTCATCGTTTTCTGCCAGATTGTCTGGTATTAGCCTTTGATCCTTTCGGGCAACCCTTACATTGTGTTGTGGCGGTGAACGAACATCAGGATTACCTTTTAATAGTTACGGTCTATCGCCCTGGTTTGGAGGAGTGGGAAGATGGTTGGAGAAAGAGGAAATAATCTTTGTTACTTTTGTGGGGGTCAATTAAGATATGGTTTGGCTACGATTCCTTTTGTGCTGGGGTCAAATGTAGTAGTCATCAAGCAGGTACCAGCTGAGGTTTGCGAGCAGTGTGGGGAACCTATCTTGCGCAGTGAGGTGGCTGGGGTGGTAGATGAGGTACTCAAAAAAGCGCGAACGTCTGGCTTTGAGATTTCTGTTATCAATTACGAGCAGTTGGAAGTTTCTGTAGGATAACGTTTTTACTGGTAAACCGCATTGAATTTAGGCGAAGCAAAGAATGCGGGAGGGATGTGCTCTCTCGCATTCTTTTATCATAGGGTTCAGGTTGAGCGCGCAAATACATAGTTGAGCTCTCTCATCAGTAAGATGCCGGACTCTTAGCAGAAATAGCAACATAATTCTTGTAAACTCTGGTTATATAGTACAACGTATTTCGCAGAATTCTGTCGTTTTCTTCTATCTTGAGGGATTTAATTACAATCATGTAACCTTTTATTGAAATCCCCATCCAAAGTGTGGTTTTAAACCCTTGTTTTTGGAGTGACTTATGGCAAACAATGATTTCTTCGTACGGCTAAAGGGGAACCCGCACCCGGTGGTGGTGGATTTCTGGGCGCCGTGGTGCGCCCCGTGCCGTTTCATCGCCCCGGCGGTGCAGAAGCTCGAAAAAGAATACGAAGGGCGGGTGGATGTGTGGCAGGTGAACGCCGATGAGCAACCGGAGTTGCTGCAGGCGTTGAAGGTCTATGGCATCCCTACCCTGGTGGCATTTAGGGATGGGCAAGAGGTGATGCGCAAGACAGGTGCAGCCTCGGCGGGAGTGCTGGCAGGCCTGTTCGAAGCGGCGTTGAGCGGTGAAAAGCCTGTGCAGCGCGGCCCGAGGCCGGTCGATCGAGCGTTACGGCTGGGGATTGGGGCGGCTATGCTGGCTCTGGCAGCGATGAATGGGCTCTCAAGGTGGGATTTGGTTTTTATTGGGCTGGGAGGCGTAGTCATGTTCAGCGCAGTTTACGACCGCTGCCCGGTTTGGCAGGCGCTGGTGCCCAGGTTGAAGGCGCTGTTTCGCCATGAGGCTTGATGGTTGGCAGGATTTTCAATCCTGTAAAGGTGCCACGTACGTTTGAAGTGCGTGGCACTTTTACCTCCCCCATTTTTCCAGGATGCCTCCCACCCGTTTGGGTGATGTGAAACAGCGGGAGATGAACTATGATGAGATTAAACAATTCTGGAGGTAATCCTATGACAACCTATGATGAGAATATTCTGGTAGCTCTTTCGAACGCCATGGTGGATGCAGTCGCTAAGGCCGGGGCGTCGGTGGTTACCGTCGACGCCCGCCGGCGCATACCCGCCAGCGGCATCGCTTATGATAAAAACCTGGTGCTGACTGCCGAGCATGTCGTCGAGCGTGATGACGACATCCGTATCTTGTTGCCAGATGGCAGCGATGTCCCGGCAGCGGTAGCCGGGCGCGATCCGGGCAGCGACCTGGCGCTGTTGCGTATAAACACTGGCGGTTTGATCCCGGCCGAACCTGCCGCGCAGGAGGCGCGCATCGGGCAGATCGCCCTGGCATTGGGACGACCGACCCCGGAGGGCATCCAGGCCAGCCTGGGCGTGGTGAGCGCCATCGGCGGGCCAGTGCGCACCGGGCATGGCGGCCTACTTGAGCGCTATATCCGCACCGATACCATCCCTTATCCAGGCTTCTCCGGTGGCCCTCTGGTAGATGCCAGCGGGCACCTCCTGGGGGTGAACACCTCCGGCCTGATGCGCGGCGGGGCGCTGACCATCCCGGCTCCTTTGGCCTGGCAGACGGCGGCTTCCCTAGCCCAGCACGGGTCGGTGCGGCGCGGCTTTCTGGGCATCCGCAGCCAGCCGGTGGCTATCCCCGCCGCCCAGCAAAAAGCTCTCGGCCGCGAGCAGGCGACCGGCTTGTTGCTGGTGGGCGTGGAAGACGACAGTCCGGCAATGGCGGGCGGCTTGATGGTGGGGGATATCCTGGTCGGACTTGCAGGACAACCGGTGACCGACCCCGACGAGCTGCTGGCGCGGCTGGTAGGCCAGATTGTTGGCCAGCCAACGCTAGTAGAAGTGCTGCGCGGTGGGCAGCCGGCGAGGATAACGGTTAAAATTAGGGAACGAAAATGATCGATCTTACTGCTACCCTGGCTAAGGCGCTGGAGGAGGTCGTCCAGCGGGTGCAGCGCAGCCTGGTGGTGTTGCACAACGGTCACCAGGGCGTCGGTGCCGGCATCATCTGGCGTTCGGACGGGGTGATCGTGACCAACCAGCATGTCGTCGCCCACGGAGGCGCCCGTACCGCTCTGCTAGACAGGCGTGAATACCCGGCGCGCCTGGTCGCCGAAGACCCCGAGGTGGACCTGGCGATTCTCAAGATTGACGCCAACCGCCTGCCACCGTCGCTAGTAGCCGACGCCCACAGCTTGCGCGTCGGCCAGTTGGTGCTGGCGGTGGGGCACCCCTGGGGGCAGCGCAATGTGGTCACCGCTGGCTTGATCAGCGGATTTGGCACAGCGCAGACGCGCGGCCCGCGCCACTCAGTGGAGGTGATTCGCAGCGATGTGAGCCTGGCACCGGGCAACTCGGGCGGGCCACTGGTCAATGCAGCTGGGGCTGTGGTGGGCATCAATACCATGATTGTCGGTGGCGACCAGGGCATCGCCATCCCCAGCCATGTGGTGAGCGCCTTCGTGGAAGAGGCGCTGAGGCGCAATGGTCTGGCTCGCCCAGCATTGGAGGCATACGCGTGATTCGGGTGGGCGTGGTGGCTTCACTACCAGCGGTGCGCGCCGGTTTGCGTGCATTGCTCAGTGCAGCTTCTCCTTTGAGCGACGCATCGATGCTAGAGCTTGTTCGTGAAGCCGCGGCGCTGGCAGATTTCGAGCCGTACCTATCTCAAATAGATGTGCTGGTTGCAACCACTGAAGCTGCCCCGATCCTGGAAATCAGGCGCATTGCTGGAGAAAGCCCGGGACAGATAGCATTGCTCCTGCTCGCAGATGAGTCTCAGGCGGCGTGGAATTTGATTGATTTGCCACTGCGCGCCTGGGGCGTCCTCTCGTTGGAGGCATCGGCAGAGGAGTTGCAGGCAGCGGTCGGCGCTCTGCATGAGGGGTTGTTGGCCGGTGCGCCAGCCCTGCTACGTCCGGCGCTGAGGCGCTATTTGGCTGCGGCTATCGACGAAGCCGAGCCTGTAGTAGAAACTCTGACCGAGCGGGAGAGCCAGGTATTGCAGCTCCTGGCGCACGGTCTGGCGAACAAGCAGATCGCCATCCGGCTGGGCATCAGCGAGCATACGGTGAAGTTTCACATTTCTTCAATTTACGCCAAGCTTGGGGTGACCAACCGCACCGAGGCGGTGCGCGTAGGGGTGCAAAGAGGGCTGGTGTTTTTATAAAGGCAACCGTACTTGTCCCAAAAGTAAATTTTTGGGACAAGTTCTTGTATAAAGGATTTTTTGTAGTTCGCAACCGCCATATAAGGCGGTTGCGAACTATATATAAATACTCTTTAGACAGCCCCGATTGGTTGATTGGTTTATGGGAACGTTTCCCGGATCAACGGGAGGTAATATTTGGCATTGGGTAGGGCATAGCCCGGGTAGAAGGCGATCTTCAGCGCCCCGTTGGAGTTGTCATAGTAGCTGATTACCGGTAGGTTATTGTAGCTATAAGCCAGTGATGACCACATCCCGACATCCCCGGCGGTGTCCACGGTCTGGACTGCCCAGGTGCAAGGCCCGGCGCACGAGCGCTCGGCGAAACGCAGCTCGTGGTAGGTGTCATCGTAGTAGCTGATGCTGGGCTGGTTGATGGCGATGGCCTTGTTGATGGCGATCGAGTTAAACCTGCCGGATTGGGTGGTCAGCCCATCGACGATGGTGCCTACCTCCGGCCAGGAAACTGCCCCGCCGACATTGACGCCACGCGCATACTTGAGCTGGTCGTAGGTGTCATCGAAGTAGCTGATATGCGGGTTGTTGCCGTTGTCCAGGGCAATCGAAGTATAGGCTTCAGGCCAGGGCTTATCCGGTGGGGTGATGCTGACATTGCTATCGACGATGACAGACACCCAGGTGTTAATGGGAGATTTGTAAATCACCATCAAGTCGTTATTGTGGGTGTCGAAATAGCTGATGAATGGTCGGTTGTTCGAAGCCAGGGCGATTGATGTGTATCTGCCGACATTGTCGTGTGTGTCTATGGTCTGGGTAATCCAGCTCGAAGAGCCAGCGCTCCAATAAGCGTAGTTCAGGTTGCGGTCGGTGGCATCGTAATAGCTGATGTGGGGATAGCCAGAAGAGTCAATCGCCAGAGAAACATACTGCCCAACATCGCCAGTCTTATCGACCGTCTCGGATGCCCAAGAATTGATCTTCCACACGGCATATTCCAGGTTGCCATGCTCCATATCGTAATAGGCTATGCGTGGGATGCCGTCTTTCCCGATCTTAATCGAAGAGAAGGCGCCAGCCTGGATGGTGCTGGTGACAACTGTGTTAAACCAGGATGTCCCGATCGCTCTGGCGTATTTGAGCTGGTCGACCGTGTCATCGAAGTAGCTCATGTAGGGCACGCCCAGACTGTCTAAAGCAAGTGAGGTGGACAGACCGACGTCGGCAATGCGCGCAATAAAGCTGCGGTTCCAGCCATTTGCATCATGGTAGGTGAATTCCAGGCTGCCGGTAGTGACGTTAAAGAACGAGATTCCAGGGCGGTCGTTCTTATCGACGTCAATTGAAGAGTACATGCCGACATCGTCATTGGAATAAATGGTGGACAGGCTCCAGCCACCGCCGGGATTCTTTGCCATCCTCAGATTGCCGCCTGAGTTGTTATAGTAGCTGATATAGACAGCGTCATTTGAATCGATGGCAATCGAAGTCCACCAGCCAGTGTCGCCGTTATTATCCAGGGTAGAGATCTGCCAGACCTCCGTGCTCGGGTTGTATTTTGCATACTTCAACGTATGGTGAGTGAAGTCGTGATAGCTGATGTGCGGCCTGTCGTTGCTGTCAACGGCAATGGAGGCGAATACGCCAACCTTGTCATAGGTGGGGTCAATATCCCCATCCACCGTTTCATATTCCCAGCCGGTGGATTTCTTGATGGCATATTTCAGGTCGTCATATTGTTCGGACATATAGGCGATGTGCGGTCGCGGGGGCACCCGGCTATCGGTGGCGATTGAGGACCACACACCGACATGGTGTGGGTGGGTTCCACGGTCTATTTCCTCGACTACCCAGAAGACGCCGTCCCAATAGGCGTATTTCAGAGAGCCGCGTACCTGATCGAAATAGCTTATGTGCACTCCGTTAGCCCAATCGATGGCGATGGACGAAAACTTTCCAAATCCGCCATTGTCGGGCGCGATTGTTGGTGTTTCGACCTGGAGTAGGGGATCGCGCCAGGGCCTTTGCCGGATGAAGTCAACCAGTTGATCTGTGAAGGATTCTGTCGATTCAGGCGCAGGGGCAGCAGGTGTCTCAACTTGCGTGGTGGGGGTGCCGGCAGGGAGAGTTGGCGTGGGCGTCTCCGTGGAAGCCGGGGCATCGGGTGTAACTGAGGCATTGAGCAGGGGGTTGGGATCGACGATCAAGATATTCCAAACGCCGCTCATCTTATAGGCAAGTTTCAGATAGCCGCGGTCGGCGTCGTAATAGCTGATAAAGGGATCGTTTGTATCGTTAAAGCCCAGGGAAGCATATTCGCCCACACGCACGTTATCCGGGTCGGGTATAGTCTCTTTGACCCAAACGTGAGCAGTGCTGTTGTAGCAGGCATAGTAGAGATGATCGCCGCCAAAGGCGACGCAGGGTGTGCCATCGCTCTTAAACCGCAGGCTGTGGTCGCGCATGTTCTGCATGAACGGCGGGTCGTCGACGTATTGCAGGTCCCAGGCGATTTGAGGCGCCTCTTGTGTTGCGGATTCGGGGGATGGAGCGCCGAGTGCGGTGGAGGTAAGCAAGATGCAAATGGTCAGCGTGGTGACCAGCATGAAAGCTTGTGAATAGCTGCGTCGGGCTTTTTTACTATTAAGCAGCGATAACGCTAAATGGGTTAGTCTCATTGATTTCTCCTTCGTTTCACTTTTCGTTATAAAGACCGGGCGCAACGAAAAGCTGGCCATCAAATTAGGCGTAACAGGCAGGGTTGCCTTTGCGAAGTATAGCACAAACAGGTTAATGTGTGATGACCGGGTTGCGCGTGCATAAATGGGCCAAGACGTTATGGATTCGCTTGGACAAAATCTAAGGCGTATTGGGCATCTTGATAAGTCGGGTTGTTCGCCAGGGCCTGAGCAAAATCTTGCATTGCCAGATTCTTTTTCCCCGTGCGGTACATTGCCCAACCATGCCAGAGCAGGGCTTCCTCGGCGTTCTTGGTGATTTTCAGGGCATAGTTGGTCAGGGTCAGCAGGTCGTCGATTTGGCCGGTGTGAAAATAGGCGATGAATGGCCCAAACTGGTAACGCAACATGCGCTGTGGTAAGCCCAACTGGCGGGCTTTATCGTAGCCATCAGTGGCTTCGATGTAGCGTTCGAAGTAAGTCAGATTGGTCCCCAGGTTGAACCAGGCAAAGGCGTTATCGGGCTCAGCTTGAGTCTCGGCTTGAGCGATTTCCAGTGCGTGCTGACGGTTGGCATCTATGTCCCAATCCTGCCCAACGATAGATTTGACCGTCTCCTCCTGGTGTGGCAGGTAGATCATGATATAGACGCGGTTAAATGCCTGCCAGTCCTTGTCTAACTTATCATAGGTGATGGGCAAGTTGGCGCCGCGAAAGCTATCCTGTGCGGTGAACTTTTGGGTCGCATCATCGTAGCCGGTGAGCAATTGGTAATGCGCCGCCCAAAGGTCGTCGCCGCGCCAGTAGGCTTCGTCAAAATAGAAGCTTTCCTCGATCATAACCGGGATGCCAGCGGCGATCAGCTCTTTAAGTAGCGGCAGATCGCCTCCGACACGATATTCGAAGTTGAGCCAGCCGGCGCGTGTGCGCACATAATAGGCTAGCTCCTCTACATTTACATTCCGATCTTCACGATAGGGCTTGATCAGTTCGGAGATTGTTTTTTGATCGCCTTCCCAGCCATAAAAGCGCAGGTACATAGCCAGGGCGGCTGGACCGCAATTATTGATATCTTGCCTTTCCCAGCGCGGCGCAGACAATGAAGAAGCCGTGGCAATCGGCGTGGGGGATGGCTGTGGGGTTGGCGTGAAAGCCAGGGTGGGAGAAGGGATCGGGGTTGCTGTGGGTATGGGGGTGACGATGGTGTGGTTTGTGGTGATTACCTGCGGGCGGGGCAGTGCCGTGGGCATTGCCTGGACAGGCTCGATCAGGCTGCGCAAGTAGATTAAAGCAAAATCCACACGCCAGCCAACCTGGCTTTGCACGGGTGGGTAGCGATAAACCAGCGCCGCTACCAGGCCCAGGCTGGCTAGCGACAAGACAATCAAGCTCAGCTTGCGCATGGCGGCAATTGTAACACCAGTCAATCAGGGATTAGTTATCAGGAGGTTATGAAAGATTTAAGGTGGATTAAGGGGTTTTTAGCTGATTAGGTCACTTAAAAACCCCTGTTATAATACTGGACATGTACTATCACATTTGGACAGAAGGATGCCAGATGAACGTAGCCGACTCACTGCGCGTGGCTTCGTCGCTAGAGCGCCTGGGCTATCGCCCTTCGCCCCACGCAGAGCTGGCGGATGTCATCGTCTTGAACACCTGTGTAGTGCGCCAGAGCGCGGAAGACAAGGCTTATGGTCGCTTGCATTCGCTGCGCCCATTGAAGGCGCGGCGCCCAGATTTGGTGATTAACCTGATGGGTTGCCTGGTGGGTGTTAAGGGATACGCACACTTGAAGGGTCGTTTCCCTTTTGTGGACGTCTTCTCACCGCCATCCGATCCAGGACCTTTGGTAGCTTATTTGTTGCAAGGCGAGAGTAGAGATCTGGAGCAGGTGGAGACCTTACAACGCTATGCTGCTATGGATGGCGATCTGCTGCTTCCGCTAAACGAGCGTGGCAGATTGGTGGCAACGCATGTGCCGGTGGTGCTGGGTTGCTCTCATGCCTGCACCTTTTGCATCATTCCCTATCGCCGCGGGGCAGAGCGCAGCCGCATGGTAAGCGAGATTGTGGCTGAAATCAGCTCGCTGGCGGCGCAAGGTGTTAAGGAAGTGACCTTGTTAGGGCAGATCGTTGACCGCTATGGGAAAGATATCCCTGGTGGGCCAGACCTGTCGGCTCTGTTGCGCATCGTACACCAAGTGGACGGGCTGGAGCGTATACGCTTTCTCACCTCGCATCCTAACTGGATAACGGATGAGCTGTTGGAGACCTTGGCGGCGCTGCCAAAGGTGATGCCTCACATCGAGGTGCCAGTCCAGGCTGGTGATGATCATGTGCTGGAGCGCATGAAGCGTGGCTATACCGCCGAGGATTACCGCCGCCTGATCGAGCGCATCCGGGCAAATATCCCTGGCGTTTCTATCGCCACTGATGTCATTGTCGGCTTCCCCGGCGAAACACAGGCGCAGTTTCAAAACACCTACGACCTGTTGGCTGAGCACAAGCTGGACGTGGTGCACCTGGCGCGCTATTCGCCGAGACCCGGTACGTTGGCTGAGCGCCGCATGCCCGATGACGTGCCCGAGGAGGTTAAATGGCAACGCTTCCGTATTCTGGAGGAATTGCAGGAGCGCATTGCCACAGAGATTAACGCCCGCTACCTGGGCGAGTTAGTAGAGGTGCTGTTTGAGGAGCAGGTGCGCGGCCGCTGGCGTGGGCGCACCCCTACCAATAAGCTGGTTTTCGTTGAGTCGGACGAGGACCTGCGCGGCCAGTTGCTCCCAGTGCGCATCACTTGGGCTGGCCCCTGGTCGATGCAGGCGGCCTTCCCCGATGCGCCGATCGCGGTCACCCAGGCTGAGCAACAATTCAAGTAAAGAGGATATCGTATTGCAGCGGAGACGCTTGTCAAAGGCAGAACGAGCCGTCCAGCGAAAAGCTCTGGGCAGGGCAGTCCGTTATCTGGGGCGTTACCGGAGAGAGGCCTCTCTTCCCTATATATTCCTGGTGATAGCTACTCTGTCGCAGCTGGCAGTGCCGCGTATGTTAGGCAATCTGATTGACGCCATTGTGCGTGGTGCAACGGCCAAGAATATACTTGCTGTATTAGAAAAGATCCCGTCCAATGTACTTCCCCAGGCGTTGTCCCCCATCCTGCAGTCTATGGGGTTGCCTGCCGATTGGACTAGAGACCAGATCGTTGTGTTGCTTAATGGGGTTCTGGCGAGCGCACCACAGGCCTTAATCACTGCAGCCACGGCGATAACGATCTTCGCCGCCTTGCGCGGCGTGTTTGCCTTCCTGCAGGCCTTTTGGGCAGAGCGCAACTCGCAAAGCGTGGCTTTTGAGTTGCGCAACGACCTGTTTGCTAAAATCCACCGCCTTTCCTTTTCCTACCATGATCGTAATCAGACCGGGCAGTTGATGATTCGCGCCACAGACGATGTGGAGAAGGTGCGCCTGTTTATTGGGCAGGGTCTGCTTCAACTAGCAGGGGCGGTTGTGCTGCTAAGCGGTACATTGCTCATCCTGCTATCGACCAACGTGCGCCTGACTATGGTGGTGTTGCCCATCTTACCGGCAGCCGTGCTGATCTTTATCTTCTTCGGCGTGGTCAGCCAGCCTTTGTTCGCCAGTCTGCAGGTGAAAATTTCGAGCTTGAACACCATCCTGCAAGAGAACCTAGCGGGAATTAAATTGGTTAAAGCGTATACGCGGGAGAAAAACGAACAGGTGAAGTTCAATCAGGCGGCGGGCGCGGTCATGGCGCAGCAGATCAAACTAGCGCGGCTGTTCAGCTTCCTGTTTCCTTTAGTGGTCTTGATTGCCAGCCTGGGCCAGGCAGCGGCGCTATATGCTGGCGGGCGACAGATCATCGGCGGCACGTTGACCCTGGGAGAATGGCAAGAGTTTAGCCTGTATCTGGTCTTCGTATTCTTCCCCCTGGCGCAGTTTGGATTTATCATCACCCAATTCGGCCAGGCATCTGCTTCAGCGGCGCGCATCTTCGAAATCCTGGATGCCAGGAGCGATGTGACAAATAATGCGGATGCGATCGAGCTACCTCCTGTACGGGGGCACGTGCGGTTTGAGAATGTCACCTTCCGGTATTTTAGCCATGGTGAGCCAGTGCTTAAAAACGTGGAATTCTCCGTCGAGCCAGGGCAAACGGTGGCATTGCTTGGCGCCACCGGTTCAGGCAAGACTACGATCATCAATCTGCTCCCACGCTTCTACGATCCAAGCGAAGGGCGCATCACCATTGACGGCTACGACCTGCGCGATGTGACACAGGAATCGCTGCGTTCCCAGATCGGCATCGTGCTGCAAGAGACAACGCTCTTCGCCGGGACGATCCGCGATAATATTGCCTTCGGCAGGACGGACGCGATGCATGAAGAGATCGAAGCCGCAGCGAAAGCCGCCGCGGCCCATGACTTTATCCTCTCCTTCCCGGATGGATATGACACCCCAGTTGGGGAGCGTGGGGCAACGTTGAGCGGCGGGCAGAAGCAGCGCATCGCCCTTGCCCGCGCCCTGTTGCTCAATCCTCGTCTCCTAATTCTTGACGACTCAACCAGCAGTGTGGACCTGGCAACCGAGGCTCAGATCCAACACGCTCTTGATTATCTGATGCACGGGCGCACCAGTTTCGTCATTGCCCAGCGCCTCAGCACGGTGATGAACGCTGACCAGATCCTTGTGCTGGAAAGGGGCCAGATTGTCGCGCGGGGCAAGCATGCAGAGCTGCTCGAGGCGAGCGAAATCTATGCTGAGATTTACAGCTCTCAGTTGGTTGAAGATGCTGAAAGCCAGGCGACAAGCGTGCCTGAGATTGCTGCGGGCAGTGTATAAAGTATGGTTATATTAGGAATGGCCAGGAGTTAGGGTTATGTTTCATGGACCGGATGGTTTGCGCCGTTTGATGAGTCAGGATATGGTCAAGCCAAAGAATTTGGGCGAGACTTTATTGCGCCTTGGCAGGTATTTCCGACCGTACTGGCTGTTACTGCTCCTGATCACTGTCCTGGTGTTCTTTTCCACCTGGGCGCAGGTTACGATCCCGGAGTTGATCGGCCAGGCGGTGGATTGCTACCTGACCCCGGTGGCTGCGCGGTCTTTCACGACCACTCCCGGTATGGTGGGTAGCACAGCCAGTAATTGCTGGCTGGCGGCAGGATATTCGGTGGAGGGTTTAACACAATTCTTGGTGAGGGCGTTGGGCAGCTTTCCGGTATCTTTTGCTGACCTTGCCCAGCTATCGACGGCAGAGCGACTGGCGGGATTGGGCCGTGTCACCCTGGTGATCGTTGGATTGTATGTCATCGCTTCGCTGTTGACTGGGCTGACCTTTGCTCTGATGAACTGGGCGGGCTCGCACGCCCTACGTGCCATGCGCGAAGATATCTTCCAGCATTTGCATCGCCTGTCGCTCAGCTATTACGCTGAGCACGAAGCTGGTGACCTGATGAGTCGTATCACGAACGATTCAGAGACCATCCAACAGGCGGTTAACTTTGCCTTGATCAATGTCCTGAGCGGTGTCTTGCTGCTAGTTTGGATCGCATACAAAATGCTCGCCTTGAGCCTCCCCTTAGCCTTGCTCAGCCTGGTTGTTGTGCCAGTTATGGCAGCGGCAACGCTGTGGTTCTCTGCACAAGCGCGCAAGGCCTTCCGCCGTTCACGCCTCGAGATGGGCAGCGTTAACGCCGAGCTGCAGGAAAGCATTGCCGCAGTGCGCGAGGTCCAGGCATTCAACCGGGCGGAAGAGAACATTGAGAGCTTCCGCCAGACGAATGCTGCCAACCGTGATGCCAACATCCGCGCGGTATCTTTCACCAGTGCCCTCGCCCCCAGCCTGGAAGCTTTGGGCTATCTGGCTCTGGCAATTGTGGCTTGCGCGGGAGGTTTGATCCTGCTCAGTGGTGAGCCCTTCTTCGGTACGTTCGTTTCGCTCGGCATGGTAATCACCTTTCTGACCTATATCCAGCGCTTCAACCAGCCGATTCAGCAGATTTCCGTCTTGTGGACCAACCTGCAGAACGCTATCGCTGGCGGTGAGCGCATTTTCAACCTGCTGGATGTCCAGCCGGCTGTGCAAGATATGCCTGGCGCAGCGGAGATGCAACCTATCCGGGGTGAGGTAGAATTCCAGAATGTCTCAGCTGCTTACCAGGTAGGCGTGCCAGTGTTGCGAGAGGTGAGCTTTAAGGTGAATCCTGGGGAGACCATCGCAATCGTCGGGCCGACCGGCGCAGGGAAGACCACCATAATCAATCTGATCCCGCGCTTTTATGACGTGACCGGTGGAGCTGTCCTGATCGATGGTTTGGATGTGCGCTATGTCGCCACCGAATCTTTGCGCAGGCAAATCGGCATCGTCTTGCAAGATACCTTCTTATTTAGCACCACAGTTATGGAGAACATCCGCTTTGGGCAACCGGAGGCAAGCGACGAGCAGGTCTTTACTGCTGCCAGGCTGGCCCATGCCGATGAGTTCATCCTGCGCTTACCCAATGGCTACGATACCGTCTTGGGAGAGCGCGGCAGCGGCCTGAGCCAGGGACAACGCCAGTTGTTAGCCATCGCCCGCGCCGCCCTGGCTGATCCGCGCATTCTGATCCTGGATGAGGCGACTTCCAGCGTAGACACGCGTACTGAGCGTTTAATCCAAGGGGCGCTAGAAAACCTGTTGGGAGGGCGCACCAGTTTTGTCATCGCCCACCGCCTGAGCACAATTCGCAACGCAGATCTGGTGCTGGTGATGGATGAGGGGAGGATCGTCGAGCGTGGCAAACACGCAGAGCTGCTGGCGCAGCAAGGCTTTTATTATCAACTTTATATGAGCCAGTTCCGCCCTAAAGAAAAAACCAAAACCAGTATACAGGGTGAGGTTGTGCCGGGACGGTTGGCGACCACTCTTGGGGATTAATGAGGTTCATTCCTCAGCCGCCGCAGGAAGGGCGGGGTGTTTAAGTTACGCTCCAGCAAGAAAGTAAGATAGTACTGCATGATGGCTTCGATCTCTCGGTGGAGAGAGGCCGAAAGCGAAGCCCGCGCCGCTTCGGTGAAGGTGCTACGCTGAAAGTGGCGTAGATACTTCAACGCTGAGATCGAGATCGGTCGCACATTGGGCATCTGCGAGCCGCACGAGGGGCAAAGCACCCCACCCTGTGCCGCTGAGAAATATTGATCTTGTGGCTGGATTTCATTCTCACAGTTGGCGCAATTGAACAGTTGTGGGCGGAAACCCACCAGATCGAGCAGACGAAGCTCATAGTAGCGCAGGACTAAATCCAGGTCGTTAGGCTGGCAAAGGCGTGCCAGTGTATCGGTCAAGAGGCGATAAAGGGCGCGGTTTTCGCCTTCTTCCAGACTGAAGCGGTCAACCAGCTCAACCACGTAAGCAGCGTAAGTGGTTCGTACCAGATCTTCACGCAAGGGCAGGTATGCTTCCACCGTCTCTGCCTGGGTGATGATAGGGATTTCGTGCCCGCGCGCCAAAAGCAAGTTAACGCGGGTAAAAGGCTCTAAATGACCGGCTTTGCGCGAGCGCGGTTTGCGAACACCCTTGGCAATGGCGGTCAGCTTTCCCGACTCGAGCGTGTAAAGGATCAGCATGCGATCAGCTTCACCTAAATCGTTGTGTCGCAAGACAACCGCCTCCAGGCGCAGGACACGTTGGCGATATTCAGGGCTGGCGCGGTCAGGCATGGCTTGGATTATATCAAGGTTGTTGACGGCATTAACCCCTTCTGGTACAATCAGCCCGCTTGAGGCGTGGTACCCTTCGCCTGGGCCAGGCGCGAGTTTTGCGCTTGATTTTAGAGCAAGACGAAAGGGCTTGACGATGAAGGTGCTGTTGGTAAAAGATGTATACAAATTAGGCCATGCGGGGGATGTGAAGAAGGTGGCTGATGGTTATGGGCGAAATTATTTGATCCCTCAAGGTCTGGCAGTGTTGGCGACGCCAGCGGCGCTCAAAGAAGCTGAGCGTATCCGCTCCCAGGCAAACGACGCTCGGGCGGCGATGAACCAGGAGATGAGCGGCGTGGCTGAGAAACTGGCACAGTTGGTACTGGCTTATCCAGCTAAGGCTAGCGAAACCGGTAAGCTGTATGGCTCCATTTCACCTCAAATGATTGCCGAGACAATCAATCAGAAATTAGCCTTGGAGCTTACCCGCCGTCAGATCGATGTA
>Ga0113563_10000929_pt1 | contig 15619 bp, 11 predicted proteins | sample Mud3Dept3metaG_FD_80117 | JGI IMG/M metagenome (GOLD analysis project Ga0113563, IMG submission 80117) | Freshwater wetland microbial communities from Ohio, USA, analyzing the effect of biotic and abiotic controls - Mud 3 Core 4 Depth 3... | ecosystem: Environmental > Aquatic > Freshwater >...
AAGATGGTATTGAATCCTGCAAGAAAGCAGAACTGCCCTTCCTGCGATAATAAAATAAATTCAGCTTCGAGTGAAGATAGTAATGAATGCCCAAAACCGGGGGATTTTTCGTTCTGCCTAAACTGCCGAACTATTTTAGTGTTTGGTGATGCCATGGATTTACGGTTGGCGACACCCGAAGAAAAAGAAATGATTCGGGAAGATTTAGACGAAGCGCTTGCCCGACTCGATTCCAGAAAATTCTCAATACTGGAATCTTCAGAAGGTGAATCTATCCTCTGCCATAAATGTGGCCACTCCAGTTCAAATAAAAATGATATCTCAGAAAAGTATTGCAGTCACTGCAAAGAATGGCTAGAACAATAAGAATGTTGCGGTAACTGCAAGAAGTTTTTGTGATATAATTGGAGCATGAAAATACAGAAAGTTTGTTCAATTAAAGAATGTGGGAAGCCCTCAATAAATCATGGGTGGTGTTCTAAACATTATGGTCGATATAAACGGAATGGAAATCCTCTACTCCTTAAACAAAAAATAAAGAAAGTATGCATAATTGAAGGGTGCACGTCGGTATCGAATAGTCTTAAAATGTGTATTAAACACTATGCTAGATATAGAAGGACGGGTGACCCATTAGCAATTAAGGTTAGAAGTAATTCAATACAAGAATCAGAAGGTGCTAGATTTTGCACTAAATGTAAACTATGGAAATTGGTTGATTACTTCTATAAAGACTCAGGTGGCTGGAAGCGAGGGGTATGCATATCATGTGTAAATATTATGCAAAAAGCTAATTGGGTAACTAGGTCAGCAGAAAGTAAAGCATCAAGGCATGGGTATTGGGTACAGTATAAATATGGTATATCTATTACCATATATAAAGAACTATTTACCCTCCAGAATGGGGCTTGTGCTATATGCAAACAAGTGTGTAATTCAGGGCGTAGGCTTGCTGTAGATCACGATCATAAGACCGGAGAGGTTAGAGGTTTATTATGTTCTCGATGTAATAAAGCATTAGAACGACTAGACAAAGTGCCCGGATGGGCACAAAGTGCTGAGAACTATTTGGTGAGTCAATCCAGTCCTTGAGCTTCCCGGCGAATCTCCGTAATCTCAGCTACAATCTCGTTTCTGTCAAGGGCCAGTTGTTTTAATTCAAGCCGTTTCTCTTCTGCGGATAACTCCGAATATGGGGTTTGAATGATAATGTTTTCTTCTTCTCGAATCTTACTAAGTTGAGATTGTATACTATTCAATTCTTTCTTAATAGCTGGGTCTAATAAATACTGATTCTTCTCTTCATAGGCTTCTGATTTATTAGTACCAGCAACATCATCCCCTTTTGCTAATCGAGTATAAGTTTTTACCGCCCCCTGAACATCCTTTTGGGCCTCGTAAAATTTATTCAAATCTCCCGATGAAATTTCCTTGCCTATAAAAGCGTGCATTCCGGGTATTTCCCTAACCCAATCCACTGAAGATTTAGCAGGCAGAGGAACATTAAATCCTTCAGCCGCAGCAATATTAGAAAGTGTCATCAGACCACTACCCACATAGCCAAACCAACCCCTTAGCAAATGATCAACACTAACTGGTGAAATTAGTCCGGTACTGCCCAACAATTTACCCAACTCCGATGTAGTAGGTGTGTATTTTTCAGCGGTATCCAAATCTTCAAGACCTTTACCAGCAATATCTCTACCCGTAAAAAAGTCATGGTCTATACCCACTTCAAATGCTGGTTTTATTAAGCCCACCCCAAAAGGTGTACTAAAAACTACAGACCAAAATGCGTCAGATACTCCTTTACGAGCTGCCACTGGGTCAGTAGTACCCTCATTAAGAAGGGTATCCCAAACGGTATTGGCAATAGCAAAAGGTAATGTAAAGATACTCTGGCGAATAGGAATCATAAGAGGTTGATCAGTACCCATATACATCAAATGTGTATTTTTAGTACGAGTATCTAATTTCTGATAGTCGTCATCATCTGATTTGGCCCAGCTATAAGCGAACGATAATGCCAAATAAGTCGTGTAAGTAGCGGCCAATGTTTTATAGGCTTGCTTCCGGGTTGTAGGGGCCACACCCGTACCAGATAGAGTCTTCAAAGCGACATTAAGCACTTGCATGGATGCTCCGAAAAACGGGATTGTTTGGCGCATCCCGTCCATCGTGCCACTCGCACCCCGTCTACGAAAATTCATAATTTCGGAAGCTCTCTCAGCTGCCAGTGCCTTATCCCCTGTCTCTTTCATAGTTCGGTTATAAACTGCCTGCCGCATGGCATTATCACCTTTCATAGAAAATGTATGCATTGTTTGTTTTGATTTATTAAGAAACCCCTTTATAGGCACTCTACGAGATAATCCCACACCAACATCAAGAGCATTGTTTGCTGTAGGCGCTTGAAAATCTCTTTCCCCAACAATCCCCATTCTCCTTAAATTTTCATGAGCACGGGAAGGGGCAAGTTTTGGAGTCAGAGATTTTGCAAACTCTGAAATAACCTCCGGGATTAACATTAGTGGGTTTTTCACACCAGAACTAAACATAGCCTCAAGGGTATCTTGAGGTATTTGGGCAACTGTAAATATCGGGTCGAGGACAATAGAGTTTCGTAAGAAAGTCGTAAAATGGGCTATGAATCGAACTGCTGGATGAGTAATAGTAGGGATACTATTAAGGGCAAAGGGCATCAATGGGTCTTCGAATTTATAAAATTCATTCTCCCCATTCCTAAAAATACGGGTAGCTCCCTCACTACTTCTTCCAACTTTCTCAATGGTCCCTTCAGGCATCCAATCCATTGCCAAATCAACGAGTGTTCTACCCTTATGAGCACGTATAGCCATACCAAAACTATTCGACATCCACTGTTCCATATTAAGTAAAATATCATTTACCTCTCTTTTTGTGTGGCCTTTAATCTTATGGAGTTTTTGCCCTTTAGTTATACCCCCAGCCGAACCCCTAGACATTTCAAGAAAAGCATTTTCAAGTTCTTCCTCTTTTTCAATTGTCATAACTCTATAGAACGGTACATACTCAGCAACAGCCCAATAATTTTCAGCTTGGGATAGAGTAAAGCGTCCTGAATCTACCATTACTTTAATGACATTCTCTCGTATTTTATTCCAAATTTTAATAGGCTCAGAAAACTCCGGGCGCTCTATTAGAATATCTGCTTTTGATTGAGCCTCTTCCCTTGTCATATTCATAGCTTCGGGCAACTCTAAAATATTTTTATTCTCCTTCAGGTAAGCCCTCCCATCAACTTTCCCCATTGTTGCGGCTTCTGCCTTAACTTTATCCGCAGCTGCATACATACCAAGAACACGACGACCTTCCATCAAGATATTAAATAACCCCCGTGTTTGGTCCTCAGACTCATTATACTGTTTGTTTATTTTAATAAGGCTTCCATATATAGCGTCTATATTTTCCCCCTCTTTATAAACACTCTCCCATTTAGAGAGGTCTTTGTTATATGCCATAGTCCCTTCAATTACAGCTTGCCCAGCTGTGGAAGTATCTCTAACAGTCTGTGAGCTACTTGCCTCCAGTAATAGCTTTTGAATTACTGTGGGAGGTAATCCTAATGATACTAACCGCCGACGAAGCTGGTTTATATAACGTGCATCAGCCTGTGCTGTCATAGTTTGTATGTAATCTATAGCAAGATATTTAGCATTACGTGGATTAGTCCAAATCCTCTTAGCTAATCCCATGATGCCTAATTTAGATTTTGTTCGTGGTGGGCGTATTTCAGCTATTGCTCTTTCTACTGAATGGCCAATTGGCGGTGTTGCCCCGATACCGGCTGATGGTTGTGTCGGTGGAGCTGGCGTAATTGGGGGTGCCCCAGCTACTGATGGAGCCTCCATTGCTGTAGCCCTTTCTTTAGGTGCGATGACATACTTACCCGGCTCTACTTCAATAGGCTCATGAGTAGCCACACTTAGCTCTGGATTTTTAGTTGACGCGATAGCACGCTGGGCAGCGCCACGATTCGGGAACTGCTTTTCTAAGACTGTTGGTACTGGCGCTTCAGGGGTTGGCGCTTCTTCTACAGCAGCAGGTTCTTGAGCCTGTTTAATTTTTTCTTCAACTGCATCCAACACATCAGCTATAGGGGTTTTAGGAGTGACTTTTACACCCATATTCTTAGCTGCATTATGCAGCATGTTGGGTATGGTTTTTATCTCTGGCGCATTTGGCCTAGCCAGCCCTTCCCGTATCGTAGCCACTGTTTTTATGGCGTGCTCTATATGCGCTTCTGGTATAGCCGGAGACGCTTCAATTACTGGTTTAGTAACGGTGGGTTTGCCACCCCAATCCCTTTCCCAAGGTTTTGGCGTCGCCTTCGTTATAGGAGATTCCGCTATCGGGACTGCTGTTGGAGTTTCAGTAACCGGAGTTTCAGTTACTGGAGCTACTTTTGCTTGAGGGCTTGGTTCCATACCTAATTTAATTCTGGCCGCATCAAGGTCTTTGGCTATCTCAGTATCTCTGAACTTTATAGCAGACGGTATTTGTAGCTCATCTTCAAGCGCGACAATTCCTTCGGGCGTATTTAATGCACCGCTCTGCAACATTTTATGAACACGACTTCTCTCTGGAGCTCCCCATCGAGCAGCCCTGTCTACCTCTTCCCTGATAGCAGCATTCTTTTCGGCATGAGCTTGTTGCGCTTCAGCAGTTGGTAAACCACCGCCTTCTGGAGTAGGTATGCCTTCTGGGATAGGAGCAGATTCTATTACAGGAACTACCGGTTCTTCCGAAGCCAATATTTCATCAGTGGCCACTTGAGCTCGCTGTGTAATATCTGCCGTTCTGCTTTCAATAGTTGGGGGGGCTTCTGCTGGAGCAGGCTCTTCTTTTGGGGCAGTTGCAGCTTGATAGGTAGCACCTGCTCCACCTCCTATTAATCCTAATCCAGCCCCAGCAGCAGCAGACTCTTTATATTCACCCATGGCTTTTTCATCGCCTAAAGGTAGTCCAGCTGCTTCCCGTTCCAATACTTGCTGAGCAGTTTCAGTAACCGCTTCACCACCAGAAGCCTTAACAGCATGGGCAGCTATGTATTTAAGGGCTCCTTCTTTTGCCACAGCTTTAGCAGCTCCTCCCAAACCTACTGTGAATCTATCGGTTACATAATCCAAAGCACCTGATGGAATAGCCGTTAACGCTGCCTTTACAGGGTCAAGTTCACCGGCTGCTTTTGCCTCCTGAATCTGGCGGTCTATGTGCGTTCCGTAAGTTTGTATAATGTTGGTGCCGATACCGGCTATCAGGCCAACTAATGGGCCTCCAACAGCAGTTCCTGCAATACCAGCCGCTAACGGGCCTCCAGTTGACGGCAAAGATTCCAGCGCTTTTTCCCCTAAATAGCCGGGCACTTCTTTAGCTGCCGCAACAATACCTTGCTTGCCTGCAATATCTTGGATGTCCTGAAATGATGTTGATTTTGGACCGGGTACTTTTTGCTCTGCAACATCAGCTGCTTTAGCTTCAGCAAAACCTTTTTGTGCCGCCTCAGCATCACCTAACATTGCTTGAGTTCCCGTTACAATCCCTGCGCCAGATTCCTTTAATGTTCCTATGCCTCGTTGTAGAGCAGCACCGTACCGTCCGGGTCCTTCATCTGGGGCTGCTTCTACTTTAGGCGCTACTTTAGCTACCTGAACAGGAGTTCCACCCCATTTCCTTTCCCAAGGTTTAGAGACGGCTGTAGGTTTGGTAACTGCTTCAGGAACTTTAGCAGCGCCCCAATCACGTTCCCAAGGCTTAGCCATCGTCTATTCCTCAATCCAATTAGCTTCGTCATTTGGGTCACCACCTTGATAGGTATGGCCATCAACAACTTGGCCTATAGTAAGACCGCCAGCCTCGGATGCAGTTGGCTCTATATTTTCGGAAGCTGGGGAGTTACCCAACGAATCAATACGGCCAGTTATTTTATCTCTCTTGGCTACCAATTTTGAATATTTATCGTAGTTTGGGCTACCTTCTTTAGGGGGTTTACCACGTTTAAATGTATCTTTTATATCACTATTAACCCCTTTCATCTGAAGTGCGAGAGTTTGTCTTAAGTGGGTATCTCCAGAACCAGTACCTTGTGACCTTAAACCAGCAGCTTCTACACGACTCACATTCCCTTCAGCAGCTACCCTCTCTTGAGACGCTAATTTCTCTTGCTCAGCACCTTTAGCAATAGTGGCTTGAGCAACTAAATTGCCATATTTCATTGCCGTTTCAGAGGCTTTTTCTTTCAATGCTGCGGCTTCTTTAAAGTAGCCTTGCTCTTCCAATCTAGCAGCTTGATTAACCTCAAATAAACTTCTGCCTAAAGCTAACCTAAGTTTTTGTTGGTCCTTAGCATCCTCCAAATATCCCGGCATTGTTTCGTTTAGAGATTTCAAACCAGCCGCCAACACCGGCCCCGGAGTTGACCCCCAATGTGCAAAAAATTCTGCGGCACGTAGATAGGCTTGGCGTTCTTTTTCAGCCGGTGCATTAGCCCGTTCAGCCATTACATCCGCACGATATTGTTGAGTAGCTTCATTAGTACCAATTCCTGCTTTTTCCCGAGCAGCCTCACCTTCAGCAAGATATTCTGACATGGGCTTGTCTGCTTCCACTTGCGCTTTTTCCTGCTGACCTTGCAACATCGCTATGCCTTGATCTTGAGCAGATGGACCAGCTGGCGCTGCTGGCTGTTCATCTGGCGCTGGTTCACCAGCAGGCTTAGTGATAGCCGCTATACCAGTCTCAGGCAGACCGAGTTTTGCCTGCACGGTATTCATATAGTCAATGGTTTCTTTGGGCATCGGCTGGCCATGTATACCGGTACCCGTTTTTACCCAATGGTCCATATTAGCTGGACCCCAGTTATAAGCAGCTGCCCCTTTAGATACATCACCACCGTATCGGGCAGTTAATTCCCCGAGATATTTAGCAGCACCAGTTGCTGACTGCTTTAAGTCGTTAGGGTCTTTAACGCCATACTGCTCGGCAGTATCAGGCATAAATTGGAAATGGCCTTTTGCCCCTCGCTTGCTTGTATTTAAATTCTTGCCACTATTGGATTCTAACTGGTGGATTATGCTGAGCGTACTGGATGGCAAACCATTCTTATCTTCCAAATCATTAAAGAACTGATGTTTTTTGATGGGGTTTTTAACTTCTACTTTTTTAGGTGCCACTTCTGCAATACCAGTAGATACTGGAGCCGGTGCTTCAACAGGGGCAGCAGGAGGTGGAGTAACCGGAGCTGCTTCAACAGGGGCAGCAGGAGGTGCAATGCCTGTTTGCACTGGGGTATTACTCAAGAAATCAGGAGACAGAGCTGCTGATTCTTCTGCATTAAATATTTTATTTTTGGTTGGTGGAGCTTTGTAGGGCTTTCTTTTTTTAACTTCCCCTGCATCGGCAAACGCCACGATACCGCCACGCGCCATAGATTTTTCAGCAAGTATGCGCTTGGCCATGGAGCGCTCAGTTTCACTGGTAGCCTCTTGGATGACAGTCTGGAGTTGTTGCGGAGTCATGTCATAAAGGTCAGCCTCAACTGAACCCCCAACATCATAATACTGGGTTTTATCAAGTTCGATAATACCGCCCTTAGCCTTCCCTGCTTGTGAAGCCCCATAAAGACTTGCAGCTGTGCCTATACCCCCCATTATTTGCGAAGTTACATTAGCTGGAACAGCAGCATTAGTTTGTGTCGAACCGGATTGAACAACTGGAGTACCACGTATCATTGCAGACATAGCCGACATCTGCTCTATTGGGTAGGCTTGGGCTCTCTGCTGATTAGCAACTGCTGCATCAATGGCCGCCTGCTGTTGTGCTTGCTGGATAGCACCCTGTTGAGCCTGAGTAGTGATAATACTTTGCTGACTGGCAAGCTGAGTTTTACCTAAATCTCCTATTAACCCGGCAGCGGAAATACCCTGACCGGCACCCTGTAAACCGGCAGTCGTCCCAAACTGTTGGGCTTGTTGCGCTTGAGTAAAGGCTTGTTGAGTCCCTTCGGCCTGAATTCTGGCCAACTCAATATTACGGTTGCGCTCATTTTCAGCAGCCATAATAGCTTCACGAGAACCACCAAAGGCACCCTGTTGGGTTGCTGCGCCTTGTTGTTTAGTAGCACTGACATCATAAGTTCGATTAGCTTCCCGTTGCTGTTGGGCAACCACATTTTGCATATAGGGTGACATATATGCAGCAATTGAATTAGGGTCGGTAGCTTGGGCATTATATTGGGCACCAGCCCCCATTGATTGCTGAGCACCGGCAGTGGCGATACCTGTTGCTTGCTGAATCTGGCCGGGCATCTGCAAACCTGCAGCTGATGTTTGTGCCTCTTTTTGCAGGTCCGTCATTGGCGCTACATAATCGGCACCACTGGTTGAATAGGGCGTATAAGCCTTTATGCCATGAACGCCACCAGCAGCGTCCATGTTATAGACTTGTTGGCTCGCAGCCCCTAATAATGTCTGAACATTAGGCTGGAGAAATTCAGGGACAGTATTCTGGTTCTGCGTTGTGGTAGTGGAGGTTGGGATTGCAGCGGGGCTAGACATGGTAGTTCCTAAAACAAATTAATTTATACCCACAAATGATGGGTTTCTATTTAAACTGTTCAGGCGAATGTCTGATTTTGCTAATATACTCTTTTATAACGGGAGTTCAAAAACTTCATGGGTTTTTTTGTACCCGAAATCTTTCAGTCGTCTACTCCAACCGTTTCTGCCATACCCTTCGATACACACACATCCTGTTTCACGGGCATATTGCCTTAATATCTCAAGCAGTTGTGGTCCAAAGTCCTCTAAGGGAATCAAACCGCCCCAAAACCCAATTCCAAGAACTGTTTTTTGTGGATAATCAATTTTATGGGTAGTAGCAGCTGCTACTATCTTGCCTTCGTCATGTGCTACCCATAATGCCATTGACTCATCAATAATGTATTTATAAACATCTTCAATTAAATACCGGCCATTTGAGTAGTCAGCAGCAGGCTTAAGTATGGGTTCTACCTGCTGCCAGAAAATGTCAAGATGCTTGACTGGAACAATCGAAACTTCAATCAAAAAACACCACCACTATACCGGTAGCTGCTGCTACAAACGCACAGCCCCAAACAAACCATTTTTCCAGTCCAGTTTCTTCGACTGGATAAATGTGGAACTCGTCATCATCTTCATCGTACATTTTTAATTCCTTATAATAATGTTTTAAAGCCTATACAGATAAGGCTATCGATAAGATTAACATAACTATTAAAATAATAACCACTAATTCCATGTGTGAGTGGGATGGATGCTTTAACGCTGGGTAATGAGGAAATAACATTTCGCTCTCCTTATGCTGGCATTGATCTCCGGGCTCTAGCATCTACTGCTATCTTGCCTTTGCCCACTGTTTTTTTACGGCTGGTCTGAATTCGCTCAACCATTTTATCCAACCTTTTTGCCCCGGCCTCACTACTACCATTGCCCAATTCGCTTACCGCTCTTGCGGGTACCACGTATTCATTTGAAGCAAGTCGTGCTGGTTGTTGACCGTCTATGCTGGAAATTATAGAATCTGATACACCATCCCCACTACCACTAATTAGGCGACCCCGTGCAAATTTCTGAACTCCTGCTATACCTGATGGCGCTACCGGTGCTGCTGATGTTGGCGGTAATTGTGCTGGTTGCTGCTGTACTGGCGCTGGCATCACTTGTTGTGGTGCTGCTTGCTGTTGGGTTTGAAGCTGTGCAAGTGCATCTGCATAATACTTATTTACCGGAGGAGTTACCTCACCACCATTAGCAAATCCGGTTTCTGCGCCTGTATAGGTATTTGTCTTGGTATCGTAATCTGAATTTACATCCCGTTGAAGCTGTAAAGCTTGCGCTGGCATCTGAGCCGGAGTTGCATATTGACTGGCATTCATTTGGGATTGAGGGAACATACCAGACTGACCAACAGTTCCTATACCACTTACATCCCCGCCATCAGCATAAGAAGCCAAAGGCTTCATGGATGTTGAGGTGGAGGGTTTATAATCTGAAGCCAAATGGATGTTGCTTGGTGGTAGATTCTTACCTGTATTGGGCAAGTAAGTAGGGTATTGTTGTGTTAAAGCATTAATACCTTGGCCAGCTGCTGCTACACCTTGAATAGCTTGAGCTGGATGTTCGGCTGCCCAAGTACCGACAGAACTTAATCCTTGAGAGAACATTGAAGGTGCTACTTCAGATGCTGCCCCCGCCGCTGGCATAACTGCACCGGCTATTAGAGGGGAGGCTTGCTGTGCTGCAATCGTTTGTGCTGCGGTGTTTCCTGTATTACTTGCAATACTCGTGATTTCATTTGCTGATGATAGCGGTACATTAACCCCGGAAGGTATTGCACTGGCTGATTGTTGTGCCAGCTGTTGAGCTGCTGTTTTTCCGACTTCAGGTACTGCTCCAGCAATACCACTTGAAGTACCCGCAGTTCCTTCAACTGCGGAAGCAGCACCAGCTCCGGGGCCAGCAAGTGCACCGCCTATACCTCCGGTAATAGCACCCCCTACACCTCCATAGAGAGCGCCCTTCCCAACATCGCCTCCAGTTATCGCTGCCGTTCCAGCACCTAAAGCAGCTCCAGTAGCAGCCCCAGCTAAACCTCCACCAATAGCAGCCCCAGTACCTGCGATAGCCCCGGCAGTCAACCCGGCAGTTCCAGCGGCTACAAGACCAGACGCTATTGAAGCTCCGATTGCTGCCCCGGCTGTGACAAACACACAGCACTTATGCGATAGTCTGTATCCGATATCCTCATTTAAGTGACTTTTCATGGCGGGGGCCTTCTAATAGGTAATTCTCAAACTCATCAAAATTGTTGCAGGTGAGTTCATTTTCAAGTTCTTCTATATCCTGAATATCCGTACTCAGAACATTTATAAATACACAATCTGTTTCCGCATATCCTAGTCTCTTTATTCCGGGTTTACCATAAGCCACATATCCTGCCCCTACAATCCCCGCATTATCTCCGTCAGCAAGTCGCATTGTGCCTTTCGCTAAGATGGCGATGTGCGTGTGCTTGTGGATTTTACCGGTAAGTAATGTGCCAGCAGGAAGGTACATAACCCGTACACAGACACCGGGCAAGAAAAAATGTTGCAGGGGTAAGTCCACTTGCGGCATCTGGAGAAGCGCTTCTTCGACCCTCAAGATTTCAGGGATGTTTCCGTACAGTGCGAGTGGGCTTGTCATACTTTCACTTTTAAAACATTACCAGCAGTCGTATCGTAGTAAACATCGCCTGCTCGTAAGCTCGCCACATCAGCCTGTGTAGGTAGACTAACAACACGAACTCCCAAAGGGTTTACAGAACTGAAATTCAGGGCAGAGTTTATGGTGGTACCCCTATATAATGTGCTCATGGCTGATGGTCCGGGACTGTCAAGCTGAGCAAAATATAGGCGTAAAATGTTATTCATCGTATCCTGATAACGCTGACTATAATTTACCGGCGCTATTGGGATTGAAGGGCATTTGGTCGTTCCAGTGGACATTTCTATTTCCTGCCATCAAGTCTACTATCAATTCGTGGCATACCCAGTTGCCATGCCACACCAACTGCGTTGCTTTCAATACGAAAACTCATCTGCCTAGCCCGTAAACGTGTGTAAACCTGACCGGTGAATTGTTGAACAACATAAGCCCTTTGGGAGGTGAAGTTATTTTCACTGGCTACGGTCGGTGAGTCTGCTGCTCCGTAAGGCGCACCAGAATTTCTGCGAGGTTTAATGGTCATCGTTACATACGGGCTATTGATATTTGACCCGTTAAAATTTATGTCGGGCAATATCCTCCAAACGAAGCCAAATACTTGACCGTCCTCAATATCAAAATCAGAGGACTCGACATAAGCATTAATCGCTACCGGCGTCAGTCCTGATACATCGTCTACATCGGCTTCATGATAAAGAACGCGATTATCATAGCTAATAGCCATAGGAAATTGGCGTATTCCAGAGTCCAGCCAAAAAGTTCTTGCCATCGTACCTGTGTACCAAACTCTATCCAAATAGTTATAGATAACATATTTATCTATAACGGTTGAATTACGGGAGCAATAGAACCACCAGATTTCGTTATACCCTTCATTGGTACCAGCAACAACTTGAAAGGCTTGGTCCTTGTTAATATCCTCAAATACATACTGCTTTACTGTACATGGCAGTGTTTCTACACGGCCTGAATAAATGTAAAATTTATCCGAACCCATCCAGTAAGTCACATTGCTGGCTGTTGCCATACAGTTCGGAGACATTACCGATATATTATCTTGGAGTGTGGTAAACCCCCATACATAGGGCGGTCCCAGATACTGCATTGAGTAGAGAGTAGAGTCTGTCCATACTAATATTTCAGTACGAGCTATTCTGGCCCCCATAATAAAGGAGCCTCTGGACAAGTGGTATTCACCAGCCTGATTGGTGATTGAAGGTACCCATTCGTAAATGTTGTTTTGATCTGACCAGCGAACTAATAGTGGGTCCCATGCTGAGCCGGGGGTTGCAGGAATATAGGGGTTGGCACCGAAGGCAATGGCGAAGCGCTCAACGGATGAAGCCATGATTTGGAAAGTAGTGTTGGGTATATAAGTCCCAGCAAACCCCGCAGCCGTTGCTAATGTTTGGAGAAGTTGAGCTCGTACTGTTACACCCGTCGAGTCCACCCAATAATAGATAGCCCCACCGCGAGGTGCGATAAGCAAATTTGCTCCATAATTATCATTAGACCATAACCGCAATTGTTGGCCTACACCGGCCCCAATCCCCCCTCCTGTATATGGACCTCCCCAAGGACTAGCACCCCAAGGACCCGCACCCCAGCCTAAACCAAAAATATAAACATCTAAACCAGTATTCACCTGATAGGCAGCAACTACCGCTACACCCCCACCAACAACAGCACTGGTTGCAAATACACCGGGTATATTAATGAGGTAGCTATTATTATTGACTATACCGGTTATCTGCTGCTCAATATTAATTTGAAGGGCTGTAAAACCATTAACAGCAGCAGACCCACTGAAAGTCACAAAGTCTCTAAGTACAGCGCCATTGCTGGTATCTGTTACCATTAACGACGAACTTCCAACAGCAGCCCCTGTTAGATGTGAGGCTGCTGTAGTTCCATTATATCCTCTGATAATCCCGGATAGGGTATTAGTAATTTTGGTATCATAATAAATTTGCTCTGAATCTATTAGAATAATTCCGGGTAGACTTACAAAAGTAGTTCCTGAAGTTAGTAGGATAGTAGTTTGAGTTGCAGTAATCCCCCCATTTAGAGTGCTGTACATCGTAGTAAAGGGGTTATTCGCCATGGGTGAAACCGTTAAGCGAATTGGTGTTATGTCGAAGTATTGGCCTGCTTTCTCGATATAATATTTTAAGCTCGTGCCAATACCTAAATAGGTGCTCCCCAAATCTAAATCCAGCCAAGCCCACATAGACCGGCAAATGCCTAAAAAGGTATTCGCTGACAGTCGAACCCAGCCGCCTATTTTTTCGGGGAATCCTGAACGAAAGCGAACTTTATCGCAGTCGAACCAACCTCCTTCATTTGAGTATGAAGTTGATTCTTTGTTAATTCCGGGTCGGAGTTCAAGTTTTTTTAGGGTCATCGTACGCCCCTCAAATCTTGTAGATGTACGCTAAAGCATAGTAAGGAACCAGATTGGCCCCAACTCCAGTTACACCCGCTGCAGTTATTGTCGTGGAAGTTGATACACCTCCACCGATAGCATGGTTATGAGCTGCTGTTTCTGCACCGAGATTAGCAGCTCCAATGCTGGTACTGCCGCCACTAGGGATAGGAGTAGAACCAGCCTGAACGACAACTCCAATATTCTGAGCACCACCGGGATGGGTATGACCCGAATCGATATGGCTGTGAGAAGCAGATTCTGTTCCCGTAAAAATGTTGTGCGTCGAAGATGAACTGGCAGCATGAGTATGACTGACCACAACAGCATCAGCACTACCACCCGTTGCCGCTACTGCATACGTAGTCCCTGCCCCGATTACAAACCTATCCCGTAAGTTAGGCGTGCCATTGGTTCCATCGCATAATAGCCAGCCAACAGGGATGGAAGCAATCGAACCAGACCACATTACAATCATGCCTGTGGTAATTGAGTTTGATGCGGGAGATACTGCATAGAAGTTTATTCCATCGCAGTAAACTAATTGGGTAGCGCCAGCGGGTATTAGTACGGCTGTACCGGTAGCTGCCCGAATGTTAATGGCGAAACCGCCCGTTGTAGAATTCTTGATTACGTAAAGCTTTTTAACCAGAGGTGCGATGATATCCCTGACCGCTGCGTTGGTTCCGGTCGCTACAATTACAGCATTTCGGGATTCATCAACGACATAGTTAAAGACAGTCAATGTGTAATTTGCATCGACCATCGTGATACTAATATTACCCGCTATTGCTTGTTCAAGTAATGTGCCGAGATTTATGTTGGTTGTCGTGCCCCAAAGACCGGCTTGCTCACCATTCGCAATGAGTTCGAGTCTGAGTGAAGGCGAAGCTGTGCTTGGCATGTCAATGTCCTACTGGTTATCGTCTATATCGTTCCAGCCGGGAGTCTGGTTATCATTTACATCAACCCACACTACTGTCTGATTATCGTTTATGTCTGTCCACACTGTAGGGGTATTGTCGTTTATTTGACTCCAGCCTCTAGCATACTCTGATTCAATCAATGTGATGATATCAAAAACGCTTACGGAAAATACGACTAATACATCGTTAGAATCCGTTAAAGTAAGGCTTTCAAATATATTTCCGAGGAATGCAACAAGTCCTACATTGGTGTCTGTTAAAGTAAAACTCTCCGCTAAATCAACTGAGAATACGGCGCTTGTGTTCTGAACATCGGTTAAGGTAAGGGCTTCTGCAATGACTCCTACAAACGCCCCTAAAACAGTTTGAGCATCAGTTAAGGTAAAAGATTCATTATTAACCGCTGGCCATGTCGCTAAGCCGGTTTGGGTATCGGTTAATGTAAAACTATCTGATACGTCTGCCGGGAATAAAGCATTAATACTCTGTACATCAGATAGAGTAAAACTCTCGGTTTGAGCCCCTAAAAAAGCCCCTAAAGCAGTCTCACTGTCGGATAGCGTAAAACTTTCTGCTACATCCACTGCATAAAATGCACCAGCTAAAGACGCGAAGGGGACTTGGGCAAAAGCAGCTATGCCGAACATTTAAGGAATCTCTGCTGATGCTGTAATCCCACTACTCGTGTTATTGTACCAAACCCCTCTTCCAGCTGCCGCTGGAGCATAATACGCACATAAAGTTTGGGTATCCACTTGAGTGAGATTAATGCTGCCTGTTGTATTTACTGTAGTAAAAGCGCCTATCACTCCCATAAATGGTATAGCACGTTTTGTCTGTTTAAAGTTAAAGCATAAAGGTATCGCTACTCCTCCTGTTGGGACTTGTATTTCTGCATAAATTGACCCTAATGTTGTGCCTCCTATAACTTCAAAATACCTCTGACACATCTGCAACTCACGGCCATAATCCCTAAAGTCATA
>Ga0113563_10000930_pt1 | contig 15610 bp, 8 predicted proteins | sample Mud3Dept3metaG_FD_80117 | JGI IMG/M metagenome (GOLD analysis project Ga0113563, IMG submission 80117) | Freshwater wetland microbial communities from Ohio, USA, analyzing the effect of biotic and abiotic controls - Mud 3 Core 4 Depth 3... | ecosystem: Environmental > Aquatic > Freshwater >...
GTCCAAGATTTCTCTTCGGGTGGGTGTCCAAGATTTCTCTTCGGGTGGGTGTCCAAGATTTCTCTTCGGGTGGGTGTCCAAGATTTCTCTTCGGGTGGGTGTCCAGGATTTCTCTTCGGGTGGGTGTCCAAGATTTCTTTTCAGGATTTCTTCCACTGCAGGGTCAATCGATTGTTGTTGCAAAGAATCAAGGCATATGGATAAAAGGGACTTTTAAACAGGCTGGTTCACCTTATGACAAAAGCCGTAGCCAGGGTTTTTCCGGCAATAATGATTCCATTGCTCCTCATGGGGGCGCAGCAGAATACCGGACAGAAGTCCGAAACTGCAATCCGCGCCGCGGTGAACCTGGTGCAGACGGATGTGATGGTTTTTGACAGGCAAGGGCGCTTCGTTCCGGATCTGAAACCGGAGCAATTCGAGCTGAAGATTGCAGGGAAGCCCCAAACCGTGTCTTTCTGCGAATTGGTGTCCTCCGGTTCCGGCAGGGAGGGCGCATTGTGGGCGGATACCGGAGCCGCTCCGGCTCCGGTCCGCCTCGATCCGGTCAGCCCCGAATTAGGGCGCCGACTGATCTTCTTTGTGGATGACTGGCATCTTTCGGCCGACAGCCTGGTGCGGACGCGCGCCGCGCTGAACAACCTCATCAATACTTCGGTCGGGATCAGTGATATGGCGGGGATTTTCCCAGCGAGCGGCAGCATCGGATTCCTCCAGCAACTCAGCGGGAACAAGGCGGTGCTGCAGGCGGCCATGGAGAAGCTTACCCTGTTCTACCCGCCCATCGTGGACAAAGACCGTGTGCCGATGAACGAAACTCAGGCTCTCGCGATCGAACAGAACAACACAGAGGTTATTTCCTATTTTGTCGACGCCACGATCATGAGTTTCTTCGGCCGTTACCGCCCCAACCGCGCCGAAGTCGAGAGATCGGTGCGCAAGCGCGCGGCGATACTTGCAGCTCAGTCCACCGAAATTGCAGGCCGCACGCTCGCGGCGCTCGCCCGGATTGTCCGATTATTTGGCCCGTTGCCCGGCCGCAAGGTGATTTTCTTTTTGTCGGACGGTTTTGTCCTCCAGTATCGGCACCCGGAAACCCTCCGCAAGATTCGGGAAATCTCCGATGCCGCCGCGCGCGCCGGCATCATGATCTACTCGCTCGACACGCGCGGCCTCATTGTCGGGGGGCCGGACATAGCCAATCCCGACCGGCCCGATCTCTCCGGTCGGCTTGCGCGCAATGTGCAAAGCGAAGTGACGTCGCCGCAGGACGCGCTCCACGCGCTTGCGGCGGATACCGGCGGCGCCTTTCTCAGGGAGACGAACGCGCTCGATTTGGCGATAGCAAAAACTCTGAAAGAGACATCCAGTTACTATCTCCTTGGCTGGTATCTCGAACGCGGCATGATGGAGCCGGGGAAGTACCGTTCGATCCGGGTTGCCGTGAAGGGACGGTCCGACCTCAAGGTGCGTGTGCGTCAGGCGGAAGTCGACCTCGTTCAGCTCGCGATCCAGGGGCAGGACGGAACCGTTATGGCGAATCCTGCGCAGACGGACCCTTCGGATGCTCTGCTTCAACTCCTGCGATCCCCGCTTCCGATTGGCGTTCTGCCGGTTTGGTTTTATGCCGGGTACGACCTCAGGAGCGACAGAGGATTCTGTATTGCTGTCGCGCTGCACACAGTGATTGAAGACACACAGGGCGCGGCCTTGAAGACCGGTCAGGAAAACAAGATCGACTTGGCCGGGATTGTCCTGAACAGGGAGGGAGGCACGGTGGCGAGTTTTTCGGACTCCCTGGCCGTGCCCGCAGCCGCAGATCCCAACACAGGTCTGCGGGAGTGGATCTACAGCGGAGTCATACCGGTCGAGCCGGGGATCTACCACGTTCGCGCCGCGGTGCGTGATGCAAGAACGGGCCGCTCGGCGAGCTCGCTTCAATGGCTGTCGGTTCCCGAACTGACGCACTCCGGAATTGCGCTCGGCAGCATATTCATGGCGGAAGCCGGCCCGAATAGTCCTGGACCCGCCGGGCCGGCGCCGAATATCTTCGATGTCAGCTCGATCAGCGTCAAACGCCGTTTTCAGAAATCATCGCAAGTGTCGTATTTTCTCCATGTGTACGATCTCCAGAATTCCGCTCTTCTGGCGCAGACAAAAGTGTATCGCGGGAATCAGGCCATTTTTCAATCGGACTTCGAGCCGCTGAATTCCCCGGCACTCGTCACGGGCAGGCTCCCGCTCGAAAACTTCCCTCCCGGCGCCTACGTTCTCGAGGTCACCGTTAGAGACGCTTCACGACCACCCGCCACCCAGCAGATTTCCTTCTGGGTCCAATAGGTTCCATTGCTGTGGGGACGGACCACGCGGGCTAATCGCCCGATCCGGATTCGCCTGCATCAGAAGAGCATGTACACAGCCTTGTGTGAAGATATTGGGGTGATTTTCTGCTTCTGCCGGGAGGCCAGCCGCATGAGGTCCAGAGCAATTTCGCAGATTTTGTGTCACAATATAAGAGAGCCGGTTCTATAGTTGCGCCGGGCTTCGCATCCGGTAGATTGTGGACATCCATTTTCTGCTGAGTTTTCGGGTGTTCCTGTACTCCCAATGATGGTAAACATGAAACACTATCGCAAGCCACTGACCATTGTTGTATTCGCCGTTCTGATGTTCGCCCTGGCTGGAGCCGCCCGGAGCCAGAGCGAGAAGCCCGCCCCGCTGCAGTCGGACAAATTCGCGCTCGAGCAGAAGCTCCCTGTCGACTCCAGGATCACAACAGGACAGCTGCAGAACGGCCTCCGCTACTGGATTCGCGAAAACCGCGAGCCGAAGAACCGGGCCGAACTCCGCCTGGTCGTCCACGCCGGGTCGGTGCTCGAGGACGAAGACCAGCAGGGATTGGCCCATGTGGTTGAGCACCTGGCGTTTAACGGATCCAAACACTTCGCCAAGCAAGCCCTCGTCGATTTCATGGAATCGATCGGCATGAGGTTCGGCCCGGACCTCAACGCGTTCACGGGATTCGATGAGACGGTCTACATGCTGCGGATTCCGATGGATTCGCCGGAGATCCTCGAGAAGACGTTTCTCATCCTGGAGGATTGGGCTCACGAGCTGACCTTTGACCCGCAGGCCATCGAAAAGGAACGGGGGATTGTCATCGAGGAGTGGCGGCTTGGCCAGCGCGCCGATGCCCGGATGCGGGCCAAGCAGTTCCCCGTCCTCTTCCGAGGCTCCCGCTACGCCGAGCGGATGCCAATCGGGACGAAGAAAACCATCGAGACGTTCGACGGGGAAGCCCTGAAGCGCTTCTACCGCACCTGGTACCGCCCCGACCTGATGGCGGTGATCGCGGTGGGGGATTTCGGCCGGGCCCGGATTGAGGAGCTCATCAAGAAGCACTTCGCCGAGATACCCACGTCGAAAGGGGCGCCGGCCCGGCCGGTATATCCCGTCCCCGACCATGATGAGCTGCTCTTTGCCATCGCAACGGACAGGGAGGAGACGAACAGCACAGTGTCCGTATATCACAAGATGCCTGCCGGCGACCAGAGCACGGTCGCGGCCTATCGCCGGATGCTGGTCGAAAGACTCTTCAACGCAATGCTCAACGACCGTTTTGCCGAAATCGCCCAGAAGCCTGAGGCCCCGTTTCTCGGGGCTACCTCGGGCAAGGGCCGGCTGGTCGAGCCGAAGGAGGTCTACGCGCTGTCGGCGCTCGTCCCGGAGGGAGGCATATCCCAGGGTCTGCGGGCTCTGTACAGGGAGGGGGAACGTGTGGCCCGTTTCGGGTTCACAAGCACGGAACTCGAGCGCAAGAAAAGCGAGATGATCCGGGTTTTCGAGCGGGCCTTCACGGAACGCGCGACGGAGGATTCCGGCGACCTGGCCGAGGAGTTCACACGCGCCTTCCTCCAGGGGGAGCCCACGCCCGGGATCGCCTACGAATACGAGGCCCACAAGCATTTCATGCCGGGAATCACGCTCCAGGAGATCAACCGGCTGGCAGCGGAATGGATGACCGGGCCCAACCGCGTCGTCCTGGTCAACGCTCCGGAGAAGGAGGGGGTTCCGGTCCCGACCGAGGAAGAGCTCGCGGCTGTCCTAAAAAGCGTAAAGACGGAGGAATTGACCCACTACGAGGACAAGACGACCGACAAGCCGCTCCTGAGTCAGGTGCCGGAACCCGGCGAGATTGTCTCGACCAGGACAATACCCGAGATCGGCGTCACGGAGTGGACACTTTCGAATGGCGTCCGGGTCGTACTCAAGCCCACGGATTTCAAGGAGGACGAGATCCTCATGCGGGCCACGAGCCCGGGCGGGATTTCGCTGGCCGCAGACGAAAACCTCGTTCCGGCCAACACTGCCGACCAGGTCGTGTCATCCGGCGGGCTCGGCGCCTTTAACGCCGTCGACCTCGAGAAAAAGCTGGCCGGGAAGGCCGTCTTCGTCAGGCCCACGATCAGCGAGCTTGACGAGGGGCTTTCGGGGAACGCGTCTCCACGGGACGTGGAAATCCTCTTCCAGATGATCTACCTCACCTTCAATGCGCCGCGGTCCGACCCCGGCGTTTTCGAGGTTTTGAAGGCCCAGCTCAAGGCGTTTCTGGAGAACCGGACGAAAAGTCCGGAAGTGGTTTTCTCCGACACCCTGCGGACGACGATGCAGCGCGACCAGCCCAGGTTCCGGCCAATGACGGTCGACGAGATCCCCAAAATGGACCTGGAAAAATCCCTGGCTTTCTACCGCGACAGATTCGCCGATGCGAGCGATTTCACGTTTGTCTTCGTCGGAAATCTGGACCTGGAGGCGATCAAGCCCCTGGTGTGCCGGTACCTGGCCACGCTGCCGTCCCTGCGCCGCGTGGAGACCTGGAAGGACTGGCGGGTGCCGCCGCCGGAAGGGATTGTGACACGGGTCGTGGAGATGGGAGTCGAACCCAGGAGCCTGACTGCCGTCGTTTTCTCCGGTCCTTTCAGTTACAGCCTGGAAAACCGGAACGCCATCGGGGCGGCGAGCCAGATGCTCGAAACCAGGCTGCGGAAGCTCCTGCGCGAGAAGCTGAGCGGGACTTACAATGTCAGCGTCCAGCCGTCCGTGAGCAAGATTCCGCGCGAAGAATTCCGGGTGGGCATCAACCTCGGCGCCGACCCCAAGCGCATCGACGAGCTGAGCCGGGCCATTTTCGAGGAAATCGGCAGGCTCAAGACCGCGGGCCCGGACGAAAAGGAAGTCGAGGAGATCCGGACGGCGGAGTCGCGGGACTACGAAACCAGCAGCCGGCAGAACGGCTGGTGGCTGGCGCAACTCGCCGAACGGTACAGGCTCGGGGAGAATCCGACGGAAGTGTTGCGAATTCCGGGTTCTTTCGCGCTCATTACGAAAGACGTGATCCGCAAAGCGGTCGAGACGTACTTCAACACCGGCCGTTACGTCCAGGTAACGCTCTACCCCGAAAAAAGGTAAACCCTGCTCGATGTTTCGATGACAATTTCGGCGACTGTCACCCTCGCCAACTTTAGGCCCGAGGCATGGAGCCGGCGCCGGATCCGAAGCAGCAATCTGCCTGGAAGAGATTCCTTGAGGCCCACGGGCACTTGGGTATGAGCCTCTCCGCGGTCAATCCAAGCACGGGATCCCTGCTCAGGAGCCCGCATTCGAGTCGCTTTCCGCCTTCGCCGTCTCCGAAGTCGCCATCACACACCTCGCTGTCATGAAACCAACTGCGGGAGGAAAGGGGCCTCGAATACGTCCCGCCACCCCCCGAAGCAAGGCCTGCAAACCTGCGGAAGCGCGGATTTATCAATGGCAGAAATCAGTCCACGATCGGAGTGTCGCAGATAATTGTCAATTATCCCCGCTCACCGCCGGTCCGTGATGTTTTCCCGCCTGGCCTCCCGGGTTTTCAGCAGGGACAGGGAGCAGGATTCTGAAGTTGGATCCGTGCCCGGCCCGGCTTTGAACCTGGATCCGGCCATTTTGTTCGCGGACGATCCACTCGACCAGGCTCAGGCCCAGCCCCGCGCCGTCCACCTGCTTGGAACGGGAAGGATCCGCTCGATAGAAGCGTTCAAAGACGTGGGGCAACGCCTCCGCCTCGATGCCGATGCCGGTGTCGAGCACTTCCAACATGGCTTCGCCATCCTGCATGTGCACTCTCACATCTACTCGTCCACCCGCCGGTGTGAATTTGATGGCGTTATCGAGCAGATTCAGAATTGCCCGCTCGAGCCAACCCTCATCGCCGATGACGGCCACATCGTCATCCAGTTCAGCGGTCACCGTGATGCCTTTGCTGGCGGCCACGATTTCCATCTGCTCGGCCAGCGACCGTGCCAGATTCGAGAGATTCACCACACTGCGCGCAAGTTTGATCTGGCCCGCCTCGGCGCGGGCTATTGTGAGCATCCGGTCGATCAAATGCGAGAGCTTGCCGAACTCTTCCAACTGGCTTTCCAGCACGCGCCGGTAGCCTCCTTCGGAACGCGCACTGGCCAGGGCAACTTCCGCCTCTCCCCTCAAGGCCGTAAGAGGCGTGCGCAACTCGTGGGAAATGCTGGCGGTGAAATCTTTCATCTGCGCTACCGCCGCTTCCAGCCGGCCGAACATTTCGTTGAATATTTCCGCCAGGCGATCCAGTTCATCCCGGTTGCCTGTCCGCGGAAGTCTCCGATGCAGATCGGAGATGGTCATGTCGCGCGCGGCTGCGCCCAGCTCCTCGAGCGGCCGCAAGACCCTGCCTGACATCCAGTATCCCGACAGAACCGCCAGAACGATTCCGGCTGGCAGCAACAAGAGTATGATGTTGAACAGCTGCCGTAACGCCGCGTTGCGGTGAGTGAGCGGAGCCCCGACCTGGACCAGATAGGATCTGCCGTCTGCCGTTTGGATCCGGTCGTTGTGAAGAAGAAGTTCCACCTGATCGGTACCCAGATGGGTGAAATCCGGGCCTCGAACCAGTCCCTTAGCCTCGTCGGGCGCGTACTGGGGCCCCAGTGCCCGCATCGCTTCGGAGCGGGTGATCAGGGACCCCGTCACTGCATCGTAAATCTGAAAATAGTGCGTTGCGTTCCCGATAAAAAACGATTCCTCGGGATCAGCCGCATCGTACGCGAGGCTTACCATCCCGCCTTCGATTCGCAGGTAGCCACGCAGGGCAGCGCCGCGCTCGCTCAATTCGGCCTGCAAGTCGCTGTCGAGTTGGTATGCCAGCAGGTTGTAGAACAAAGCGCCGGTCGTGGCAAGGAGGAGCGTGGAGACCGCGGCATAGAAGAGAGTCAGGCTGGTCCGCAACCTGAAGTGTCTCATGAGGGCTCGTCGGTGAGAATATACCCCACGCCGCGCAGAGTGCGTATCAGGGGCGGGTCGAATCCCTTGTCGATCTTGTTGCGCAGCGAATTAATGTGGACATCCACGACGTTACTCAGGGTGTCAAAGTGGATGTCCCAGACGTGCTCAATGATCATGGTCCGCGTTACGGCGCAGTTCGCGTTCCGCAGCAGGTACTCCAGCAACGCGTATTCCTTCGGCTTCAGCTCAATGCGTTGCCCGGCCCTCTTGACGGATCTGGTCACGGTGTCTAACTCCAGGTCTGCAATGCGAAACTTGACGTCCTCCTTGCTGGCGCGCCGCAGCAGCGCACGCACGCGCGCCGACAATTCGGCATACGCAAAGGGCTTGCTCAGGTAATCATCGGCTCCGCTGTCCAGGCCCGACACCCGGTCCTGCAATTCGCTTTTTGCGGAGAGTATCAGCACAGGGGTATGCGGATTGTGGGTCCGAATGCGGCGGAGCACTTCCATGCCCGAGATTTTCGGCAGCATGAGGTCGAGAATGACCAGGTCGTATTCGAAACTCTGGACATGGTATATGCCGTTCTCGCCGTCCATTGCAACGTCGACCGCGTGACTCTCCTGCTGAAGTCCCTGCTGGATGAAACCCGCGACCTTTCTGTCATCTTCGACGACCAGAATTCGCACAGTTCGCTCCATCCTGCGGAAGCGGCGGCAATGGCACCCGGTGCAACAGCCAGCGCATCGCGGTGGACCCAATTCGCCCGCCAGACCCTGCCATTCGGAAATCCGAGTGTATTCTACTTCGGATTCGATTCGCCGTGAAGCTCATTGCGGCCAGTGTTTGATTGCGAAAATCCGCTCCCTGGAAAATCGCATTTTCCCGGCCCCTGGGGATTTGCAGCTTGGCAGAACGAAGGTTTGGCTTGCTTTGAAGTCTTTGCGGTTTTATCTTCGAATTCCTGCTGCATTGCGAATCAGCTCTCGGGGGGCGAGCAACAGAGGACGGCCATCGCCCAGGCGTTGGTCAACAATCCCTCTATCATACTCGCAGACGCGCCAACAGGGAACCTGGATACGCGTACCCTTCGTCGTGTTGTCGGTGCTGGCCTATAGCATGGCGGGCGGTTACTTCTGAGACCAAAATCACTGAGTGCCCGGCAACCCGCCGATCGCTGCTCAGTTTGCTTTCTACAAGAATCTCTCGCGTCTTCCGGGGCTGCGCCGCTCCTGAGGCATCCTGGGCCGCAAAGATTAACTTTAAATAATCTCCGATTAATCCCGGCTTAACCATGCCCCAGGTACTCTATTCGTGATGGTATGCCCGGCCATTTCCCGAGTCCGGGAAAGGAGAAGACTGAATGAAATAAATCGCTGCATTTGCAGTCCCGCGATGGTTCGAAGCGGATCTGTGAAATCCAAGCCAGGTATCGTCATGCATAAGACTCTTCGATGGAAGTTCATGTTTGTCGCCGCCATCATGGTGGTTTCTCTATATTTGTTTGCCAGCCCAAAGCAGAGCGGTGCCGGGCTGTTCTCCCGGATCAACCTCGGACTCGATCTGAAGGGGGGCATCCACCTGGTCCTGCAGGTCAAAACCGACGATGCTTTGAACCAGGAGTTGGCTCAAGATGCGGAAAGAATGGCGGGCGAATTGAGGGATAAGAAGATCGCCTTCGCGTCCGCCCGGAAGGGAACCGGGCTCACGATCGAAATTTCAGGTATCGACTCAGAGCAGGACAAGGATGTGCGCAACAATCTCAACCTGTTGTATGACCGCAAATACACGATTCGGAGCGCGTCCAGCGAGGGGAAGACCAACTATACGCTGACCATGCTGGCGTCGATCGTGAGAGACATGCAGGAATCAACAGTGAAGCAGGCGTTGGAGACCATACGCCGGCGCGTTGACTCCCTCGGTGTTACGGAGCCGACGCTGCAGATTTACGGCGGGGGTGGCGGACAGGTTTCGGACCAGATCATCGTGGAACTTCCGGGAATCGATGATCCGGAACGGGTGAAGGAGCTCATTCAGGATACGGCGCAGCTTACCTTGTGTCTGGTGAAGAAAGAGAACGGTGGCCCCTTTTCGAGTGTGGAAGCCGCCATTCAGGCCAACGGAGGCAGCATCCCCGATGGCTATCAGATCCTGCCGTTCCGCGAAGGCAGCTCCGATCAGGGTGAGGTTACGTACCTGATCGTCAGTACTGCGCCGACGATTACTGGAAAGGATCTGAAGAACGCCCGACGCTCTACCGATCGGAATGGCCGCAACGCCGTTGGTTTTTTCCTCAACGCTGCGGGAGCGGCGATCTTTGGGCGCACCACGGAACAGCACGTCGGAGATCGACTGGCGATCGTTCTGGATGGCCAGGTATATTCGGCGCCTACAATCCAGACGAGGATCGGAGCTGAAGGAGAAATCACCGGCAGTTTCACCGTACAGCAAGCAGAGGACCTGGCCTTGCTGCTGCGCTCGGGAGCCCTGCCGGCATCCCTGGTTGTGGCGCAGGACCGCACTGTGGGCGCGTCCCTCGGCAATGACTCCATCCGTGCCGGTGTCACCGCGGCGATCATCGGCTTTGGACTGGTGATTATCGGAATGATCCTACATTACAAGCACGCGGGTCTTAATGCGGTGTGGTGCCTGCTTGCCAATCTGGTCATCCTCCTCGGTTTCATGGGCGCAGCCGGAGCGACTCTGACGCTTCCCGGGATTGCAGGTCTGATTCTGACCATCGGTATGGCCGTGGATTCGAATATTCTGATATTTGAGAGAATACGCGAGGAGCTGCATGCCGGGAAATCGGTGTGGGCGGCCGTGGACACCGGCTTCAAGAAGGTGTTTAGGACTATTTTCGACACCCACTTGACCACCTTGATTGCGGCCGCGTTCCTCTTCCAGTTTGGCACCGGCCCGATCCGAGGATTCGCCGTGACCCTGACCGTCGGGCTTCTGGCAAACATGTTCACCGCCGTCTATGTATCGCATCGTCTCTTCGACCAGATGCTGAGCAAGCGAAAAGTGGAGTCGTTGTCAATCTAAAGGAACATGAGGAGCAAAACGGTCTCCAACGATGAGGCAATGGCTGCACAGCCGATCGATTGCAGGACCGGGAGCTCCGGTAAAACAAGACTCGGGAGTTCGAGGTGGAAATCCTTCGGAACGTCTCAATCGACTGGTTGGGCAAGAAGTGGTACTTCTTCGGTTTATCGTGGATTCTGCTGGCGCTGGGCATAGCGGGCTATCTCATCCGTGGAGGATTCGCATGGGGGATTGACTTCAGAGGCGGCACGGTCGTGACCCTCAAGTTCAGACAAACCCCGGATCTGGATCTCATCCGGGGAGCTCTCAAGCCTGAGGCGGTGGGGGCGACAATGATTCAGCGTTATGGCGAGGCTGCCGACAACTCCGTGATGATTCGCCTGCAAAAGGTTTTCGGCGCCGGCGAGAATGTCGACGCCGGGCACAAAGTGCTGCAGGGACTGTTGCGGCAGGCCTTTGATCCGCAACATGCCGGCTCCCCGCTCTTCGATTTCAATGACATCAATATCGGCGTGGATGCGATCAGCAAGCATCTGCTGGAGGCCGACCCGGAGAAATTGGCAAGCCAGGGCAAGACAGCTGTGGAGGTGCAGACTCACTACCACAACCTCGCACGAGCCATTCTCGACTACCGCAATACGGCCGGCAAAGGGCTCGTGAGCAGCCTCGACGATCTGAAAAACGTCGCGAGTGTCACTCCGGCCGTGTTCCAGGTCCTGAATAAGGATTTCTATGCCGGACCATATGCGATCACCGGAGTAGAGAGCGTCGGTGCAGTCGTAGGCTCGGATCTGCGTAACCGTGCTGCCTTGGCTGTCGGGCTCTCCTTCGCGGGAATGCTCGTCTATATCAGTCTACGGTTCAAGCCTGCTTACGGTGTAGGTGCGATCGTCGCGTTGTTTCATGACGTGACCATTACACTGGGCTTGTTTGCACTGACTCAGAAGGAGATTTCCCTGATTGTGGTCGCCGCCATGCTGACTTTGGTCGGCTACTCGGTCAACGACACGATTGTCGTGTTTGACCGCGTGAGAGAGAATCTCAGAACGATGCCAATGTACTCCTTAAGGAAGATCCTTAACCTGAGCATCAATCAGACGCTCTCTCGAACCATCATGACCTCGGGGATGACGTTTCTGTCGGTCTTTGCACTTCTGGTCTTCGGCGGTGAGGTGCTGAGGGGATTCTCTTTCGCCCTCACGGTGGGAATTATTATCGGCACCTATTCGAGCATCGCGATTGCGTCCCCGATCGTGGCATGGTGGTATCGATCTGAGGACATAAAAGCGAAGAGAAAGGCCGCCTGAATCCTGTCATTGGGGGAGCTCTCTTGGTTGTAGTATCAGGCGACACTGGATGTTGGAGTCAAGTTTCGGGGCTGATTTCAAGCGACCTGAAGAAACAGGGTGCCGTCAGGGCCTGCATTCCTGCTTCAGCCCAACCCAAGCTGCAAAGGCGAACGCGCCAAATCGAACGCCGGTGACTATAATCCCTCATACCATGTCCGGGCAAAACACAACCTCCACGATCGTCCCGCCTCGTGACCACCGCGGCCTGACTACTGCGGAGGCGCAGGCACGGCTCCAGCAACACGGCCCCAATGCCGTCGCAGAGGACAAAGCCCACCCGGTGAAGGATTTCCTCAGGCGGTTCTGGGCCCCCATCCCCTGGCTGCTGGAAGCCACGATCATTATCCAACTCTTTATAGGAGAGAAGGTCGAAGCAGCCGTGATCGGGGGACTCCTCGTGTTGAATGCCATGTTGAGTCTGCTTCAGGAAGGCCGCGCGCAAAAGGCACTGGCGCTCCTGCGTCAACAAATGCGTGTGTTGGCCCACGTCCGCCGCGACGGCGTGTGGACCACGTTGCCGTCCGAGGAATTGGTTCAGGGTGATGTTGTTCATCTGCGGCAGGGAATCATCGTGCCGGCGGATGTGAAGCTGGAGGCCGGGTCGCTGCTCGTGGACCAATCGGCGCTCACGGGCGAATCCGCCGCCGCCTCCCTCGAGTCCGGCAAGACGGCCTACGCGGGGTCCATGGTGCGCGGTGGTGAAGCTACGGGTGAAGTCGTCGCCACCGGCGCACGCACTTTCTTCGGTAAGACCGCCGAACTCGTTCGTACCGCCGGCTCGGTCAACAGGCAGGAGCGTGAGATAGTGGGTGTGGTAAAAAACCTCTTCGTCGTAAATGCGGCGATGGTCGTGGTCGTGATCGGCTACGCCCACCACCTCGGTATGTCCCTCGGGTCCGTTCTGCCGTTGTTGCTGACCATTTTGCTCGCGTCCATCCCTGTCGCGCTGCCTGCCACCTTTACGCTCGCGGCAGCTCTGGGTTCAGTGGAACTCTCCAGGCATGGCGTCCTTATCACAAGACTCAGTGCCCTGCACGACATCGCCTCCATGACCGTGTTGTGCAGCGATAAGACCGGAACGCTCACTCGCAACCAGGCCACCGTGAAAGCCCTCTGGCCTGCCCCTGGCGCATCTGAAGAGGACCTCTTGCGTGCCGCAGCTTTTGCCAGTGATCCGGCCGGTCAGGACCCCGTAGACGGCGCGATCATCAAGGCTGCCGCCGACCGCGGCTGGCGGGACCGCGAAATGGCGCTCATCGAGTTCAAACCTTTCGACCCTGCCACAAAACGTGCTGAGGCTGTGTATCGTGATAAAGAAGAATCCCGTCGTTTCATGAAAGGTGCGTCTGCAGTCGTCGCGAAACTTGCCGGCGCTGCGGACACTCTGTGGCAACCTCAGGCTGAAATCATCGCCGGGCGCGGGCAACGTGTACTTGGGGTGGCCGAAGGAACCGCAGGCCAAATGCGCCTCGTTGGCCTGATTGGGCTTGAGGACGCCGTGCGCGAAGATTCGAAGTCCATCGTGAGTGCAATCCGCGACGCGGGCGTCCGCACGGTAATGGTCACGGGCGACAATGCCCTTACGGCACGCAGCGTGGCCGAGCAGGTAGGGATTCCAGGCAATGCTTGCTCGCCCGATAAACTCCACGGTGATCTGTCCGGAGACGCGCTCGATTGTAGTGTCTTCGCTGGCGTATTTCCAGAAGACAAGTTCCGGCTGGTCCGGGATTTCCAGCGTCGTGGCGAAGTGGTTGGTATGAGCGGGGACGGCGTGAACGATGCTCCTGCGCTGCGTCAGGCCGAAGCGGGAATAGCCGTGGCCAATGCTACGGATGTGGCGAAAGCCGCCGCAGCCATGGTGTTGACCCGCCCGGGACTGGGCGGTGTGGTGGCCGCTATTGAAGCGAGCCGGCTCGTATTCCAGCGCATCATCACCTACACCCTCAATATGCTGATCAAGAAGATCGAGATCATGGCGCTATTGGTCATCGGCTTTCTGGCAACCGGGCATAATGCGCTCACACCGCTGCTGATGGTGTTGTTCCTCTTCCTCAATGACTTCGTTACGATGTCGCTCTCAACCGATCGGATGCAATACTCACGGCATCCGAACCGGTGGAACACTCGCGGCATTCTTCTGGCTGCCGCAGCCCTCGCCGCATGCAAGCTGGTCTTTTCACTCGGCATTTTCTTGTGCGGCTATCATGTGCTCCACCTGGACATGCCACATCTTCAAACTATGATGTTTGCGACATTGATCCTCAGCGCGCAGGCCGGAATCTATCTCCTGCGAGAGCGGGGGCATTTTTGGCAGTCGCCGCCCCGCCTTCTTCTCATCGGCAGCTCGCTGTTGGGCCTGGGCGTCGTCGCGGTGCTCGCGCTCGGCGGCATTCTCATGCCAGCACTCAGCGCGTCATTTTTCTTAGCCGTCGCCGGCGCGGCGATCGTCTACTTTGCCTGCCTCGACTGGCTCAAAGTGTGGCTTTTCGGCCGGCTGAATCTGCGCTGACCCTTCGTGGCTAATGAATCGCCGTTCTCGTTCACTCCGAAAACGCCGCTTTCCTGAATCATTTCGCCACTGCGCCTGCGATAGTTTGCGGATGGATTGCCCGGCAGTGCCGGGTTGCAGTAAACGAGGCACGTGATACAAGGAGCATGTCCATGGACACCATCCCATTTTGGTCAAAAGAAGTAAATGAGATTGCCCAAAACGTGAACTCGTCCATCAATGGTTTGAGCGGAAAAGACGCTCAGGACACTCTTCGACGTGTCGGCCCGAACCGCATTCAGTCCAAGGAGCGGGTCACGCTGCTGGGGCTGTTTCTCAATCAATTCAAAAGCCCGATCGTACTCATCCTGGTATTCGCCACCATCATCTCGGCTTTTCTCCAGGATTGGGCGGACGCTACCATTATCCTCTTCATTGTCATGGGCAGCGCCCTGCTCAGTTTGTATCAGGAGTTCAACGCCAACAACGCCGCCCAAACGCTGCGGGAGCAAGTTTCATTTGAAACAGATGTGTTACGGGATGGGAAATCCACCCCCATACCCAGCGAAGAAATCGTTCCCGGTGACGTGGTGTTGCTCTCGGCCGGCAGTCTGATCCCTGCGGACGGACTGTTGATTGAAGCCAGGGATTTCTTCGTCAACCAGGCCGTGTTGACAGGAGAGACTTTCCCGGTGGAGAAAATGCCGGGCGTACTGCCGGAAAGCGTCGGGCTGGCCGGGCGGACGAACGTTGTGTTCATGGGCACCAATGTCCGCAGTGGCAATGCCAAAGCGCTTATTGTGCGGACGGGATTGCACACCGCCTTCGGGCACATAGCCAGCCGCCTGACCCTGCGTCCGCCGGAAACCGAGTTCGAGCGCGGCATCCGCAAACTGGGCTATTTGCTCACCGAGGTCATGCTCCTGCTGGTACTGGGCATCTTCTTCTTCAACGTACTTTTCCATAAGCCAGTGCTGGATTCATTGCTCTTTTCGATCGCGCTGGCAGTTGGGTTGACCCCTCAACTGTTGCCCGCCATTATCAATATCAACCTGTCGAAAGGCTCTCAGGAGATGGCGAAACATGGTGTCATCGTGCGGCGACTGGAATCGATTGAAAACTTCGGGAGCATGGATGTCCTTTGCACCGACAAGACCGGCACGCTCACGCAGGGGGTGGTGCAGTTGGATGGTTCGCTGGATGTGAACGGCGAACCATCCGAGCGTGTGGGGCTGTATGCGTACCTGAATGCGCGCATGCAGACGGGCCTGCCTAATCCGCTGGATGAGGCGATTGTCAACAAAGGGGCGGAGGGGGCGAACGAGTACTCTAAAGTGGATGAAATCCCGTATGACTTTATCCGCAAACGCCTGACGGTGGCAGTCGCGCGAAATCATGATTCGCATTACATGATCACGAAAGGCGCGCTGGA
>Ga0113563_10000931_pt1 | contig 15610 bp, 11 predicted proteins | sample Mud3Dept3metaG_FD_80117 | JGI IMG/M metagenome (GOLD analysis project Ga0113563, IMG submission 80117) | Freshwater wetland microbial communities from Ohio, USA, analyzing the effect of biotic and abiotic controls - Mud 3 Core 4 Depth 3... | ecosystem: Environmental > Aquatic > Freshwater >...
CCCACCATGAAGGCCCGCCTCTTCTCCGGGTAAAGGGCCGAAATCATGGCCGTTCCTCCCGGGGCGTACCCCGCCTCCCCGAGACCAATGGCTGTTCGGGCGGCAAACAGCTGACCGAAGCTCTTGGTGAAGGCGCATGCCATGGTGGCCAGACTCCACAGGACGGCCATGATGCCGATGCTCTTTTTCCGGCTCCACCGGTCGATCACGATGGAAATGGGGAAAGAGAAGATGACGATGGCCCAGTACACCGCCGAGACCAGCGCCCCGCACTGGGCGTCGGTCAATCCCCAGTCCTTCTTCAGGAAAGGGAAGAGGGAGACGACCACCATCCGGTCCACATAATCAAAGAAGTAGAGAAGCCATAGGAGAATGAAAATGCAGTGGGTATAACCTCTGGAGAAGAGGTAGCCTTCGGGAAGGGGTCGGGTGGCCATGAAGCACCTCCGTTGGAGATAATGCGCATACGGCAAAGAGCCTTGAGCATAGAATTAAACACCCGAAGTTTCTTGGAGGGAAAAAACAATGCCTCTACTCTATACCCTCTTCTCTATGCGTCCTTTTTAATAAACTTGGAGACATCCACCCCGCCGATCATGGCCAGGGCGATGCTTCCCGGGCTGATGGGCTTGGGGTCGGTCATGACGTTGATGCAGACCGGGGCATCGGCCGCGAAGCCTTCTTCCAGCGCCGGCCGGATGTCGTCGGGATTTTCCACCAGGAACCCCTTTCCGCCCAGGGCTTCCACCGCCTTGTGATAGTTGACCATCCCGATTTCGGTCCCTTCTTTGATGTACCGCCCCAGCTTGACCTCCTGGGAGTGCCGGATCATGCCCCACTGCTGGTCGTTGCAGATGACGGTCACCACCGGCAGTCTTTTCCGGATGGCCGTCTCAAATTCCATGAAGTTAAACCCGATGGACCCGTCGCCGGTAACCAGGCAGACCCGCTTTCCGGGATAGAGGAGTTTAGCCGCATGGGCATACGGGAGGCCGCATCCCAGGCATCCGAACAAACCCGCATCCAGGTAATGCCCGGACCGGCGAATGGTTCGGGTCATGGACATCCAGATCCGGGTATCTCCCCCGTCGCTGACCACGATGTCATCTTCCCGGTCCATGAATTTGTTGACCTCGGCGCAGGTTCGCATGTGATGGGCAGGCGCGGACTTGCTCTCCCAGACCAGACTCCCGAAAGTCTTCTTTTCTTTCTCCTTGGCTTTTAGAAATTCGATCCAGGGGGCAAAGCGCTGCCGCAGGGTCGTGCTGTTTCCTCTCTCGGAGATCATCCGGTTCAAGACCGCAAGCAGGGCCTTGATATCGCTGTTGATCCCCAGATGAATGGTACGGTTTCTCCCGATCTCCTCGGCCTGGATATCCACCTGAACCAGCCTGGCCTTGGCATTGAGCAGGTCACCATAAGCATAATATAGGCTGATCCGATTACCCAGCAGGACGATCAGGTCGGCTCCGGTCAACGCATCGGAGGCAGCGCCGGGGCGGATGCTGGAAGCCCCTTCGAAACAAAGGGGATGGGGGTCCGGGATGACCCCGCGTCCCAGGGAGGCAGTAAAACCGGGGGCCCCGGTTTTCTCGATGAATTCCACCATCTCCCTTTCTGCTCCCGAATAGTAGGCCCCGCTTCCGGCGATGAAGACAGGTTTCTCCGATGCCTCCAGCATCTTAAGCAGTTCGGCGGCTTTTCCCAGGTCCACGGCCCGGGATTCGATGGCCGTATTGACTCTCTTGACCGAGCTCTCATCGACTTTGGCCGCCCATACATCCACAGGCAGTTCCAGATAGACAGGGCCCGGCCGGCCGGTGGCCGCCGTGCGGTAGGCCATGTCGATAAATTCTCCGATGCGCTCCGTTTTCTGGCAGCAGTAGGTCTTTTTGACCAGGGGCTCGATGACCGGGAGTTGGCGCATGTCCTGCAAGTCGAGTCTCTCCTGATTTTTGGTGCTTACGAGCCCGGCAATCAACAAAAGAGGACTGTTGGCCATTTGCGCGTTGGCGATGGCGCTTATGGAGTTGCTGAAACCCGGTCCGGCGGTCACCAGGGCCACGCCGGGTTTGCGGGTCAGCATCCCCCATGCCTCGGCCATAAAGACGGAGGCCTGCTCGTGACGGGTGGTGAAAATCTCCAAGGCCGAGCTTTCGGCGGCTTCGTACAGGGGATTGATGTGGCCCCCCGAGAGGCTGAAGACTTTAGTCACCCCTTTATCCAAAAGGGCTTCAAGGGCTAATTGCCCACCGGATACCATTCCCATCCCTTTCTCCTTTATTTCAATTAATTCAAAAGATCATATTCTCTCGCCCGCTTCGCTAGAGACGCAGAGAGCACAGAAGGGAAAGCACTACGGTTTTATGCAGGTCAAATGCGGAATACAAACCAGGATTTTGTACCATTTTTCATTTTGGGCCTGACCCGGAATTCAGGCATATTCCGGAACCTATCTTTCGCGAATGACGCCTCTACGAATGATTTATAACGCTGCATAGGGATTTTTTCTCTGCGGCCTCTGCGGGCCCTAGCGAAGCGGGCGAGAGAATAAACCCGTTTTCTTTGATATTTGCTTCTGGGCGCTAAAATTCTTCTCCGATCTTCATCATCACCTTGATGGTCTTCCCCGGATGGATCCTTTCCCGGTATACGCGGGGCAGTTCTTCCAGGAGGATCAGGTCGGTGATCATATCCCGGGCATCGATCTTTCCCTCGGCCATCCAGGCAAGGCACTGAATATTCTCCTCGTGGGTGTTTGAATAGGACCAAGTCAGCCTGGGTTCTTTGAAATTCAGGGCCATAGGTTGATTGACCGCCAGCCCCTTGAACATGCTCACGATGCAGATCGTGCCGCCCTTTGCCGCAAGGGAAAAGGCAAGGGGAACATTGTCGGAAACGCCGGAACACTCCAGGATGGTCTCAAAACCGGCGCCCCCGGTCCAATCCCTTGCCTGCCGGGAGATATCCTCCTTCAAAGGATCGAGGACAAAATCTGCCCCGAACCGCTTTCCCAGGTCTCTCTTTTTTCCCACGGGTTCGGACAGGACGACGGGACTGAATCCAAGAATCTTCAAAATTCTTACCGCCGCCAATCCGATCGGGCCTCCCCCCATGACCAAGGCCGATCCTTCTTCATTCCCCGCGCAACGGATCCCGTGGAAGGCGGAGGCAAAAGCCTCGGCCAACGCCGCGTTCCTGGAATCAACACCCGGGGGGATTGGAATAAGCATGGGAGGGAAGACCTTTACGTATTCGGCAAAACCGCCGGGCAAATCTCCGACCCCGATGGAGCGCCTCCTGATTCCGCAAAGGTGGGGCTTTCCCATGCGGCATTCCCGGCATTGCCCGCAATAGGTAGGCCGGACAATAACCCGGGTGCCTTCCTGGGGCGCATCCTTCTGTCGTCCCCGGTCGCAGACTGTGGCGCTGGCCTCGTGGCCCAATATGATTCCATCGGGCAGCAGCCCGCTTTCGATCAGGGAGTGATCCGACCCGCAAAAGCCTGTGTCAGACACCTTTACCAGGACTCCATCCTCTCCCGCTTCCGGCATGGGGATTTCTTCGACGGCCAATCCTTTGCTTTTTCGGTAGACAGCGGCTTTCATTTTCTTCGTCTCAGGTTTCAGGTCCCAGGTCACACGTCCCAAGCGCAAAATATGAAATCTGCAATCTGAAATTATGATTACTCTTTCAAGCGGTACAAGTTATTCAAATATTGCAAAGCCAGCGCTTTGGCTGCTTTGCGGTCGGGCAGAGTCCCCATCATGCCGTAAAGTGCCGCTTCCCCCGTGGATCCTGCCGGTCCAGCGGCCGCAAGCTCGGAAGCGGTATCGCGGAGGTCCTTAAGAAAAGGCTCGACGATTTTCTCGTGGTAAGGAGAGATGGTCATATGCAGGCTGGCCGGACGGTGCTGGGAATGGAGGTGCCAGCCTCTCTCTTTTAGCTTGACCGCCAGTTGGTAGATGTTTATTTTATCCGAACCGAAGGAGAACACGGTTGCCGGGGGCTTTCCGAGGACGAACAGTCCGGGAATGGCCTGGATTCCTTCAACCAGTTTTTCGGTCGCCCGGCGGGCAGCCTTGGCCAGCCTTAAGAACCCTTCCTCTCCCAGAAAGTGAAGAATGGACCACGCTGAAGCGACGGCCCCCCCCGGGCGGGCTCCGCTGAGGCTGGGCGTGGCGTAAACTCCTCCGGGCCAATCCGTATAAACGTAGAATTGGTGCTGCCGCAGGTCGAGGTTGCGGTACAGCACCGTCGAGACTCCCTTGGAGACATATCCGTATTTGTGAATATCCACGGAAATGGACCGGACGCCAAACACCCGGAAGTCAAAAGGAGGGATTTCGCAGCCCAATTTTTCGAGAAAAGGCAGCATGTACCCGCCGAGGCAGCCGTCCACATGGAACCAAAGATTCCTTTCCGCTGCTAGGGACCCGATTTCGGCTATGGGGTCGATGACTCCATGAGGATAGGTGACTGCGGTAGCAGCCAGGAATATCGTATTGGCGGTGATCGCTTCCTTCAGGAGCTTCAATTCTGCACGAAATTCCGCATCCACCGGGGTCTGGATGATTTTCAAGCCCAGATAGTCAGCGGCTTTGTTGAATGCCGGGTGGATGGTCATAGGAGCCGCCATTTCGGGTGCCTTGACCTCCGGGCGATGTACCCTGGCCCAATCACGGGCCGCCTTCACCGCCATCAAAATGCTCTCGGTTCCTCCAGAAGTCATGGAGCCGACTGTGGCCTCATCGCCATGAAAAAGACTGCTGACCATGGAAATGAATTCGGTCTCCATTTTCAGAAGGCTGGGATAGTCAAAGGGGCTGAGGGCGTTTTCGAACATATAGGCAGCATAGGCTTCCCGGGCCATGTCCTCCACATCCTGGCCCGCATAGTAGATGAGTCCGAAAAGGCGCCCGTCATGCCAGTCGGAGTCCCCTGATTTAAGGGACCGCAGAAGCGATAGAACTTCTTCCTTTGATTTTCCCTTTTTCGGCAAAGTCAGCTGCTTCATCTTAGACCTTTCGGTGTACTGGTTTATCCGTTCTAGAATCCTTGTCACTTACTAATCAGGCCATAGTTGTATAAACACCAAAACCGAAATCCCTCCTTCCCTCCCAAAGGGAGAAATTTCGCTCTTTGGCAAAGAGGGGTTAGGGGGATTTTAAGCGAGCATGCCGGGTCAATTATGGACTCCTTAGTAACTTGAAACCCGAAACTCGGAACTCGGAACTGATATCGTCCCGCATTTTATAGGGCCATCAACAGTCCGCCGTCCACGTTGATCGCCTGCCCGGTTATGTATCCCGATTCCTTCGAGGCCAGGTAGGCGGCTAAATCCGCCACCTCCGAGGGATCTCCGACCCATCCCAGGGGGATATCGTTGGCCCAGGCCTTTTGTCGGTCCTCAAAGGTCTGATTCAGAAATTTTGCCTCCATCTGGAATCGAAACACCTGAAGGTCGGTCATGATGATCCCGGGGCAGATCGCATTGACGCGAACCCCTTGCTTGGACAACTCCAGGGCCATGACTTTGGTTAGCATAATTACTCCGGCCTTGGCAACTGCATAGGCCCCGTTGGCCAGGGGGGGAGTTTTCCCGGCCTTGGAGGCGATGTTGACAATGGCCGCCGGTTTGCGGGTCATGAGGGGAAAAAAGGCCTTGGAAACCCGGAACGTTCCATGAAGATTGATGTCGACAGTCTTGATCCAAGCCTCTTCATTATAGGTATGGGCAGGGGAGGGAGCCCCGAAAGAAGCGCCGGCATTATTCACCAGGATATCGATGTACCCAAATTTTTCCTTGACCTTCTGAACCACCTCCTGGATGGAATCATTACGGGTAACGTCCAAGTCCACGGCAAAGGTCTGTACCTTGTGCTTTTCAGCCAGGAGGTGTGCAATCTCTTCCATTTCCTGGCGCATCCCCATTTTGATTCCCCCGACGGTGTCTGGGCCTTGGCCGAGGTCGGCGATGATCACATTCGCCCCGTTGGAGGCTATTTTTTCCGCGATGGCAAACCCGATCCCGGTTTTCTTTCCTGCGCCCGTCACCAGCGCGACTTTACCCTTTAAATCGTCGTACATGAATATCCTCCTGCCTTTCGATTTCCGGGCGGGAGCCCGATGGCCGCAAAAGCTGATGGATGAAACGGATGATCCGGTTCAAGTTCTCTTCCACTTTTTTCGGGGTCAGTTCTCCCTCAATCTCCAGGTACTCCTTGAAGCGAATCTGGAAATGGCCGGAAATCAAGGAAGCCATGAACATGATGCTCAGGGTGTTGATCATGAATGCCGTATAGGGAACATCCAAGTCCTGCCGGACGATTCCGTTCTCCATTCCCCTGCGGAGAAGGTTTTTCAGCCTCTTAGCTGCGAACTCCTCCCCTTTCTGGGTATAGCGGCAGGCGAATTTTTTCATGCCAGAAGAGGCCAGGTTCAGATAAATCTGTAAATTCTGAGGGTGTTCAAGGATCAGGGGAACTTCCCTCCGGAACAGTTGTTCGATCTGCCGGTAGATATCCCAATCGGGAAGAATCTCCCGCCAGACGCTCTCCCGGAACTCGTCAATCCCCAGGTTGCAAATATAATGGAACAGATCGTCTTTGTTCTTGAAGTAATTATACAATGAGCCTTTCGAAATCCCCGCCCGCCTAGCGATCGCGTCCATCTCCGTCCGGTGAAATCCCCGTTCGGCAAAAAGGTTGGTGGCAGCGGTCAACACCCGTTCCTTTTTCCCCCGGGGCAACCCCTTGAAAGTAGCCTTCGGCATCCCTTCCTCTCGTCCTGACTGACCAGTCAGTCATTCTGTAGCCTTAAAGATTAAGGCCTGTCAAGCGACGAGCGATAAGATTTTAGCCCTGGGGAAAATAGAAGGCAGAACCTCGGAATGTTTCTACTATTGGATCAAGGGATATTTGGGAGACCGAAGATTAGGGAAGAAATCGTGCATCCCTATTCAATATTGGGAAACCATACCGAAACCATCCCTGATGGTCAAAAAACACATGCTGCAGGTTTGGAAAATTTATACCCAAAGACACTCGTCCCAATATGTTGTGCAGAAATGAATAAAGGTAGACCCCTGATGATTCTGCCATTTTTAAGCGATCCAGCTTTCAGCGTTGCGCGGGACTCGTCGCTTGCGGCAAATTCCCTACGCCTCTCGATCCGCCTCACACAGTCGGAAAAACTCTCCAAAAGACGGCTGCTGGTCAAGGCGCCAAACGAAGTCCACGATCCTGGCCTGGCGTTCCGGCGTGAGATAGGGCGCTGTCATATCCAGGAACTTTTCCTCCAGCGCCTTCTCCATGAGGGGATTCGCCAGGCTCCCGATCACCTTGTCCACCGCGATGCGAATGACCTCCCCGTTCTTCAACGCGGCCTCCAGCACGGCTTGGTCGATCGCGACCTCCTGACTAGCAATCGCCGTCACCTTGCGGCGCAGTGCGACCACATCGGCGTCCCTAACCCTATCGGTGGTGTACTCCCGTTGTCCGGCCTTTCCATCCAGGAGCCCCACAGCCACGCCGTGCTGCACGCTGAAGATGGCCTCCAGAGTGTCGGTCGGCTCGGGCTTGCCAGTGAGGACCAGAGTCAAGGGATGCACCCGGACCGTGATGGCGACGATCTCCGAGGCCGTCACCCCTCGCTGGCGTAACCGCATCGCCGCGTCGATCGATGGGTGGGCCACGATTCCACAGGCGAATGGCTTGTAGGTATTGCGGAGAATCTGCCAACTCTCGCCCCAGGGCGCCTTGAGGGGGCGGAACTCGGGTGCCGTCGAGACCAGGTAAGCGTAGCCAGCCTTCCCTTCCAATGGCTGCGGGGCGCTGGTCAGCCCCTCCCGCGCCAGCAGCGCGGCCAACAGCCCATTCGCCGCGGCCTTTCCCACATGCATCGGTTTGGTGTAGGTCCCGAACATCTCCCGGAGGCCGTTGGCCTGCGCCCAGGCGATCCCCATGGCATGCTGCATCTGGGAGGGGGAGAGGGAGAGCAGCTTACCGATTGCGGCGGCTGCGCCAAAAGTTCCAGCGGTCGAGGTAATGTGCCAGCCCCGCTCGTAATGCCCTTCCCGGCCAAGACAGAGTCCGATTCGGGCCTCCGCCTCAAATCCGAGGACAAAGGCCTGGAGAAGCTTCTTGCCCGACAGGCGGGTATGCTCGCCCCAGGCAACCAGCGCAGGAAACACCGGCGCGCTGGGATGGATGATCGTTTCCATATGGGTGTCGTCGAAATCCCACATCGTGGAGGACATGCCGTTTAGGATGGCTGCGAACTGCAGATCGGTCTTGATCGAAGTCCCTAGCACGGTCGCCTGGGGGCTTGAGTTCAGCGCCCTAGCGACATTCAGCATCATGTTAACGGAGGGGTGTCGGTGCGCACCAATTGCGTTCCCGAGCCAATTCAGAAAACACTTTTTGGCTTCGTGAAGGGTCGGCCCCGGCACCCTTTCCGGCGGATACTCGGCGAGGTGAGTGGCGAAGATACGGGTAATCATGTTATTGCTTCTGTGGTCCCTCTTCGGTTGCACCCTGTGTCCTCCTTGAGGGTTTGCCCGATCGGTAGCCTTTCGGCCGCGGTTTCTGGGGATTCGGCCCATTCCGCCGCTCATGCGCTGGCCGCCCCTTTCTTGGCCAGCCGGAGCTTCTGCAAAACATAGATCAGGCCGCCCATGGCTATGCCTACAAGGTCTGTAACGATCCCGGGCTGGATCAGGAAGACGCCAGCGACTGCCATAAGGAACCTCTGGACCCAGCCGATCCGTCCCCCGAAATAGCCCACGGCAAAGGTGGCTAAAAAACAAACGCCTATGACGGCGGGCAGAGCGGCATACATGATCTCGAACAGCGTCCCGGAAAGCAGCAGGCTGTCGTTGTAAACGAACATGAATGGCACAATGAATCCGGCTATTCCCAGCCGGGTCGCCAGCCAGCCGGTAACCCACCAGTTCGACTCCGCGAGCGAGGAGGTAACGTAGACGGCCGCGCAGACTGGCGGGGTGATAGCGCCCAGGCAGGCGAAATAGAAGGTGAAGAGGTGCGCGGGAAGGGGTTTCAAGCCAAGCGCGATCAGAGCCGGGACGACGATCGAGCCACCCAGTACGTAGACGGCCGTGGGCGGGATCCCCATCCCCAAGATAAAGAGGACAATCATGGCCAAGACCAGGGTCGCAATCATATTTTCGCGCCCAATGGAGACCAGGAGGTCGGAGAACTTGACCGCGAGCCCGGTCAAACCCAGCATCGAGACAATGATCTGCGCTGAGGCGAGCAGGACCGCTATCTCCGCGATCGCCTTCCCTGCCCCCTCCATCCCTTTCAGCCCCACCTTCACCGCTTCCAAAAACCGCTGGCCCGGCGAGCCTTTCACCATGAATAAGGTAAGCACAAGTGCCAGGATACACGCCCAGTAGGCGCCCATCTGGACGGTGTAGCCGGTGGAGAATGCATAGACAAGGGCCGCGACGGGGATCAACGGTAGGATGACCTTCTTGGGCGTAAGGCTCGCACGAATGAGCCGCTCCTCCTCCATCGGGATCGTCGGGAGGTCGTTCTTAACCGCCTCCAGGTGGATGGAAACGATCAGCCCCGCATAGTAGAGCAGGGCAGGGAGTACAGCCGCCCAAGCCACTTTGGCGTAGGAGATCCCGAGAAATTCGGCGATCAGGAAGGCGCCCGCCCCCATAATCGGGGGCATGATCTGCCCTCCCGTCCCGGCAACCGCCTCCGTGGCCGCGGCGAACTCCTTAGAAAAGCCTGCCCGCTTCATCAGAGGGATGGTGAAGGTGCCGATGGTCGCGGCGTTGGCCACGGCGCTGCCCGAAATCATCCCAAAAAGGCCGCTTGCCACCGCGGCCACTTTGGCCGGCCCCCCCCGGGTCCGGGCCGATGCGAGAAAGGCCACGTTCAGGAAGGCCTCGCCGCCCCCCGACTTTAGTAGGACCGCACCGAAGATAAGAAAGATGGCTAGAATGGTCGCCGAGATCTGGAGCATGACCCCCCAGAAACCCTGAGGGCTCACATACAAATTGCGGATGATGACTTCCCAAGAGAAGCCATCATGGCTGAACCGCCCAGGAATCACCTGGCCGAAAAGCGCGTAGAGGACCGAGACGCTGACCAGGATGGGGAAGACGAGGCCCAGCGTCCGGCGAGACGCCTCCAGCACGATCAGCAGCAGCGGGACGCCCAGCAAGAGGTCTAGGTTTGATTCAATATACGTGAACTCCATGATCGGCAGGGCGTTCACCATGATATAGACGGCGGCGACGAGCGCCACAGCGATGGCCGCGAGGTCATACACAGGAACGCGGCGGCGGTGCGACGATTTCTGGAAGGGATAGGCCCAGAAAATGATCGCGACCGCAAAGGCCAGGTGAATCGCATACTGGCGCATGGCCAGCATGGGCCGGGTCCCGGCGGTGTAGAACTGAAAGAGGCCGAAGGCAATGCAGATGAGGCTGAGGCCTCGGATCGACCATCCCGCTAGCGTGTCGCGCTTCCCCGGCTCGATCTCCTCGCGAAGATCGGGGAGAGCGGCGGACTGGGACTTCTGATTTGCCATGGCCTTCTCTTATTTCACCGGCTTGTATTCGGGGGGAATCAAGCGCTCGGGCACCTTGATGCCGTGTTCGGTCAGGTACCGGACGGTCCCCGCGTGCAGGGGGACGACGGACTTCAGCGTCATCTCGATGACATTGTTGTTGGCCGCGGAAGGATAGGCCGCTTGCCAGAGGGGCTTGCCATCTTCCCACATCGCCTTGAAGAAGGCGTACCCGACCTCTTCGGGCAGATCGCTCAAGGTGTGACCACCGTCAAGTTCACCAATGGTTAATACCTCCTGGGTATCCCCGTAGGTTTTGGCGGGGATGGTGAAAGGCACCCAGTAGTTGTACTTCGCTACCACCTTGGCCTGCTGCTCCCGGGTCAAACCGACCATCTCGATGGGCATGTTGGCCAGGATCTGCTGGAAGAAGCTGTCGGGCACGGGGCCCGCCTTGGAGAGGCCGATGATCTGCCGATTGAGAGTGGCCTCGATGGCGCTCGCCTGGGTGGCCTCGTAGTACTTGGGTTTCACCCCCCACATGGCAAACGTCTTCTTCGTCATGAAGACGATGCCGCCCCCCGCACCGCCGGGGTTGAAATCTTTGCCGTCTAGCCCTTCGATGGTCTTAATTCCCGAGGACCGGATCACACCCCACTGAGCGATAAGATAGTCATGGTACCAGAGGATTCGGTCCTTCTTTGACGGTTGCCCGGCGAATTGCTCCTCGCCCATGTAGCTGGCGTAGTCCAGAGCGGCCATGCAGTTGCCGACAGCCGCCTGTTTTGTCCGCACGCGCTTGATGCTGTCCAGAGCGCCGGTCGGCTCGGTGATGGTGATGTTGAACTGCGGATAGGCTTTCTTAATCCCCTTGGCCACCGCGACCCAGTAGGCGTAAAGAGGGGAGGTGGCGGGGGTCGCCGAGAAGGTGTAGTTGCCGCCCTTGGGCGGAGGCGGCGGAGAGGCGGCTGAGGTAAGACTCCCGCTGAACAGAAGGAGGGTAGTGATAAGGCTGATTCTCAGGCAGTGCATGCTCATATGTTCTCTCCTTTCCCTTTACTGAAGCTTCCAGCCCATTCCGGAGGTGAGATGGAAGAATTCGGCCTCCTCATGCCACACAAGCAGCGGAGATCAGGCGGCGGACGTCTTCTAGCTTGTCAATTTTCCAGCACATCCCAATAACCTCATTCACCTGCGACATCGGCAGTACCCGGCCGGCTTGATCCCGGAACTTCTCCTCCAGCTCGGTATCGGTCATCGGGCGAGCCAGATTGCCGATGGCGTGCTCCACCCGCTTGGCGATCCGCCGGCCATCCGTGAGGACGACCTCAATCGCCACCGCATCCTCGGCGATGGTCGGGTCCCCAACCGCCTCGACCAACTCGCGCACCCGACGGATATCCGGGTGGTTCACCGCCTCATCCGTAAATTCGGCGATGCCGCCTTTTCCCCTGACCAAACCGATGGCGGCGGCGTGGTAGACGGAGAACTTGCCCTCCAGGCCCGAGGTGATCCTTTTTTTGTTGCAGAGATCCAGGACGAGCGGCGCAACCCGAAGCCGGACCGAGGCGATGACGGCAGCCGTCAGCTGGAATTCCTTTTGGAGCTGAATGCAGCCATCGATGGTCGGATGGATAACGATGCCAGAAGGGAACGGCTTGTAAGTGTTGTAGGGTAGCTCGAATTCGACGCCCAGATTGCGGGTGACCTTGTCGAGATCATAGGCCGTGGACAGGACGGCGGCGAAACCGCGCGGGCCCTCGAGGCCGTAGACACCACTCGTGAAGCCGCCCTGGGCCAGCAGGGCAGCGAGGTACCCACTCTGGGCCGAGCGGCCCGGATGAAAGGCTTTGGCCATGGAGCCGAACATTTCACGGAGACCGGCGGATTGGGTTGCAGCGAGCCCGATGGTCCAGATCATCTGCTGCAGATCGAGTTTCAGCAGTCTGCCCATGCCGACGGCGGCTCCGAAGACCCCCGCCGTGCCCGTTGTGTGCCAGCCCGCATTGTAATGCGCAGGATACGTAGCGTTGGCAATCCGGGTCTGTGCCTCGAAGCCAAGGATGAAAGCGTGAAGGAAGGCCGGCCCAGCGACTACGGTGGTGGATGCATAGGCGCAGAGAGCCGAGGCCATTGGAGAGCTTGGGTGGTTGTAGTTCTTGGGGGTCGTGTCACAATACTCCAGGATATGGGAGCTGATGCCGTTCAGGAAGGATGCCTGGAGCGGATCCACCCGTTCGCCCCTACCCAGTACCGACGACGTCCCCGGACCAGAGTAGGGACCGAGAACCCGCGCCGCGATCTCCACGGCCTCCTGCCGGCTCCCGCCGATCGCGCAGCCTACGTAATTCAAAATCGCACGGCGCGCCTCATGCCGCACGCCCTCGGGAACTTCCTTTAGGCTGCTCGAGACAAGGTATTTGGCCAATTCACGGGTGACGTCCATCGTGTTCTCCTTGTGGGATGGCATTCATCGCGCGCTGAAAAAACTGCCGCCTAAAACCTGTGTGTAATGGCTCTGGTTACGAAGAACCAGAGCCGAGACAATAACGGTTGCTATCCTGGCTAGCCTCTCTTGATTGTGGCCAGGACAGATTGCTCGGTGCGGCCAGACCCGATCTCGGTGTTGTTGTGGGGTCGTAGAATACAATTTTTCCAGAATTGGTCGCCGACATTTTCAGCCCAAGAGCCTCGGGAATCTGAGAAGGGTTCAGGGATCCTGAGTCAGCTTGGCGTCTGCCTTCTCGATTGCCTCACCTTATCCGAATTGCAAGGCCAGATTCTTCATGGCGACATTCCTGTGCCCCAACATGGTGACGGCCTCGACTCCCGTCAGGCCGGCGATGATCCCCGAGATTCCCTCAAATCTGCCGCAAGGATAGCAGCGGGGAACCCAGAGCCACGCAACCCACCCGCCGCCCCTTCGTGGCGGTCAACTGCGGTAGCCCCGTCTGCACCTCCTTGTCGTCAACCTCGATCCGCCTAATATGCCTTGCTGCCAAAGGTCTCTTCGGCCATCAGCGCTTTGGGAGCAATCCCCGCAGTCCGGCAAAGCGGCAGGCTCCCAAATTCGGCGGTCGCCGAATGATTAGAGCTGGTTTTAGGGTGGGTTGAATATACGAAAAAGGCAATTGTGTGTCAAGGGAATTTCGGCAGGAAATTTAGGCCGATTTGGGGAAGAGCTTTGTATCTCCCCGTGAGGTTGAATTTCAAATCCGGGATTGCAAGGCGGCACGACCTATTGTGGCTGATTCCAGCCTCCCAAAAGTTAGGATTACGCCATGTATGAAGGTTGGGAATTTGCGCGCAATATTGCCTCAATGTTTTGTATCAAGGCGTTTTAAGTCCTCGGAGAAAGAAACACAAATTGAAAGAAGTTGCTATTCTTCTCTAACCTCCCAAACACTATGTGCAATCTGCAAAGGTCATTTGAAAGGCAGGGGCTAAAAAATATCCTGCCGCAGTTGAATTATAGAGGAATCTCGGTTTTGAAATATCGCTTAATCCGGCCTCACTAAATTGATCCGGCAGCATCCACCAACCACTTATCGCCTTCTTTTTTCAGATAAATCGTATTGGTTGTATCGCCGGTGCTCATGGTTCGTTTGTAATCCAAAGCGATACTTGTTGGCATGTTGGATTTGACGCGCACAAAGGCCCATTTAGCATTGAACTTTTCAACTCCCTTACGGGCGCTATCCCACCATCTTTTTATTTTGCAATTAGCGTTGTTAGCATCATATTCCGCAACCAGCGCGGAGGTAACTTTGGCTTTATAGCCTTCGAAATCATTGTCGGCAATGGCTTTGAAAAAAGCATCCGCCACCTCTTGAGCCGCTTTCGCATTGTCGGAAAAAACATCCGCGTGGGCAATGCCCACAAATGCCAGGATCAAACTCAAGCAAAGAATCATTCTCATATTCTAACCCTTCCTTTCCTCTCTAAAATTGTTGGTCCCCGCGCCAATCGGGCAATTACCAGATCGCCCGCACTTATAAAATTTGCAATTTCGCTAATATCCCATCAAGATCGCAGGGCGCCAGTTTTTCCCCAACAGCCTCCCCCAATAAGTAGAAAAAATGCATATCCATTTTTGCCCCCGCTTTTCTTGCCATTTCGATGGAGGCGGCACCTGGATTTGAACCAGGGATCACGGTTCTGCAGACCGTTGCCTTAACACTTGGCTATGCCGCCTAAAAGCAATCAGATCACACCTTAAAGGTAAGGGGTGGTTTGGTATTTTTCTATACAGTGCGCTTTAAAAGAATAAATTTTGCCTCTCATTCCGCCCCATGTAATGCAAAATATAAGCCCAAGAAAGCCTTTTTGTACCACTAGGATATTCTTATCTTTTTGGTATGGATTTGCTTTTTCAATCGCTTTGCGAGCGTCAAAAAAAACTTCAGTAGGTCATTGAATCCTACATCCTGAAGAGGAAGCCAGTGGGGGTAAGTCAAGCAAGGTCCGCTGCTTTTCTTCCATTCCCACTAAAACGTGAATCAAGTTAAATCAAGCAGTTCTGAACTCCCGCCTCCGCGGCAACGACGGCTTTTCTGATTTTTTACGAAGCCACCAAGTCTGGGAAAGGAATCATGAATCTCGATTCAATACATGAAAATCATATCCCAAACATCCCCGGAGGTCCCAACACAGAAGATAGTACCTTCATGCAGGGTTAAAAAAGAATGCGGGACTCGAAAAGGCAGGACTATTTCTCATCCTATCGATTTTCTAGGTTTCCCCGCACAAAAAACAGCCTCCAAAGGACAAAAGAGCCCCTTGAAGGCTTCCTATGGGCACCTTTTAATAATACCATTTCATAAGCAACCTCCTTTCCATTTGGTAAGATTAATTTAAGCCGATGCTCCGTTGTCTGATTTGTCGGTGTGACTGAACTTCAGAAAAATTATAAGGAAAAGCCTCCGAAGGGATAGTAATCCCCTCGGAGGCTTCAAATTGGCACCTTCCGGGCATTCCTTATCCTAAGATACTCCAGAAGGCTAGAGGTTTTAGGCACCCATTAAGGGCTCCCCAACCAATCCATTCTTTACCAGACCACCCG